>Ga0164306_10000047_pt1 | contig 47150 bp, 79 predicted proteins | sample Whisoiple_242_MG_FD_110213 | JGI IMG/M metagenome (GOLD analysis project Ga0164306, IMG submission 110213) | Soil microbial communities amended with fresh organic matter from upstate New York, USA - Whitman soil sample_242_MG | ecosystem: Environmental > Terrestrial > Soil > Unclassified >... | reverse complement strand
CGAACCCAGAGACTCCTTGACCACACCAAGCAGCTGCGGAAGAGTCTTGACGACCGTGGCGGACTCATAAGCCCGATCGGCCATGTCGGTGATCTCTTTGATCTGAGCGTCGCTGTAGCCCTGTTTCTTAAGAGCTTCCTGCTGCTCCTCGATTGCTTTGGTGACTCGCTTCTGAGACCAGCCAAGATGGTCAGCCTTGATGGAGGCCTGAGAAAGTCGACCGTCCATCAGAGCGAAGGTCTTCACCAGAACATCGGACGTCAACCACGACGAACCGCCACCAGCCGTTGAGATAGACTCACGGAAGGACTTACCGGCGATCTTGATGTTCTTCGCGCCGAGGTCGACCTTCTCGTTGATCTGCCCCATCGCCATACCAGTGGTAATCAAGGCCTTCTGGAGGTTCTTACCACCCATACCAGCGTTAACCACCGAGTTCCAGTCCTGAAGACTCACTCGGCCGGCCGCAATAGCCTGCGACAGCTGGTACATAGCAGACGACGCCTGCTGAGACGTAGAACCGGACAGGGCGGCCATGTTGGAGATACCCTGAATAGATGACACAGCATCCTTCAACCCAACACCAGCTGCGGTAAACGTGCCGATGTTGCGGGCCATCTCCGAGAAGTTGTAGATAGTCTTGTCGGAGTACTGGTTAAGCTGCGACATGTAACCATTGACCACATTGACGCTAGCGCCAGTGTTTGCCATAACAGTCTGAATCGACTGCAGGTTAGTGTTGTACTCGTCGAATCCCTGCATGAGAGGTGCGAGAGTGAAGCTTTTAAGGAAGTTGCCGGCCATCATCGTTGCCTTGCTGGCAATGGTGGCAATCGCAGCAACGCCGGCGACCTGAAGGGCTGAGAACTTGGCGGTGACCTGCTGTGCAGCCCCGCCCATCTTACTCAAGCCTTCGGACTTACCCGTGCGGGCAAGAGTCTTTTCCAGCGAAGTCAGGTCACGCTCGGTCTGGGTGACGCCCTGCGTGAACTGTTTGTTGTTAAACTCCATGTTGACGATGCGATCGTCGACACTGCTCATGAGGTTGTCACCTTCTTCCACACGTCGTTGGCAATCGAGTCAAATATAGGCTTGATCGCGGGGTTGATGTAATCTCGTCCGGCGACCCAGCCGCCTGTCCCAGTACCGTGTCCGTATTGAAGAATCACAGCAATGTTGACTCCGCTTTCGTTATGCGTGTTGATCCAGGATATAATGGTCTTATCACCTTCGACTCGGACCTCATAGCTCCAAGAAGCAGCCGTGAGGCCCGAGTCGACAGGCGTTGAACTGCGAAGAGCGGCGACACCACGTGCGCCAGCCGCCTCACAGAACGTCCGAATATCCATGCTTCGCATGCTCCTGAGGAACGACTGTGTGTTCTTAGTCGACCCTTGGGTCGTAATTTTAATCACGATCGCTCCTTTCAGAAGTCAGGCAGTTCGCTTCCACATGTAAACAGCGATGAAGGGGGGCATGTTCTCGTGCGCCCCACCGCCACCTTCGGCGTAGACGCCGTGACTGTGGTCGTTGCTCGCGCCATACGTAGCAATGTTGTGGGTGTGCGCACCGCCCCAATCGGTTGCTCCGGCGGTTCGGTAAGGCCGCCAATAGTTCATGCTACCTGCGGCTGCACCAGCGGCATCGTTCGGGTACTGATAACCGTGCTGGTGAGAGCCCTGAGAATCGGTGTAGCCGCCGTGAGAGTGGTCCGCCGATTGACCAGTTGTCCCACCGCCATGGGCGTGGCTAGGAATCTGCGCAATAGCCAAAGTGACCGTATCAGCTCCGCCAGTGTCTTCCGCCACATCCCATCGAGCATTTGCTTCGTCCAGAGAGATCGGCATCCGACCCTTGCCCCATCGAACCCAGGTGCCGCCACCCAAAAGAGAGGCAGGGTTAGTAGCACTCGTGTTCATGAAAATGGTGCCTACGGGCCAGCTGAAATAAAGAGGAGGGATGACTCGACCAGCGTTGATTGTCGTTACACCGTCGCCCTTTGAGAAAACAAGATCATTACCTACGATGCTAGCGCCGACGATTGAGTTGTCCTCTACGGCGTCAACCCGCGCGGCAGTCGCGCCAATTACTGTAGCCACATCGCCTCCTTTCTAGACGTTCGTGCTGCTGATGCGGAACGTGCCGTCGGCGTAGTTTTCGCCGTCCACGTTGTCGACTCGGAAGACGCCGGGCTCGACGAGGTACACATTCTCGTAAGCTCCTTCGACAGAGAAATTACCATCGCCCATGTCTGTGACGATAATGGTGTCGCCATAGCTGAGCATGTCGAAAATGGTCTGAGGCGTAGGCATTGCTGGGAGAGAGCTATCAGAACCGTAGAGAAGAGCCTCGATGTCATCAATTCTCGCTTGCGCCATGTGGCGTGTATCGATAATGATGTGGGCTGTAGGGCGGAAACCCTCAACCTTCACCGGGACCGCTTGAATATCCCACGAGAACTCAACCGGATTGATGCTTGCGCCCAGCGTGTCATACGACAAGCTCTGAGGCGTGACCACAGCGTTGTAAACAAGATGGATCTTGTAGCCGAAATCTATTCCGTTGGTCGCGTTACCTACCTTAGTTCGGTATGCAAGGTCGAAAACGGCGCCTGGCTGGGAATCCAGATACATGCCATCGGCAATCTCAGTAACGCCCATGATCTCTGCAAACGCATCAGGATATGTGTAGGCCTTCAACGTTGCCGAATACTCCTTCGGCTTAGGAAGGAACAAGAAAGGTCGACCGTCGATGTAATATGCCGCAGCACCATCGCCGCCTTTCTCCTCAACGCCGGTCAACCCAACCCACGGAACAGCCAATGAGACCTTTTCGCGCTTTTCTGACACGGAATCCAAAGCCGTGCCGACCCAAGCGTAATCGTAAAGATCGTCGTCTGGCGTGTTACCATCGAAATATGGGTATACCTCAGGTCCCTCAGTAATGATGATGTTATCGAACCACACGTTTGTACCATAGGAGTTGTTGTTCTTGAGGAACAATTGAATGGCCGCTGATGCACCGTTCTTCGGAGGAAGCGAGAAGGTTAGCGACAGGGTTTCCACGCCAGAAATAAGAGTGCTAGACACCGAAGCCGGAGTCATATTGGGCGTGTTGTTTACCGTCGAGACCTCGATCTTTGCCGCGACACTGAGCGCAGGACTCTTTCGAACGGTGGCCGTGATGGTGTATTGCTTCCCCCAAGTGACATAATCCTTGAGGTTGATGGTCGCACCACCCGTAGCTACCTTCTTAGAATAAATCCGAAGAGACTTCGTCCCGCTTTGGGCCCAGTCAGTAGAAATAATGCCTACAGCACCATTAGCTAGTCCGGTCGGCGAGAGAAGAATCGCTCGACGAAGCGAAGCGGAACCATCCACACCCCCAGCCCACTCGTAAACGAACTCTCCAGAAGCCGCGGTCGAGCCATCAAAAGGATCTAGAACGTCCTCTTCGAACTGCACTACGGCCGAATCAAACCAAACCGCATCGCCGGCAGCGGCTGTGCCAGTAGAGAGGAAGGCGCTCGAAATAACCTCTACTTGCGTGGCCGTGGCGGGAACAGTCTTGTTGGAGATTTTAACCCAAGTCCAACCAGTCGAAGTAAGGGTCGTGTCGCTTCCATACAGAATAGCGCCCACCTGAACAGAAGACGCGTTGTAGAAGACAAGCCCAACTTTCCCCTTAGCAGAGGCTCGGCTCGGACGAATCATCAACCCCGCACTAACGATCTGACCAGCGGCTACAGCAGTTCGGCTAGCACCCGCGGACGAAAGCTGACCGACCGCGTTGATGGACGCCAGATCAACGACACCGGCGCCGGCAGCCTGAACCGTAGACTTTCGACTAGAGCCTCTAGAATGAAAGACAGTAGTGTCCGTCGACATAACATGGTTGGTTCCATTGACCGCGACCCAGCCTCCAGCTACCGCTCCAGACGGATTCCAGAGTTCATTCCGCTCGACAGTCGTTAGGACGCCCGGCTTCTCGAAGGAACCAAACGGCAAAAGATTGGTTGCGACGACGTGGCCCAGAGGAGGCGTCTTCTTAGGATAAAGCACTCCTCGGTCGAGACCTGCGTCAAAGAAACGCCCTTCTGGGGCGCTCCAAGTCATACGTGGCATGGATTACCCTTTCTCATCCGGCGCTTCCGGACTGCTGTCGGCGCTGCTCGTTAAGGGACCGGTACTTCTCCGCAAGCTCCTGCTTGCTCATCTTCTTCGGCTTAGACTGCTTAATACCCACGACCTTAACCAAGACCATGAGGCGATTCAGATGCCAAGTCTCTACCGGATGAAATGGGATGTTAAACTGAATCAACCAGTAGTAGATCAACTCGTTGGTGATGACCTCCGAGGATCCTCGCTGCTGGGGTTCAGGTCCAAACGTGGTTGCCGTTTGATCGCTGTTAATGTACTCGGCGATCGTGTTGATGTCTTCTACACTAAGACGATCGACAAAGTTTTCGGGAGGATTGTCATTGAGAACCATCTGTTCAATGTACGACACCGTCTCTTCCGGTGTTTTAGGCTCTCGACCGAAGAACGGTTTCCTATGAATCGCTTCCCATTTTGACAAAGAGAGCAGGGAATGCTCGAAAGAGAGCTTGATGACAGGTTCGTCATCGAGCGGTTGTAGCATAATGTCGAGCATTCCCCGACTCCTTTCAGTTGTCTACTCCGAAGAGGATCACGGAACGTAGGTGATCGTCCAGTCGTTGTCGGACACCGGGCTGAACTTGTAGCCAGGGGCCGGGTGAGCCTGAACGACCGTGGTGGCCGTGATCGGAGCGGTCGGGCCGGACGGAACCTCGTTGCCGCCGATGGTGTAAACGACACCGGTGACGGCCGGGATGGTGATGATGTCCGTCGAGGCGTCGTAGGTCGGCGCGGTGGCGGTGACCTCGATGGCGGTTCCGGAGAACATGTCGAAGACCTCGGTCGGCAGAGGCAGACGAGGGCTGGTCGACACCGAGCCATACAGCGCGGCCTCCAGGGTGGAGAGGTCGTCCGGGTCCACCTTGGTGGAATCGATGACGATCTGAGAGGTCGGCTTCAGCGTCGAACCGGCGTCCACCGGAGTGGTCGTCAGCTCCCAGCTGAAGGTGATCGCCTCAGGGGTGTCGTTGATGGTCGCGTAGGCCTTCTCCGACGGCGCAGCCTGAGCGCCATAGATGAGGTGGATCTTGTAGCCGAGGTCGCTACCCTCAACGTCATTGCCGACGCGAGTCTGGTAGGAGAGACCGAACGCTCGACGCGACTGCTGACCAACGTAGACGCCGGCAGACGGAGAAGCGACACCATCGAACTGAGCGAACTCGTCCGGGTAGGTGTAGGCCTCAACCGTGGCACCGAACTCCTCAGCGGAGATCAGGTTGAGGTACTTGATGTTGTCGGCGTAGAGGGGAGTAGCCTCCGCGCCAGAGGGGGACTCGGTGACCGTGGTCAGACCGTTCCAAGCGACGCCCGTGTCGTAAACCCCGTTGTCATCCGGGATGTACAGAACGCCCTTGTTGACGCCGGTCTCATAAAACCGCTCGCCAGTCTTGTCCCAAACGAGCTTAGCCATTTGGTTTCCTTCCTAATGGTGAATCACGAAGACGTCATGGTTAAGACCGGACGTCGCGAAATGACGACTGAATGAACTGAGTGGAAGTCCCATAAGCTTACGCAAAACAGGACTATCTGGCTCTTGGCGAATGAACGTGACCTGATATCGATCATGCATCTTGTACGATCCATTGTCTGCATGCTGATTGTGAATCTCTTCGAGCTCATACACAATGCAGGGATAAAGCATGCGAGAATCGTCGGGAGGCTGATAGTAGACGTTATTGGTACCAAGAATCTGAACCAGAAGTGCGTTAAACGCAATTCGTCGGCTCTCTTCAGGCGTGAAATCAGGGGCCTGGACTGGGCTTGGGACCATGGTATACACCTCCCGTCGAAAGAATAAGGCGGGGCCTCTTGAGCTCGACCGAAGTCACTGCCCAATAGACCCCGCCCTCATCAATGACGTACTTGATAGTCGAGAAGTGCCCCAACGCAAACGGGTCGGCGACGACGCTAATGCGACTCGAAAACCGCAAATCGTCATTCACCTTGTCGGACTCTTCAGAAGAGACCGTCTCGTTGAGGTACTTCCCGTAATAGTCACGCTCTACGATGCTGTCCGACCAAACACCGGCTACGAGTTCACCGGGTACGCCGTACCCGACTTTCCCAAAGAAGCGTGCCATTTTGATCTAATTCAGATCAGGACAGGTCCTGGCCGGTGTAGCTCCACTCGTCGTCCTCGGAGTTCGCGAAGTAGCTACCGGCGGCCGGAACAGCCTTCACGTTGAGCGTCTGGCCCTCAGTCAGCGTCACCGGAGCAGCGGTGGTGAGCGTGGCGTCGGTGTCAGCGTTCTTGTAGGTCACGCCAGTCACGGTGGGAACCGTCACGACGTTGTCGACGAAGGTCGGCTCAGCGGGAACGCGCAGGACAGCCGAACCGGCCACCTTGCGGAACACGATCGCGGCCTTCGGCTGCGTGAGAGCACCCGACAGGCGGGTCTCGATCAGGTAGCGCAGCTTGTTGTAGTCGATGTCGAAGTCATCGAACATCGTGGCCTGGCCACCGCGGTCAGCACCCAGGGTGTAGTCCGCGAGGTTGACCATGATGCCGACCAGGTCCGGAACGCGCTCCATGACCTCGACCGGAACGATGGCGGAGACACGGAGAACCGCGGCCACCTCGTTCAGGTTGGCGTAGAGGCGACGACCGAAGTTGTCCTTCACCGTCAGGAAGGCGGAGATGGTGCTCTCCGTGGTGAAGAAGGTCGGCTGACCCGAGCCCTTGTAGTAGCGACGGTTCGCGATGACCGCGTCGACGAGCTCCTCGACACCCGAAGAGGCGTCGTCGAGGTTGACGTTCACCGTGGTGACGTAGAGCTCAGCGTCCGAAGCGATCGGACGGATGTGCGTCTCCAGGATCTTGTCGTCGTCACCGATGGAACGGCCGTCACCAACGAGGATCGCGCCAGCGATCTCCTCGTCGAGCATGACCTTCATCTCGGCCTTGAGCCACGCCACGACATCCAGGTTGACGATGTCGATGACGTCATCGCGGTCGAGCCGCTGCTTCTTGTAGATGGTCTGCGGGTCGGTGGTCCGCTTCGAGAGGGCGAAGAACTCCTCGTTCTTGAAGTTGCCCTTGATGTAACCACGGGCACGGGCCTCATCAGGCGTGATGTCCGCGGTGATGGTCTTGATGCGCGAGAACGGGCTCTTGCGCACGCCGGAGAGGACGGTGTCGACCCACTCCATGCGACGGCTGATGAAGCCAGGCGCGTTCTCGAGGAGCTGAGCGTCCGGGAACAGGTAGTCGATGTTCTCGATACCGTGCTGGAGCTGGCCCCCGACGTTAACGCCGGTGTGCTCGATGTAGTTCTCCAGAGCGTCCTTCAGCGAACCGTTCTTCTTCGCCTCCTTGACGATCTGCTTGATCGCGTCCTCCTGCGACACGTTGCCGTGGGCGAGGGTGGCCTGGGGGCGCGCAGCGCCGGCCTGCTGAGCAGCGGCGAACAGGTTGTGCGTCATGCTGTTGTCCTCCTGAGTGTCGTCGTGCTGGACCTCGCCAGCCTCGTCGGTGGTGGCGGCACCTTCGGTGTCTCCGCCGGTGTTGGCGGCACCATCAGTGTCTCCGCCAGATGTGTCGGTGGTCTCGGAGTCCTCGTCGCCGCTAACGGCTTCGTCTGCCTCGCTGTCCTCGTTCTTCTCGCCGTCCTCCTCGACAACGTCACCGTCGGTGTCGCTGTGAGTAAGAGCGCCGGCCTCCTCCATCGCCTGGTGAACCAGGTAGTAGAGGACGTTCTGCTGCTTCTCGGACATGGTCTCAACCACGTCCGGGATCGAGTCATCGCCGATGCCGATGTCGCCGTGCTCCATGGCGTCGTGCTTAGCAGACGGTCCCTCAGCAGCCTGAGCCACCAAGTAGTACAGAACGTTCTGCTGCTTCTCCGACATGGACTCGACAACATCGCCGATCGTCTCGTCGTCAGTCTCGACGTCTGCGTGAACAACGTCGTTGCTGTCGATCGGGACGTTCATGAAAATAAGCGCCTCGTCGCCGTCCTCGATGCTCCCATCACTGTGAGCAATCGTGAGGTTGTCGATGAAAGCACCCGGGTTGGCGCCAGCAAGAACAAGGCTGACCTCCCGGATGTTGCCCTTCATAACATCCTTAGCGTGCTGGAGTCCGGCTCGCGCCTTCTCCTGCAGGTTGTTGGCGAAGATCGAGAGGAACTTCAGGTCACCGTGCTTAACCTGCTCCTTAGCAAGCTGACCATTCGGCGTCTCGTTGAAGTAGCCGTGAGCGTAAACGCCCTCCGGCCGGTACTCGAGAACGCAGTGTCCGAGGACATTCGCGATCCCGTTGTGGTCGTGCCCGTAGACCAGAGGAACAACGGCGCCGTCATTCTCCTGGAACGCTCCAGGCAGGATAGTCCGCCCGTCTGCGCACTGCACGTCGTGTCGGGTGGCGAAGCCACCAAAATCCGCTGTCATGTGGACGGATTCCTTTCTGCTGACTGGAGCTGAGTTAAGAAAAACCAGCACCTCATTATCGGAATGGGCTAGCTGTCCAGCCGCCGCTCTCGCATCTGATAGTTGCTTCTTAGCGCTAGTGATAGCGCCTCGAATCTTAGAAACGCGAGCCTGGAGCTCGTCTACGGTCGGTTTGTTATCTGACCCAGACGAGGAAGAGGAGCTACCGCTAGAGGATGAAGAAGACTTGCTCTTCTCCGTCTTGTCGCGTTTGTCCTTCAACTCTTCCTTATGCTTGTCTCTATACTCCTTGGAATCCTTCCGCTCTTTCACGGTCGTCTTACCATCGGAGTCTTTTCTAGCCTCCTCAGCCGCATTGCGACGTGCCTCGGCCAAAGCAGCAAGCGTCTTCGTCAACGCCTCTTGCAGAGTGGAAATCTTTCCTTGTAGACGAGATACCCTCGCCTTGGCTTGTGCGGGAGTGTCTTTCGGGGCGGAGAATCCGCGATCACCCTTAGGCGGCTTGCCGCCAGGAGGTTGTTTCGGAGCAACGGGACGACCTTTGTTCCAGTTCTCACCGGCACCAGCCTTACCGTGCTTCTGATCGCGGGCCGCCATAGCGTCACGTGCCGTCCTTGGGGGCGGTTTAGAGCCCTTCTGACGACCTTTCAGCTCACGTTCCCGCAAATAACGCGCTCGACGCTCGGAAGGATCATAGTTAGGGTCTTTGCCAACCATCAGCTCAACCCCAAGTCGGCCATCTGAGCATCAAGCTCATCCTCAGCAAGATCGGCAGGATTCGGCTCGAGTGACTCACCCTCACCATCAGTAATCTGCTGATCAAGAGGCATGTTGCTGTTGACAAGCGCATTCGCCTGAGCTTCGGGCCGAGGCTTGAGACCCAGCGAAGGACGAATCTCGTTCGGGGACACAATCTGGTTCCGGCTGAGAGAGTCGACAAGATCCGCAAGCTGGCTGATCGGAATCAGCTTGAACGGGGTGTCGAAGTAGCGGATAGTCTGACCCTGAGTGCGAGCAGTCTTGGTCAGGAACTTCCGAGCCATCGCCTCGGTGATCGCGTCCATGATGGGCTCGATCGTCCGGTTTGTGTAGTTGAGCATCTCAGCGTCGTCAGCAGTACCGTTCATAACGCCCTCAGTCAGACCGAGCTCGTTGTACAGTTCCGCCTTCAGATACTGAATCTGACCAAGAAGATTGTTCTCCACCGAACGGTTAAGCTGAGTGATCTTCTCTGTTCCGTCGGCCCACGCTACGCCATAGGTGCTATTTTGAAGCTGAGACTCAAGCTCGCTTCGACGACGTTCTGCCTGAGCAATCCGAGAGTCCGACTTGACCGGGAACGGGAACTGAATGATCAGATCCAGCTTACCCTGACTAGAGATCTCGTCGACGTTGTCAAGAAGAGCCAGCTTTCGAACAAGACGCTGAAGAGTAGAGTTAGTCTCGTTCATGACTGAGTAGAAGGGATTCTCAACGATGGCCACAATGCGCTTAGGCAGATGCAGCTCTTCGTACTGACCCGTCTTCTCATTCCAAAGGCGAACCCAAACGAACTCCGGCTCCCACTTTGTGACCGTACCGACTCGCATGGTTTTCACATCCCACGAACCAGAGGTCAGTGGATTAAGCGTCGTGTCCACCGGAACGATAGCAGCTACGCCAGCCGCAAAGAGGGTGAGTGCAATGTCCTGCCGGAAGTGTCGACCGCCCTGGTCGAGGTTAGCCTCAACGTTCAGACACTCATTGAGATCCGACTTGATCGTCCCCACGTACATGTCAGTCTCGGGGTCGACTCGGCAATGCTCAATCTTCACGCTAGCGACATCGATCGCCATTCGCGTGTAAATCGAGGAGATGATGGTCCGCTCGGAGCTAATTCGAAACACAGGCCGATCGGGTCGAGACATAGAAGTACTAACCGAACCCATGCCCGGGAGAACGCCGTAGCTAGGCTCCTTCTTCTCGGTAAAGGCCGACCATGCATGCTTAAAACTATCCGTAAGAGCGCCCATTATTCACCTCCTTCGTTTCAGTCGTCACTCGAAATCCTCCTTATGGAGCTTGAAAGCAATCCACGCATCCATCAACGCAGCCACGTTATCAATCTTCTCTTCGTGACGTCGCTTAAGAAGCTTGCGGTTGCCGTTTGTGTCTTCGAGCGTAATAGCATTACCCATAGCGAAGCTCATCAAGATCTCGTCAAAGATCAGAAGCCTATTCTCAGACATCTTCTTGAGCTCGCCCAAAGGAACAGACTCAGTCCTAACGCCCTGCTGAACTTTCTCGTTACCGTAGGGAGTACGTTCTTGCTCCCATCGAGCAACGAATTCCTTGGCGTTGTAAGGGTCGTAGCCGAACGATCGAACATCGTATCGCATCGCCTCAATGTGCTCATCCAGATCGTCATAGACGTCCATCATGTCCAGAACAGTCGTATCGAGCACAACAAGAGAGCCTTCCTCACGGAACTGCTCATACTTGTGCCGGAGAGCGCCAGGAAGCGCGCGCAACGTGAGTTCAGTAATATAGCTTCGAGTCTTTACGCCAAACGCGCCATTCCCGAGTGGGAACATGAAAGTGAACGCACAGAAGTCATCACCCTGCGAAAGGTCCGCGCCCATCGAACAAGCCATTCCGGCAAAGTCTTGCGGCAGGTGGCACTCCGTCTCCTCATACGAGAAGAAGTAAGTGTAGCCTTCAGCAGGAATTCCGAAACGCTTGGCTAGAATATCGTTCTTGGCAGCGGGAGCCATCTCGGCACGCTGGACATCACGAGCGTAGGTGTCGTAAGTGACAGTGAAGCCGATGTTGGGGTTAGCCTTAGGCCACATCTCAGGCTGGCTAACCTCTTCTTGATCGTCGAGCTTGTAATGCCAGATCGAAATATAAGGCGCATTGACCTCGCCCTTAAGGTAGTCGGCAAGCTCAAGCTTAATGGTGTCGCCTGAGCCGTTTCGAACTGTACCCTCAGAGCTGATAGCGACGATCAAATAATCGTCAAGCTTAGATGCTCCCTGCTCAATCGCACCAATAACGTCTTCCCGGAGATCGCCAGACAACCACTCATCCACCGTGGAAATACGAGGGCGAAGTCCCTGAAGCTTGTTGATAGACATCGGACGAATCTCAAGCAGAGAACCAGTAAGGAAGTTCTCAATGCCCTTCTTCGTCGAGGCAAGCTTGGTCCTGTCAGCCTTAGATCCAGTCGTGTTTTGAATCGACCCGTAGGTCAAGAACTGAAAATATGGCCCCGGCGAGCGAGTGATCGCTGTTCGGATCGGAGCCATGACCTCTTCAGCCTGCTTCATAGTCGGAGCAGTGGTGATCTGGTGGGTGGTAGTAACATCAACGTTCAGAAAATAACTCTGGATGAGTGAGGCGTACATCGACTTAGCGGCGCCTCGTGCGACAATGAGGTACTGCTTCGTTGTGAGCCGCTTCAGAACTTCCTTCCAGACGAATCGTCCTTCCTGAAATTCAGTAGCCGGTTCCCACACTTTCTCAGGCGAATAGTAATACCAGCCAAAGATTTGCTCGGCCCACAGCTTGAAAGTATCAAGTAGTTTGAGAGGGCTTCCGTCCGTGAGCGTACACTCAGTCTCACAATATGCGATGAAACCGTTGATTGCGTCGGGGTCGTAGTAAACTTCGGGGTCATCAATTAGAGCATCGATCCGGTTCATCTCCATCGAGATCTCTCGACAGACAGGAATTTCTCCTCTTAGAACCTTCTCACGGAAGCGGCCATAGTAAGTCGGCACAGCTGTGTTCGATAGATCCAAGGCCCTTCCTCTCTAATTCTCTAGGCTATTTCAAGCCGAGGTCTTTCAGCAAGTCATCTACGGCTTTGGAGCTCTGCCGCTTGTTCTTGACGTCGTTGTACATCTTCTTGCTGTTGTTGATCACGACTCGATCGGCGCCAGAATTACGCGCCACGGTGTAGCCGCCAGCGAGAATTGCTGCTACCAGCGGAACAGAGCCAAAGCCTCCGGTCAAGGAACGATGCACGCCGCGAGCAGTCTTCGTCGTCTTGTTGACTACGTCCTTGCGCCGACGTTCGCCCTTAGCCTGAGACGCACGCTGACCCAGGTCAGTGTTGCCGACGTGATGGTCGAACGCCTTCTTGTAGGCGGGGTCGATCTTGGACCGAGCTTCCACTTTGGCCTTGATCAGCTTGCGTCGAGTGCCAGCTCCCTCGCCGTAGAAGAGTTTCGCTCGAGTGAACTCTTCAGCGTCTTTCTTAGCTTCTCGATTAGTCTTAGGCGAAACGCCCTCGATGCCGCTATCCTTGCGGACGCCCCATCGCATGCCCTTGACGCCAAAGTGGGCAAGAAAATCGTCAGTGTCTTCGAACGTATTCATGCCTCACCTTCCCGTATCCAGCCCCAAGAGTCGCATGCGCTTTTGCTCTTCCTCAAGCAATCGATACATCTGACCCTGTTGGTTTTTAAGAATGCTATCTAGCTTGGTCGTGTCGCTCTTGAGCATGTTCTCGACTTGCCGTCGGCCGCGATGAACGTTGTTATAGAAGTTATCGGACGCTTCTTTTGCATGGGGGTTGGGGTTATACATCCTTCGAGACGGAACTTGAATATGTCCGCTTCGAGCAAGCATCACACTAACAACACCCGCGCCCGCAACAACAGCAACTCCAGCGCCAACCTTAAGCGCTTTCTTTTGTCGATCGCTTAGGCCTTCGCTAGTTTGCTCTCCGTCTCGCCGAACGCCCCATCGCATACCTTTAACACCGAAGTGGGCAAGGAATTCGTCAGTGCTCTCAGACATCATACCTCGCCTCCTCGAATAGCCGCGCGATCTCAGAAATATCGCCATCGTTCATCACGTCGAAATCTTGGACCACAGCAGTAACCGGGTCAACGGTGAAGAACGGGTCATAGTTCTCTTCACCCTCGTCCTGTCGACGAATGCGGAACAAATATAGACCCTGGTATTTGACTACGGCTTCGATGGTGGCGTCAGGAATAGATTCCAACAGAACGTCTCGAGCCTCGGTCTCACTTAGCATTGTCCAACCACCTTAGAAGGAAATCAGAATTCAGATCAAGGTTGTCCAACCGAGTGTAGCCGGCATCGGTGATTGCTTCGGCAAACTTTTTAAAGTCGGACGAATCTTTATACGTCTTACCCGTTTGAGTATCAAAAATAACGGGTTTGCCCTGAACGATCTCCCAGGCCATACTGTGTCCGCCGCCGAACGTCCATCCGACACCTAGCTCTCCTCGAGCTCCGTTGGGCTCTTTAGAAAGCGCGCCGAAAATCCTATCGGCCTTTACTTTAGACTCGCTAACACGGAAGTCAAGATCGCCGCCGATTCGAGTCTTGCCCCAACCGCCTGATTTGGTGAGCTCAGTAAGCGCTCCACCATCGTTCTGCATTTCACGGACCATCTGAGCTGCAATGCCCCAGCGTCCGGTCTTCAGCTTACTGTTGGGGTCCATGGCATTGATAAGTCCAGCTGTCGTTTGACCGGTTGCGCCCACGCTCTTAGTGGCTTTGACGTCGTAACCTCGGCGCCGCATCTCATAAGCGAAGGTGCAACGGCGACAGTTCATCTTAGTGCCCATAGAACCGTACTCGGGATTGACCCCAGGGACGACCTTGCCCATAATGTCGGACAGATTCAGGTCGCCCTTGAGTGCGTCGTTCTTGGACCAAGAATGGGGACTCTTCGACAGAAGTTCTTTACCCTTAATGCTCGTTCGGTGAGCAGCACCGCTGTCTACGTACTTGTAAGTGCCGTAGGCAGCAAGAAGGGCTGTCGTGATCGCCGCCCCTTTGATGAGCTTCTTTTCACCATCGGTAAGATGGCCGTCACGAACATCTTTGGCGTTTTTCTTCTGCTGGTCGCGGTAGAACTCAAGTTCCCTGACTCGAGCGTTTCTCTGGTTCTGAACGTAACGAATCTTTGATGGATGCGCTTGAATCAAGTTAATCTGCGTTTGAGCCACTTGTGCTCGAGTGTCAAAGCGTTTCGCTTTAGCTTCGTTGATCTTCTTAGGTGGCTTCTCTTTCTTACTTGATCCTCCACCAGAAGAATCATCGGCTTTACGAACGCCCCACTGCATACCTTTGATGCCATAGTGGGCGAGATAGTTATCGACTTCAGTAGTTGTAGTCATAGTCCCGCCCTTTCTATGAGTGTCATCGCCTGCCGAACATCTTGACGTACTCTTCAGTAAGACCGCCGGAGCGCTTTAGACGCTGCTCATAAACGCTGAGTCTCTCGTTTCTAGACTCGGGAGAATATGCGTTCATCTTGGGGTCGTATGGAAGCCCAACTCGAGAAGACTCTTCCTTCATGTACTTCGTTTGCTCTCGGTGGGCCTCTTCGATCTCCTGCATGAAGTCCTTCATGGGTGTGTCCCAGACCTCCTGCTTGATCAGTTTCGCCGCGTCTGCGCGAGTGGGGTTGTCCTGATTGAGGAATTTAACCCGCGAAGAAACGGCCTCGGCAGTTTTCTCGGTAGCCGTCTCGACTGCCTTCTGCTTCACGAACGGAAACGCCTTGTTCTTGGCGAACTGGAAAGCAACGTTGTTCTTCAGAGCAGAGACTGGAAGGTTGCCGTTTTTGGCTAGAATGCCTGTAACTACAACCGCACCAGTCACAACAGCAACACCAGCACCAATCTTCAGGGCTTTCTTCTGCCCCTCACTGAGATGCCGACGCTCTTTTATGGTTGAGGTGGAGGTTGAAGATGAGCTCTTTCCCGCGGGGGTGGATCCGCCTTCGCTGTAATTCTTCTGACGAATACCCCAGCGCATACCTTTGACGCCATAGTGTGCTAGAAAATCATCAACCTCGACCGAGCTATCGATCGTATCCACCGGCTCGCCTAATTCGCTTAGGCTGCGGTACGGTCTTTGCGAGAATCTTACCGACCTTAGCCTTGGGTGAATTCATGTAAGGGTCGCCCTTGTACTTATCGAAGTTCTTCAGATAACCCTGCTTCGTTCCAGAATACTTCCTGAAGAACTCTTTATCGGACATAGAGTTGAAGTCTTTGACGACGTTCATCGTGACCCTAGAGGTTCCTGGGCGAGCGACGATCTTCTTGCCAGCAAGAACGTCCTTGTCGAGCTTACCAGTGTCGATGTACCGATCGCCGCCGTGTCGAGAAACAAAGTCTTTAGCCGTCCCTCGACCGCTAGCTACACGAGCATCAACTGCTCGCATGTTGGCTGCCTTGTTGGCTGCCGCACCGGCAACACCGCCGTGACGACGAATGCTCTGAGATGAGACATGGCCGGTGGCAACGCGGAGATTGTCCAGCTTGCTGCCCGTACCCGAACCAACGCGCTCCAACATCTGAGTTCGGTTTTCTCGTCGAACGCCCCATCGCATACCTTTGACGCCGAAGTGGGCGAGAAACTCGTCAGTGTCTTCGAAAGTAGTCACTTCTTCTTACCCTTCTTCTTCGGCTCTTTATAGTGCTTGGGTGGTCCGCCGTCTCGTTTGTTGGGGAAGGCCTTCTCCATCATGATCTTACCTGCGGGAGAATTGACGAACTTAATCACGCTGTTGACCGTGTTAGCGGTCTGCAGCATGCTGTCGACCTGCGCCTTACCTCGAGAGATCTTAGATGGTTGATAAGTAATACGCGAATACTGCTGCTCGAGATTCATCCGCTGAACCAGATGCTGCATCTCCTGATTGGAGAGTGAACTCAGGCCCTGCGAGTGAACCTTAGCCCGAATCTCATTGGCTCGAGCGGCGTCTTCGGACGTTCCAGCGTGAAGCTGTGCCTGTGTGCGACGAACTCCCCAGCGCATACCTTTGATACCATAGTGCGCTAGGAAGGAATTCATCTCCTCCTCAGGAGTCAGCTCGAGAACCTCAATCCCGTGCTGAGCAAGGAAGCCGTCGACGTCTGTCATGATGATGCCACCCCCTTTCTTTGGGATTCTAGAAAGTACTACTCATTTTGACTAATTAGAGAAAGTCTCAGAGGAGTGCCATCCCCCAAAGACGCAGTGAGCATCGAGCCGTCGCCTAGAAGAATGTTGCTGTCTTCGTCGGTCACGTTGTCATCAGAGCCTGGGATTAGACCATAGACGTCCAGCGAGTTGGGCGTAAGCAACTGAACATTGACTGGAGGTGTTTCGGGCGTAGCGCCCAAGTCCCTAAGTAGAGTCACAGTCATCTGTTGCGCCGGAGTCGACACCACAGAGACGCCTCGGTCGTGGGTAGAGTCAAGCGCCCATGACCATTGACACGTGCCAAACCCAACGGTGACGGCGCCGGAGTCATACCGCTGAGACACAACGCCCCAGTTTAGATCTCCGGACTGATTGTAGTTCTCGCCATTGTCATCTGCCTTATACGGACTGATGTCGCGAGTGTACGCTGCCAAGAGGGCGAACGAACCATCAGGCTGCGTAGGCCGATAGGCATCCGCCTCCATACCAATGATCTTCTGAATCGTAATAGGGCCCGTAGTCAAAGACGTCGCGTCCCACACTTTGTGACCGCCATATGGATTGCTGATGATGGTCGCGTCGTGGTCGTGGACTCCGTTCATCCGGAAGTCAGTGCCCGTAAGCAACCATTCAGGACGACGTCCCGGCCAACGAGTGTCTTTCCATGTACCCGTCCACTCTACCGGGTCGATCGCCTGTCCTGGCAAATGACTCGGGTGGCTAGCAGTGGGGCCAGGCATCGTGTCCTTGTAACACACCATGACCGACTCGTCACCGTTGTAGACGTAGCGAGTCTTCCAGAAGACCTCGTTGCCCGACATGAAGATCGAGTGATTCGGTCCTGCGTCACGCCAGTTCTCGACGGCATCTCGCATGTTGCGTGACCAGTACTCGTCATGTCCGATGGAGAGGAAGATCTTGCCCTTCTCAAGGAGAGCCTCGCCTTGCTTGTCGAGATCCACGCACGTCACATACTTGACTTTGTAGCCGTTACGCTCGAGCCAGCGGATCATAGGCAGTTCGGCGTTCCACCAATAGGTCTGGTCGACGCCGCCTCGAGTGAGAACCGGCCGATGATAGGACACAGCGAGAGAACGATTCTGAATCGCCCCGATACCTTGTCCGCTACCATACACGTTCTTCCCCGAGTTAATAGCGGAAGGAGTTCCGTAATGGTTGTAGGCCGCGCCCCACGTAGCGTCACTTGCCTTGAAGATGATGTCGGCTTCAGCCGCATCGTCTCTTACGATGAACGTGATGTAGAAGGCGTTCGGAGCATTAGCTCCAACCGAACGAACAGCAGCGAGGTAGTAGCCGGAAGTGGCGTTCGTAGGAATGTTCCAGGTCGCTGTCACGGCCCAATTGGAACAGCTCGTGGCACCGTTCGTGTTCGGAATAACGATCGCTTCAGGCTGAGTGGTCGGGGTGTTGACGATAGTATCAACGATCTTGAAGCCAGCGCCGGCATAATACCCAACACGATAGATATCGATCTGCACGGCCGGCCCGTTGACACAGAACTTCGCCTGCTCTCCCACGTCGTAAGAAGGAGAGCGAGCGAAGCCCGCCACAGTCCAGTCCCCCAGTTGGTGTGGTTCTGGAGAGACTGAGCCTGTTTGGACAGCCCCAAAAGAATGAATCGTGAATCCGTCCAACCTAGCGTTCTCAGGTGCAATGTCGACGGCCATTAGCCCACCACGGTGTAGATCAGGTCAACACCATACCAGTTCGTGCCCGGCTGCCAGTTGTTGGCGCCCTGCTGGAACGCCGAACGAAGACTTGATGCCGGCCACTTGACAGAGTCGCCGTGAGGCGAGTTGATCATTGCTCCGGAGTTGCCCGGCGTTGTGGAGTGCGCAGCGAGGAACGCATCGATCTCGGTGAAAGACACCGCCATGTAAGATCCGGAATCCATCTGGATCGAAATAACTGCTAGGTCGTCGCCAGGGTCCTGGACACCGCCCACCGCAGGATTGATCTGCACAGGGCTGTCGAACAGAATATCGACCCATGAATCCGGAGTTCTAGGAGCGGAGTATGTCGCGCTCTTGGTTGCCTCAGAATTCAAAGTTGGGAACGAAGACACGTCCACCGGGTCGGAAACATACTCTCGAGCGTAGAGTCGAGCTGTGACGTTCCCGTTCATGTAGGCGCTGTCTGCGGTCGAGGGCGTGTACAAACGAACACCATGCACCAGGAACGGCTTAGCTCCAGAGCCTGCTGACCAGAAAATACTTGCGAGCTCAATGCCGCCAGGATCATTGGCCACCGTGGGCGACCAATCGGGCTGCGACTTCATCTCCGTCATGTAAGCCGGAGCGAAGAAGTTGCGCATGACATTCGGCGCCAGCGTAGCTCCGGAAATAGAAGCCCAGCTGGAGAAGTTCCCGGCAGCATCGCGCGCGCGAACCTCGACCGTATAGGTCGTGTTCTCGGCAAGTGAGGTGAACGTATGCGAGTTGGTCGTCTTCGCAACCGCCGTTCCGCCGTTGAGACGAACCTCATAGCCTGTAACACCGATCGCATCTGAGGAAGGAGTCCACGAAACCGTGAAGCCGGTGGTTGTGGCGGCCGAAACCGCGAGTCCGGTCGGAGTCGTGGGTGCAGTAAGATCAGCAGGCTCCTCAGCCAGGTGAACATCCTGATCCTGCATGTTCAGAGGCTTCTCGGAGCCGCCGACCCACAGAACCACAGAAGCATTGGGGCGAGCCTCGTTGCCGGTCAGCACTGTCACTGCCTGGACGACGCTGTTCGGAAGAACGTAGCTCGGCGGGAAAGTAATGCCGTTGATCGACGTGTTGATCAGGTCTTGAATTTGCGCCTGAGTAAGACCTGAGCCGGTGGCTCCACCAGTAACCACGCCGGTGCCGACGACATCGTAAAACGGGTAAAGCTTCACACCATCGCCCACGTACATCTGCTTCGTGGTGCTGTTCCAGCCCTGCTCGCCAGGCTTAAGCGGACGAGTGGACGCAGCCCACTGCTCCGTAGTCCCCCGACGAGTCTGAAAAACCAGGGTGCCAAGTGTGTCCCGAATCATCTGGACGACATCTGACCGAGTAATCATGGTGCTCCTCCGTCCAGAATAAGTTCGGAACCGCCCGAAGACGGTGTGCCGCCGTCGATGACAGCCGCCTCTTCTGCATTGATGTTGTCTCGCCGGTTAGTGAGAAGGTACTCGTCCTTCTCAATCTGCTCTTTCATCGCCGTGATGACGAAGCCGATCTCAGGCGGGTCGAAACGCATCTTGACTGCATAAGCCATGTAGCTTTTAACGTCGTTGAACCGCGTATCGTCAGCAAGAAACTGCTCCCACGTCGCGGTCTTGTCTGCGATCCGAAAGCCCGACGTCGGCCCAATCCCCAGTTCAGTCAGTCGCGAAAGGACCGAGTTGATGTGGAGAATGAGCTCGACATCGAAAGCTTCGTGTGACTCCGGCACGCCGAGTGCCGCTTTAGTTGAAGTGAGAATGCTCTCCGCCATCACTACCTCTCTAACGGCTACTCATTTTGACAAAATTGTCAGCGGATCTTAGGGATCTTCTCCAGCGCAGTGATGGCCTGCTTAATCAGCTGCTCTCGTTCACCGCTGCCATGAGACTTCTTCAGCTCAGCCAGAGCTCGATCGATGCGAGCACCTCGAGAGGTCTTCTCCTTGGTAGCCGGACGCTTTGCCGGAGTCGACAGCTGCTTCATCTTGGCCGCGACCTTGACTCGGAACGCATCCATGGGGAACGTCGGATCGATCTTACCGGTGACCGACGTCTCCTTGTGCGCGCGAACGGTCTGGACAGACGACTTGGTGACCTTGACCGAGAGCACCGCACACAGAAGAACGTATGCGTCGTACTGCGCATCAGACCAGGTCTCACCCGTACCGTTGTTGTAGGCCTCAATGCCGATGTAGAGTTCGTTGCCGTCTCCAGCAGCAACCGATCCACTCTTCTTGGACTTCCCAGCATGGTTGGCACGGCCCGCGGCGATGACCACGACCGTACCATCTCGCTGGAGGCCCAGGTGACAAAGTGGGCCGGGAAGATCAGAGCGACCGTTAATCAGAAGCTTCTCGACGTTAGCGTTCGGCGTCGACTTGCCCGTGGCGGTGTGGTGACACAGAACGCCGACAGGATTGAAGCCTCCGGTAGAAGCCGGTCGGCCACGATTCTGCCAACCGTCGGTCTCCTTGACCTTCAGACCTGCATCTCGAAGAATCTTCGGCAGGTTGGATGGAAGTTTACTCATGTAACTACCTTTCAAATCAATGTCTTCAACGCCCTTTGGGCCATGACCTCGTTATAGAAACGCTGCCAGGGCCACCCCTCCGGCGTATCGACAAGAATCCCACCACGATAGCGGGTGGGTCGCTTCTTCCATCGCTCAAAGCTGTCTTCAGTGAAGAAGCTGACGTTGATGTTGTAGGCAAGCGTAAGCTCGGCCACCAACTCTGCAGTCTTGTGTAGAACGGGAAGATGAGTGTCATCGTGCCAGAATGTGCTAGCCGAGTGAGGCTCTGCACACACCATAATTCGGATTGCATTCTTCTGCGTGTGCTGCCAGTGACCCGCAACCATTGTGTCGGGGAGCGTTCGGAATCGCTGAACCTCATCCACCGTGTAGTGACCAGAGTCACGGGGGGAAGACGGCGAATGCCAGTTCATCGCGACTCCGAGTGCCGCACCCTTCTCGGATGTAGTAAATGATGGCGAAAGGATGATGGCCGTGGGCTTCTGCTTACCACTTCCGTAGAAAGCTTCGACCATCGGCATAACCGGGGCTTGGTATTTACTCATCGAGACCTCGAAACTTAGTCCACCCCAACGTATCTCCAGGCCTACGCTCAACAAAGGGCCGGGGAAGCTGTCCTTTGTCGCCGTAGTGAATGGCGTTGTGGGTACGTAGGGATGTGCAAATAAGAAACTCAGGACTCAGCAGGTTCTCTGTGCCCTCGAGAATGTCCTCGGGGGTCAGTGGGTTCATGTGGTGAATAATCGGCGCGCCTTGAATGGGCGTGTCGAATGCTCCTAGATCCATACCGAGATCACGAGCAATAACATGGCTTCGCATCTGACGCCACTCACGAGAGTGGTAGAATGCCTGATTGACGTAACGCATGTCGTCGAATGTCGGTTCTCCGACTACGCCGGCAATCTTCAAATAATCGAAGCGTTCTTGTAGAGTATCGAGCTGAAGCAGCTCAGTATACGTTCTCAGCATCGAATGTGACTGCCTCTGGATCGACGGACTCTTGGCCCGAATAACCACGGAACGCCGCAAGAGCTCGTTCCAACAGCTGGTCGCCAGAAGTACGCGATTCCATCTCCTTAACTCGAGTCTCAAGCACGAGATTCTCCCGACGGAGTTTCTCCTGCTCAAGACGGTCCTTGGTGGACCCCATTCGAAGGAAATGGACGGTCTCCTGTGCGGAAGCTGTCCCTTCGTGGATTCGCCGCTCGACCAGATCAAATGCTGCTGCAATGAGCTGGTCGTTTCGGCCTTCGATGGTCGTAGCAGGAGGAGGAAGTTGGATGGTTCCGCCATCCGAAGCAGTCACCCTTTTGCGAGGGGGCATGCTTCCTCCTTTTCTTGTGTTTACTGATCACACGGGAATGAGACACCGGCGATTGAGTACCAGCCAGCAGCACCGAGCTGATAACTAACATTACCGCCCGAGTCAATATCGAATCGCCCAGCGCCTCCGTTGTTATAGTTGACACAAAGATGTGTCGCGGCGGGTCTGTATCCTGGAGGCAGCTGGAATATGGCTCCACCGCCTGGGGGTGCGCCATTAACTAGAAGTCCTTGGAGATACACCACTCCGGCCTTACGACGGTAGCCCCCAAGGGCGAACCCCGACGCATAGTTTGTCCAACCGTTAAGCAAGGTAGCATTGATCCAGCCAGTGTCCTCAGCAAGCGCCCACTTCTTGACCGCCGCACTCGGAGAGCTAAGTAGCGTGTAAGCACCCAAAGACGTCTGCCTTGAAATGCTCCAACCAGTCTTGAATACCGCCGGGTCTTGGAATGAATGTCCCGTCATTGCGTCAACGACTAGCTTAGGATACTGCCAATAGTTGCTAGCTGTGTCGGGGAACATGACGATTGCGACCTTGTTGTCGGAGTTCCGCTTATACAAGGCAACGAACTGCATGTTCATGCTGCCGTTGTTGATAATATCGACGTACTCCGTGTTGCCGCTACCGCTGTAAGGATAGAAAGTGGCAGTGATGTCAATGACGTTGTTCTTCAGCTGATAACACCAACCAGTAATATGCAGACGTGTCATGACGTCCACGAAAGTGAAATTGGTCTGCACTACGATGTATCCAGTAAGGTTGCTCCCGCTCTCCTGGAACATAGCAACGTTGTTGATGCGTTGCATGTTCCCTGTGCCCGGAATACTGGTATAGTCCACCAAGAAATCAGTGTCATCCGCCAGATTCTTGATCTGCGTGTGAAGCGTGTTCGCGAGCGCCGTAGCCTCGGGATACCGAAGGCCTCGCTTTGCAGTTGAACCCATTCCGGCCTCCTTACAGCTCGGTTACGGTGATGCCTGCGGGAATATCGCCCACGACCTGCCCTGCAGGAAGATTCTGGATCTCAGGACCACCCTTGACAGGTTGGCTCAGCTCCACAATCGCCGTCGCAACATCTGTTCGTTTGTTCCAAGTAGAGACCGGCTTAAGGACCCCGTCCACCATCATCCATCGACGAGGAACCCATTCCCTCACGCTCTGCATAAACGATGACGTGCTCTGATGATCGATGTACGGCTTCTCTGGAGTCAAACCATTGAATGGCATCTGACGAATATCGGTCGTGGAAACGAAGAACGTCGGTTCAGAGATCCAGAATTGGTAACCCGCATTGTATGGTCGAACTCCGACTGCGGGCCATCGAAATACATCCGCCGTTCCAGTATTCTGAAGTGGGGGGCTGCAGAAAGGACGCCACGCGCCACGAGGTAGACCCGCAACATTCTGGAAGCCGTTATAGACGTCTCCGACCATCACATAGTCGGTGGTGGGAGTGGATGCCGGAATATAGATCCATCCAGCAAAGCTAAACCATTCGCCAGGTTTTGTTGCGACAGCTGCCATTGGCCCAGTCAGCTTAGTGTTAGGTGATGGTGGTGTACCACAAGTGAATCGAAGAGTTGGAACCCCGGGAACTCTCGTGAACACCGCATCTCTAGCTATCGTCCCAGCATTTGCAGAAGCTGGATCGACGAACGCCCCGAAAAATGCGTTTTGACTCCAGCCGGGATACTCGAAGGCGGCATAAGTGTCGCCTAGAGTCTCCAACACAGGATTGAGTTCGGAGTTCTCACAACGGTTAACGGTGTACTGCACGTTAGTCGTTGGTGGCGTGAAGTCCACTCGAAGCGTAGGCGACGGTTGATACACGTTGTTCAAACGAACCGACATGTCGGAGCCGTTTTCATCCACGCATCGAATCATAAAAGTCACATAACCGCCCATGCGAAAATCTGAACGAGCGACCAAGTCAGCAAGCAAAGTCTTAACATCTATACTGCTTAGCACAGCCGCAGGGTCGGGAGGGTTTGCCGGCCACATCGGAACCCACGAAGCAGCCACCCCAGTCTTCGGTCGATATGCCTCGAGAACTCCTGCTCGGAGAACTGGAGAGTCACCTGAAGAATGCACTCGCACCTCGTGTGAGGAATTTTGCGCGGTAGAAGCGGTCTTGACGGCCAGTTGAAAGGTCACGGTAGCAGAGTTGATGACGCTGCCCGGAGGAATTCGAGTTGCGAAGCGAACGAAAATGGTTTGGCCGACCGCAAAAGCTGCATCGGGCCCACCTACACCATAAGCTGTTGTGTCGCTGGTCGTAACGCCAAACTGCGAATTGAACGAGCGAGCTTGCTCCATGACCGGCATCTACGACCTCCTCCACTCCAATCGTCCGTCACTGACCGTTGCGTCCATCGAGTTCCTCGGGACGTGTTCCGCCTTCTTGGCAAACTCCAAGATGATCGGGTTAGCTGTACTACCCCACACATAATCGAAGTGCTGAATCGTCTCGACCCACAGAGCTCGGAAGATTGCCGCAATGTAGTCGATGGTCGCGCAAGGATAGAAGATCTCTCCGTTCTCCTTGACTACCCATACTCCACGAAGGACGCCGTCTGCTCTACAAACAACAAAAGACTTCTTCTGCTGCGAAGAAAGCAGCCAGCCCTTTTGGGGATATGGCGAGAGCATGCCGTCAGGAACGCATGCGAGCTGCGGGACCAGAGTTGTCTCATAGAAGTTGAACACCTCTTCGAGTGTCTCGTCGTTAAGCTCTTCGATTAGAGACGTCTCAAAAGTTGGAACACCCGGAGTCTCATACGGAGCCAAAACCGGAATAGAGGGCCATCCGCCCTCAGGAATGTCATTAGTCATCCTGCTTGCACCCACGTGTCTTTATTGGTCATGTTCGGAGGTTGAGTCGGACCAATCCACTCAACGCAGAGAGCTCCAGCAGGGCGAGCTGGATATGCGCCCGTTGTGTAGAAAACCCGCATGACAGAGTTGGGGCCACCGACGCCGCCGACGTTAAGCGTTGTGCCATCGTGTTCGGTAACAATCAGGTTACCGTCGACAACAGCAATAGACTCAACAAGATTGGCGATGAGCGCTTCGATCCTATCTGAAGTCTTACCAATCACAGTAGCCATCGATGACCCCCTCTCTAAAAGTCTCTACCTATTTTGGCTTACACGCCTCGGAGGTGGCGAATCGTCCAGATGCCTCGACACACGAAGTGGTCGGTGTACATCTTCATCTCAGAGTCGTCCAACACCTTGAACGTCTTAGCTTTGACCCGACCGTCTCGATCATACGAGCAGAAGCCGTCGATCGGGCCGTGGCCCGTGTTCTGCCATGTACCGAGCTCATCGGCCATCGAAGTGAATCCACCGCCGTTAGCCCAGTCCAGATTGCGGTCGTGCATGTTGTAGTCGCCGTTGTTGAACGCAAGCGCCGAACCGCGACCAGCAGTCCGCATCCACTGCTCAATCTTGCGGGAGTACAAGACGTTGGCTTTGTAGTTGGGGTCGCCAGGCTTTGCGCCCTTCGTGGCGAAGTGTGCTGTGCTCTGAGCGACGCGCCCGATTCGCGGATCGACGTGGGTGAAGACCACCGTCGGCATCACTCGGTCATGCATCTTACCAACAAGCTTGCTATTGTCGATGATGAAGACCGAGCCTCGGCGAAGTGAGCCGGGCTTGATGATCTTACGATCGATAGCGATGAAGTTACCGCGCGCGTTGTGAAGAACGTGATCGTAATCACGAGCTGCGGTTCGAAGAAGCTCGAAGAGGGCGTTTGAATCCGATGCTTCGGTTCCCGTCTTAATCGGGAAGTCCTTACCCTTCTTAAAGAGCTGCTCTACGTCGTGCGCTTGCTGGGCCCTACTGTCGCTAAACTGCAGCGAGGTGTGCTGCATGCGAAGTACTGAACTACTCACGTGTTCTCCTAAGTGAAGTGGCCCATCGTGTTCCCCGCCTCATCGGTAGGTACTTACTCCGGGGAATAACTAGACTCGCTCGTAGAACCGACCTCGAGGGGCCGTTACGAACTGAGCCTTCTCCTGCAACGACGACAGTCGCTCAAGCTGACGACCGTAAGGGTCGTGCTTGTTCTCGTCGTCGGACAGGTAGATAGCGTTGATGCACTGCGGTCCGTGGACTGCAGTGACAAGGCCGTTGTGCACCTTGCCGTGCTCGTCCGTGACAACGACTGCGTCGCCGACCTTCGGAGCGTTCTTCATCAACTCTTCGTAGTGGCGCTGACGTTCGGCCAGCTCCTCTTCCGTGTAGAGTTCACTCATTACTTCACCTCCCTTCGCTGCGTTCAACGAAGTTTGGGATGTTGTGCTAGACTAGAGCAAGCATCTGCTCCAAGGCGCAGAACGTCGGCTAGGGAAGCGAAGTAGAGTCGGATGAAGAAGGACATTACTACAGAAGACGCGCCTGCTGGACCACGAAGACCGCAGTAGCCAGCGCCAGGCCGAGCGCCATGAGGTTGAGCTTGCTAGAATACACCTGGAAGGCAGCCGCAACAAAGCAGACGACCGCAAGCAGGAAGAGCACAAAGTACAGAACGTGCATGAGGATCCTCCTAAAAAGTTTTGGGCGAGTTTCAAGCCCCTCATACTGAGTTTGAAACTTCAAAGGATGGCTCCGGCGGAGCCCCCAGGTACTTTTGTTCTAGTTTTTAGTCCCCCCGGGGAATTTTTGGGGACAGGAGCGATGCAGAGAGGGGGTGGGGATATCGACCCCTCCCCCCATGCAAGCGGACAGACATAATTTTGCGATTTTATTCGCGCGTAGTCCAGAAAGGGAGGGCTCTCTGGTCCACAACCATGTCTGTCCGCTGCATGTGTCACCTCATCCTATGCGGCTGAGGGGGTTGGGGTTGGAGAGGCTGCTTCTGTGTCGCCATCACTAGGCATGTCGACAGGAAGTTTCTTGTAGAGACCACCATTGTGCATGGCGATGATCTCATCAATTGCCTCTTCAATCATTCGATCTTGAACAGACTCGGGGAACTCATCTGCTACCACGGCCACCCGTGCTAGGTAAGATGAAGTATTGTATCCGTGACCAGTGTCCCACATGTACCAGGCCCCGAAGTCAGTACGAGGATCGTAAGGATTGTCTACAGTAGTAATCATAAAGCCCATGATCCTTCTCCTTTCTTCATCTACCTGTTGAGGTTGTCTACGATCGTAGACCTAGGAAGCCCCAAGGTCTCTGCGATCTCGGACATGGGACGACCACTGTTCAACATCTGTTGAGCCCTAGCCATCTGTCCTGTGGTAAGGGATGTACGAGCCCTAGGTGTAGCCAGCTCCTTAACCCTATCCATGTCTGCGTTAGAGAGGATCTCCTTCAGCCTTGAAGAAGAGAAAGCTCCTGCCTGAATGGCTTCCCACTCACGATCAGTGAGAGAGCTATTACCCTTCTCATCCTTAGCCCCGATCTTCTTCTTGTTAGCACCAGTACTGATTCGTGCTTCCTCCAACGACTGGTACCTAATCTTCTTGATGTCGTCTCTATCGAGGTTAGGATTAGAATCGATGCGGGCCTTGGCAAGGGCACCACCTAGGATCTGTGCGCGCCGCTCGATTGGTGCATTACGCTGAGCTTCCCTAAGCTTAGCTTCTAGAGAGGCTACCTCTTTAGAGTACACGGCCTTGGCAGCCTTGTTCTGCCGAGGCAGGCTTTGCGCAATCGCATAGCTTTCCTTGCGTGCCTGGTTGGCAAGATCCTTCATGATGTTGGCATGGGATGCATACAACTCTTCCATGGGGGTACCAGATGACAACTTCCTAGCATCATCTGTGAACTCCATCTTGGTGCCCTTCTTCTGCCGAGTTTCCTCCTTGACAACCTCGACAGTTTCGCCTGTACGCTTGTTGATCTTAGTGATCGTCTTAGTGTACTTGGCATTGGGATCGGGCACAAAGACCAGCTTACCAGTCTTAGGATCTACAGGTCCACCATCCTTGGCAGGCCTAGGAATGACACGATCAATCCGCTCTGTTGACGATGCCCTAGAGATCAGGGTAGAAGCACCACGACGAGGGCCGCCTTGGTACTCAGTCTTGAGCTGCTTGATACCATTGTCAATCTCTGACTGCTTGTAGTTCAGGCCATGCTTCTCAGCATCAATGACAACCATAGAGTGCTTGACAGCTCGAGCAAGCTCATCTGCACTAGCACCCTTGATGGTCATGTCTGTGATGAGGTTAGAGATCTTACCCATCTCAGTCTGAGTGTTCTTCTTAGTCATGCGAGTAGTGGACGTATCGCCCTCAGGGATCTTGTATGCAGCCTTGGCATCGAAGTTCTTAAGGCCCGCCAAAGGAGGCCTGGACTTCACTGCACCTGTCGGATTGGGAATGACAAGAACAGAGTCACCGTCAAAGTCGGCGCCTGACAACTGCTCAGCAACCGAGTGGTGAATGCCTACTGCATCTCGCGCACCATTGAGAACTCGCTTTGCTGTCGAGTTGTTGTTATTGACAGTAAGCTCAGGGATCTCAAAAGGGCCGCCATGCGGGTAGCGCACAAGAGCAACCTTAGTCCCATTAGGGAAGTTAGGCGCATAGATCTCGTGGGGCCGCATGGAGTTGACAGGAAGAATGACATGGCTTGACTGACCGGGAAGAGCAGCAGCTTTCAGATGCACGGCCGCGGCATCCGTAGAGTCTGCGAACTCATCCAACAGTTTCTGTCGAACAACAGGGTTGGTCAGTTTCTTGATTGCCTCGAACTCATCGCGCCGACGAGCTTGCGTTTCGCCAAGCTGCTTAGAAGCCAATGACAAAGGCTGCTTTGACAACATCTGCGAAGACAACGAACGAGACCAGTTATCCCAGGCACCCTCTTCGTTAACGAGGTTGAGAGGCGACTGCTTCTCTTTACCATTTTTGTCGGTGTAGAGACGCGGCTTGGTAGTGGCACCAAACGGGTTCGATGCATCAACGTTTCCGTCTTTATCCGTTTTCATCGGCTTCAGAACAGAGTTGTCTTTTTCGCCAAGCACAGGAGTGCCGCGCTTCTTGTTGGTGTTGAAGCGAATGTCTACTCCGTCCGGAAGGTCGTCAGCATACATCGCCATACCCTTGAGGTAGTGCGTGCCGTCAACCGCAATGCGAACCTGAGCATACCGCTTATCACCCAGCGACAGATCCTCCACACCACGACGGAGTTCAATGACACCGTCCATTTTCGTGCCGCCATCTTCGTCGTACCTAACTTGCAGCTTCTTCGAATCGAAGTTAGTCGGAAGATCCTTAGCAGTACGGAACGTCAAACCACCATCGTCCGACTGGGACTGGATATTCTGGATTCGGCCTTCCAGGCGAGCCTGGTTGACATCCTTCCACTCCTGGTCACCCTTAGTCAGAATACGAAGCTTGGTCTGCTTGTCTGTTCCGAGCTGAGGGGCATCCATGTAGTGGATCTTATATCCTTCATCCTTCAACATGGCAATAGCAGAGCGAAGCTTAGAATCAGCGATGCCCATGTAGAGCTCGGTGCCCTTGCCCACATCAAGATAGGGCTTAGACTCCAACTCTTCCTTCAGCTTGTCCGCTGTAGCGCGAAGCGACCCCTCTTTGATATCTTGCGACTGCTTCAGCCAACCTCGAACTGTCGACTCGTTTGTGCCCATCGCCTTAGCAATAGCCACGTTCGACATGTTCTTCTCTTTGAGGCGGTAGGCCTGCGACTGGTTCTGAGCGAAGATCTTCTCAGTAGCCGACGCAGTAGCGCCACGAAGGTCGGTGGATTTGACGGTGATCTTGTCTCGAGGATTGGTAATCCCTCGGTTGGCGTATTCGGTGAGGCCCTTGGCGATCTCAGACTCAGTGAGCCCAGCCGCCTTCATCTCATCCATGTACGCCTTGAACTGCTTCGAGCGCTGATAAGGATCGTTACCTGATCCCCAAGGATAACGCCCTGATTTCTTAGCAATGCCGTAGTGTGCGAGGTAAGTGTCGTCCTCTTCCTCGAACCCATCAAACCCTAGCAAGTCAGATCACCTCCTCAGCCATCGCATTGTTAATGAGCTTGTCGGACTCAATGATACGGTCCATGATATAGACGATTTCCTCCGGATCAGTCTCAATCATGCGAATTTCATCGTTCTGATAGATGCGAAGATCGTACTCGATCTCCATGGGACGCTGGTCGTATTCCAAACAGAAATAAGCAGCGTACACCTTCAGTTGCATACCACTGGTCGGACTGGTGCCGGTTTTGAGGTCGAAGATGCGTAGAACTCGAGCTTCACCTTCTCGGCGGAAGCTAATCGCATCTGCTGTGCCAAACGCATTATACGAATAGAACAGAGTGACCTCGGGCGACATGCGATAGCCAATGCAGTCATTGACATACATGTTCACCGTTTGACCAGTGGTCTTCAACTGCATGCCCAACTCAATGCATTCGCGTGCTGCGTTGTGCATCCGAGTGCCTCGAGCTGCAGCTCGGGACTTGGCGACTGACTCTAGAAGTCGGTCGGGCTCATAGTTGATCCAGTGGTACTTTGAAGCAGAAAGAAATGAGTGCTGACCCTCAACCTCGGAATGTCTCTTGAATTTCACGAATCACCTCGTCCGCGTTATCCGGGTCAACGAAAGCCGCATATGACATGTCATTGAATTTCTCGATGTAGTAGTCTTGATTTTCCTGGCGATCAGAATTCTCTTCACGCTTGAACTCGAGAAATGCCCAATGACCTTCGTGCAGAAGAAGTCGATCAGGTACGCCCTGACGGAAAGTAGAATTACCTTTGATGATGACACACCCAGGAAATTCCTCTTCAAGACGACCAATGAAGTCAGACTCGAACTCCTTCTCAAGCTTAGTAGCTCGTCTAGCCATATTGCCTCCTCTCCAGGCAAAAAATAAGGAGAAAAGTTACACTCTCCTATTAAAATCCTTGTTTTGAGCACGGTACTTGTTATACATGTGAAAATTAGAGTGACAGAAGTGGCAAAAACGAAACACCTTGCTTTGGTAGCGAGGGGTCTCGTTTGAGGTTGAACTTAGTTGGTCTTGGGCTTGCGGGACGGGTAGAGGTCGTTGATGTCGCAGATCTTGGCGAACAACATCTGCTGACTACTGGCATAGTTCGGAAAGTCGGCGAGGAAGTATTCCTCGATAAGCTTTACGCGCTTGTTGTAGTCCCAGTGCTGTGTTCCAAGCTCGGCGATCACTCGGTCGATGATCATTGTCTTGTAGTCCATGAGGGCTCCTAAAGTTGTGGGGTCTCATTACAATAGGTGTTTCCCACGCGAGAGACAAAAACGAAAGTCCTTGCTTTGTGGGCGAGGACTTATCGTTTGGACTTCACTCGGAACGAACGGGGCGGTTCACGATGCGGTAGAACGCGAAGTCGTCGGTCATCTTCGCGTAAACGTTGCCTTGAACGATGTTGGCGTCGTACTTGCCGTTATCGATGTCAGCACGCACCTGCTTGGCGGCCGCGGCGATAGCGGCTCGTTCGAGTGTGGTTTCGATTTCGAGCTGCTTGCGCTTAGCGGACTCCTGCTTGTGAATGCGGATCATCGAGACGGCAGTTGCGGCGACAGACACGGCTGCAACGGCAGCGACGATGATGTCGGACTTCTGGGTGTTCTTCTTGGGCATGATAATGGCCTTTCGATGGAATGGTGGGGGTCTCATTACAATCCGAGTTTTGAGCGCGAGAGACAGAAAAGCACTACCAGAGTTATCTGGTAGTACCTGTTCACTTAAGCTTGATAGCCCAAGCTTCTCTCGACGGCCAACCGTTTGATAGTCCGAATTTCGGAAAGGCGGCTTGGATGGAGAAGAGCGTTCGATTGGTCGCGATCGCGATCTCACGATAGACCATTCCCTGCGCTCGGAGTTCGACAAGTTTGTCGAGCTCGGCGAGCGTCCAGAATTGGTTGTAGTTTGATGCGGTGGCGAGGCTTTCGCTTTGCGTCTTCTGTCGAGCTTCAGCTAACTTAACGTCGTTTTCAGGATGTTTCGTGCGGTAGCGTCGAGAGATGCATAGGGTACAAGTTCGCGGCCAGGTGTTCCTGTGTGTTCTCTTGTAGTGCTTGGCGCCTAGAATTAGGCCACATGCGTCGCATGTCTGAGCAACAAGGGAGCGAACCCCAACGTTGGGGACGCCTTTGTAAAACTCGAGATAAGTGTGACTGGGCATGGTGGATCCTTTCGGATAGGTGTCATTACAATCCGAGTTTTAAGCGCGAGCAAAAAAAACGAAACACCAGGCTTGTGAGGCGTGGGTTTCGTTTGTAGATCACTTGACGTAGGGGGTGGGACGGCGACGGTCGCTGTTGCTCAGCTTGTCGTTCAGCTCGGCGTACTCCTGCTGCAGCTCATCCATGCGACGCTCGAGCTCGCTCATCCTGGTGAGGGTGGGGAGGTCGACGGCGACGGAGGTTGCGGTCAGGAGGCCGTTACCGAAGCGGGACAGGCGGGACTTGGCGGGCTTGCTCATGGTGGCTCCTATGGTAGTGGGTTCTCATTACAACCTGTGTTTCTCACGCGAGCAAAAACCTAAGCCCTTGTAATAAGGGCGTCGGTTGGGGACGAGCCTAGCTGATTAGCCAGAGCTCATTCTTGAATTCGTCTTCGTTGAAGGTCATGTGTCCGTGCTTGGGACGACCGGGTTCGCCTGGTGCGATGAGCCAGATGTCCATCTGGCCGAGAATATTGGTCTCAGCCTTTTGGACAATCCAGTCTTGCATACCCCAGCGAATGATCTGTCCTTTGCGGACCTGACCTACAGAAACGGTCTCAAACATGAGGTCTCCTAATTGTAGTTGGGTGTCATTACAATGCGAGTTTTCGACGCGAGCAAAACCTAAGCCCGTGTTAGGGGCTGTTGGGTTTAGAGGTTCCGATCAATGATCTGGAGCCAGGGGGCGGTGGTGGTCTCCGGGTGGACGAAGCGCCAGCTCGCGAAGAAGTCGGGCTCGATCATCTCCGTGAAAGTCTTGTTGCCTGTCTCGTCGTTACAGCTGAAGATGACGTAGAGTACGTCACCGTCTTCGGTGTGGTACTCCAGGTTGTCCTTGATGTAGTCGACGTTAAGGTCAAAGTCCTTAACGAAGGATATGATCTGCTCAACATTCTCCGGCGTAACTCGCGTTCCGTAGTTGGTACGGGACATGGTATACTCCTTGGTAGATATGTGATGGTTGTCATTACAACCCTTGTTTCCCACGCGAGCAAAACCTAAGCCCGTGTTAGGGGCTGTTGGTTTTGAGTTGGGGTTACTTGGACAGGATGTTCTGTAGGGCAACGTGCTGCTGCCAAGTCTGCTCGACCTTCTCCTCCGCCTCAGGGGAGGTGGCGGTGACGGCGGCGAGCATGAGCATGGCATTGACGTTCTCAAACATGATGGTTCCTTCGGGTAGTAGGGTCTCATTACAGTCCTTGTTTCCCACGCGAGCAAAAAGAGAACGCCCTGTTTCCAGGGCGCCTCTCGTCCGTCTTTTCTACTACTTTCGACTCCAACAAGAGTCTGCACCTCGAAGACCATGGGGGCAAAGGTCGTCCTCATTATTTGCTGAAGCAACCACCGTATCGCTGCGCATTCGATTTTCTACTATCTCTTCCACTACAGGATATAGCTCAGTGTAGTCGTGCCCCCAAGCGTCGAAGCCTTCACGGATCTTATCTTTCTCTTCCTCAGTGAGCTCAATCCCACTCATGGTCGCTTGGCCCAATAGCGAATCGTCGACTCACGAATGCCGAGCTTCAAGGCGATAGCTGTAAATGACATCCCTTCACCGCGAAGCTTCTTCACTTGCTTGATGCGACGCTCCAGAATCTTCTCGAGCGTTGTCTTGCGATTGAAACGTGACTCGAACTCAGACATGATGCTCCTTAAATAATCGGATCAATACTGGTCGGCATTCCTCCATGAATGCTTGCGGCCATACAGCCAGCTACCTGAGCTGCCACTCTCCAGTCGGGGAAGTCCGACTTCAGCAAAGTCACCCGACTAGTCTTACCGATAATGACGCCGCGCTTGATGTCGTCGTGAAGAGACGTGGCGACATCAAAGATATAAACATCGTCTCGCTCTTCCACGATTTCTCCTACTTGTCGATGTGCACTCCTGGATTCTGTCCAGGAGTGATGTACGGATTGGCTGCGCCTGGTTTGGCGAAGACCAATGACACTGCTCTGAGACGAGCCTTGGTCACCACGCCGTTCTCCTTCTCGACAGGCGTGTAGTAGCCGCCGAACCGAAGACCCAGATCCTTGATCATCTCATCAGTAATCTGCGGATCGGTGAAGATGACCTCGCCGGTGATCTCGCCCTCTTCTAGACGAATATCTTCGACCCGACCCTTGGGTAGCTGCTGATGGTTGAACTCCCACGAGAGAGACAGGGCCTTCTCCTCCCACGTGACGATGGACGGGTCCATGTCGTATCGATCCTCACCTACTTGGAAGAAGTCATCCTTCTCCCAGATGGGATAGCGCATCAGTGCCTCCAAAACATCAGCGGGCCGACAGCGAAACCAATGACACCATTGAGCCGACGATAACGAAAGAAATTCTGACTGGGATGCCTCTTCCATGATCTAGGACGCCACGCTCGCTGCCCACATTCGACAGCTGCGCCGAACGACCCTCGCCTTGTGTGTAGATCAATCTGCATATTACCCCTCCACCCACCTAAACTTAGCGCGGTCTGCGTAGTCTGCGTAACGCTCGATGTGAGTAATGACAGACGTCTCGATCTCCCCGACCGCCATCCCACACTCATAGGCGCTGGTGTAGATGCGACCGGTAGAGTTGTCCATCACGTTACGTGTCTTGTAGCGAGGCTGGCCTGTGCGATGCATCTCGTTCCATTCGAGCACACGGTCACGACGGTCCCACGCTAGGTTGTCGGCTTGACAGTTGAGGAGATCACCATCAATATGCCATACTGCGGTTTCGTCTCGATGGGTAGGCGGATTGAGAAACGCTAATGCCACCACACGATTGACGTGGCGAACATAACGCGTCTGCCCTCGAAACAGCACGATGGTCGGGAAGCCTTGATGATTGATCCCAACCTTACGGTTTGTGTTTGGACGATCCTTGTGTTGGATATGCCCGAGATTACTAACAACGTACTCAGGAAAATCCTCGATTGCGACCCACTCTTCTAGATGGATCATGGTCCTCCTATTGCCAGCTCGTTCCACAGGAACCACAGACATCGCCGGGCTCCGGATCTCCTCCAAGCCGCCTACGCAGCTGAGCTAGACATCTTTCGTACTTCTCTCCTCTTTCGGAGGTCAGACAACACGCAGCCTCCTGACAACCCGACGGACATGCCGTAGAGACGTCGTCTGGGGCGATCTGAGACACTTCCAGGCCTTCGAAGGAGCAAGTGTCCATATCTACTCCCCAAGGGCGTTAAGGGCCCTCTGAAGCCTTCTGACGTCATATGGCGACAGAATGATGCTTACTTTCTTCTCGTGAAGGGGCGAATCCTTCTCTTTCGTGAGTTCGAGAGTAACGTAGTCGCCAATCTCTCCGTTAAGAAGGATTAAATCGTCATACGGCATCGATCTCTCAAGGTTAATCGTGATTCTCATCTACGCTCCTTGGTTGGCCACGCTAGGTTGTCCGACCGACAGTTAGATCGATTACCATCAAGGTGAATGATTTCTTGCGACATCGCTCGGCCTCGAACGGGAGGGAGGAATGAAGCAGCGACGATCTTGTCGAGTCGAAGTCGTCGACGTTCGTTGCCGTCCGCAGCAAGCATGACGAAGACGTTACCGTTCTCATCAGCGTGCAGACTCAAAGGTCGACCCATCTGTCCGCCAGCTCGACGGATGTTGCCGAGGTTACTAATGACATACTCGGGGAAGTTCATGACGTATCGCCACTCTTCGTATTCCGGCACAACACCTCCTACCATCTACTAAGGCCCATGCGAAAGGCATGATCCATGTTCTCAACGGGCGTAACCCACTCTAGGTTCTCAAAGTAATTATAAGTTTTATCGCCATCGATGTGGTTAACCCACTTTCGACGTTCAGTTCGACCTGGAACGAAAGCGTAGGCCACGAGCCGGTGTACAAGTAACTTGTTTATTCCGAACTCGTTGAGTAGGTTAACTTTGTAGTAACCGCCATTCAGTGTTTGTTTGAGAAAACGATGAGATCGAATGTTCCAAATATCGCTGAACTGATTTACGAGATAGTTCGGATAACCGACGATCTCCCGCCACTCTTCTCCCTCAAAGATCGCCTTTATCCTTTCTGCCCAGAAATCTGCCCAAAAACATGTTTAAAAGTTTCATTAGAAAATAAACATATTATGCATACAGTAAGTATGGGTTAACGACTACCTGTATACATAATAAGTCCCGTTAGGATTATAAGTGAAAGTATATAAAAGTGGGTTTTTGACCGAGAATACCGTATCACAAGTATACTTTAGTCACATTCGTAACATCAGTCACATCTGTAACCCCACTTATTATACATGTAGAGGCCTATTTTGTCCTCTTTTTGGAGTCATCTTGGCAGTGGTAACTGCACCATCCACACCACTTAGCTTGACGACTACACCCTCGAATCACGCAAATTTGCCCACTTTTTGCACGTCTTAACCATTGAAGCACGAATCGCCCTCACTTATTATACACGTGGAAGTTAGCGTTGACAGCCTCGAGTGCAGCCAAAACACCACAAGAAACGCCCCATCTGACCATCTCAAGGTCGTGATCAGAGAGCTGAATCTCGCGTTCAATCATGGATACCTTAGCCATATCGAAGGCTGCTTCATTGACTCTATCCGCGTTAAATGCCATCTCAGCCGTCCCTACGCCTTGTCCACCGACTGGTTCCCAAACGATGTCCCCAGCAGCCGGTAGTCAGAAGGATATGCACGTGCGGCCGCCTGCGACATGATCATTCGCTGCAACCCGTGGATATGGAACATCGCTTCCTTTAGGTCAGAGTCACGACTTACGCCCTGTGCCACCACCTCATTGAGCTGTGCCCACAGAGCTGACGTGGTGTCCATAGCATCCTTCTCAACCTCTGTGAGAAGGCCGACGTTGTCAACGCCTCGACCGTACTCGTCATGCATTCCCATCATTGTCTCCTCATGATGCCATTGAAGTCCTCCGGACCATCGGTAGGTAGCTGCCTTGAAGGATGCCGACGAGCGTCTCGCTGTCGAATGAGCTCTTTGGTCTCCTCATCCACACCAGGCAGCCAATCCCAGCTCAGAAGCCACCCTCGAACTGGCCCCTGACCGTCTGAGCCACGATAGCTATCGTAGTAGAGTCGCAGGTTGTGGAAACGAACGGGCGAGGACAACGCCCAGTCAATGAACTCAGGACTGTAGTTCGCCCACTCAGAGGCTAAGTGTTTGTTGTCTTGGTTGATGTAGATGATGTCAGGTGCCCCACCCATCAGATCACCTGCCACTGGACAATGACACGCTGGCCGTTCATGGCGCCGATGCGGTAGACGTTCTCATGCTTGATGTGACGCTCGTGCTCCTCAAGCGTGCAACGAAGGTTGAGGTCTCTCGACAAAGGAACCTCATTACCGCACTTCGGCGCGTCAACGATAGGGACCTTGAGGTCGACCATACGGAAGTTGTGGTCAATGTTGAGGTGGCTAATCGCTCGAGCCTGAATGAACGCGGCGTCGTAGTCAGAGATCTCAGCCATGCCGCCATCCTCACACAGAGGGCAGCGGAACTTGTAGACGGAGTCACCGGCGACCACGCGACGAGTGATGTTGATGTCAAGCTTCATAATGCGCTCCTAAATAGTGGTGTATGATGCGTACCTACGCCATTCCAATGACATGCTCCCCAACCAGCTCCAGGTCGGCCCCAGGATATCCCTCTAGTACCCTGAAGCCGACCTGTAGATCAGTTGTTTTGGAACCGCTCTCGATCGAGCTCCTTCTCCAACATATGCCCGCCAAAGTGAGCGATGAGGTTGTTGTCTAGATCATAGACCCACGTCTCATACAGAGGCCACGAGCCACCGATATACACTAGACGAGGTACGCCACGCTCCCTGCGAACCGTAATCAAAACCGGCTTACCTGTGACGGGGATGCCGTCTAACTCTGTGAGAACGTAGTACTCATCGTCCTTGAAAGAAGGTCGTGCGGTCTCCCCATCTTCCGCCTTACGTACACGGAAGACAGAGATATGCGGACCCTTACTCTTCGTCATCGACGTAGTTCGGCCAGACAGTCACAATGGTGCCCGGAAGGAAGTAGTGCGCCTTTCCATCATGAACCACGAGAATGTCCTGGTCGCTCTGATACTTCGAACGCTGGTTGGACGCCATCACGTCGGTGAGCCACCCATTGTTGAGGTAGGCACCGCGCATGCGCAGACGAGAACCCTCGAAGTTCGACCAGTACTCGATGAGCTCGGTCGCGGTCATCTCAATCCGCTCCTTGCGCCGCTGACTCTCCTGCTCCTCCTCAATGATGGAGAAGAGGTGAATACGATCCTTGGCGGGCACTCCCATGGTACGAAGCTTCTCGTCCAGCCAGCACGGGTCGATCTCATTCTTCAGTCGTGAAGCCATGCTTCGAACAGTGTCTGAGTCCATAGCCTCTGTCATCCTCGACGAGATGTACTCAGACCTAGCGAAGACATTGCGAGGCCTTGGGTTGGGCCCGTAGCGACGCACAGGACCATAGGGCGAGGTATTGCGCCCATAGGATCGATCGTCTTCATACTGCGACATAGTTACTCCTGGATAGTGATGTTGTCGGATGTCAGTCGCTCAGGCGCCTCTTTGCAAGCCTCACAGCAGTAACCTGTGTTCTTGTAGATCTGCATGAGAATGCGCTGACCACAGTTCTTACATAGCGTTTCCGCCATTAAAACCCCCTCGTGTTAGAAAATCAGTCATCCGTTGCTCCAAGAGATCTCGTCCTGAGGCTCCGGCCCATTACCTGCCCACACCAGCCCCTTGCACGCCATGCAGCGCCACCACGCCTCAATCGGCTTGTCGCCGGCAGAGAATCGAGGGCTGTTGCAGTTGCAGTGCTTGTCGACGCGCAGGGGACGAAGCCTCTCGACCACATTGGGTAGGCCCGCGTCAATCAAATAGTCCGGGACAAACATGACGTTTCTCGATGTCTGTTGGAGCTTATGCAGCTGTCGGTCTCGTAGTTCATCGGACTCAGCAGCCCGAGCCAATCCATCCACCATTGCAGGCAGCATGCTAACGAGAGTGTCGAGGTCGTGTTTGAAATGTGCGTTCGTGTGGTAGAGCTGACGATCAGACCCACGCAGAAGGGTCTCAACTATAGCGGTATGCCAACTCATAATGCCTCCTAACTACACTTTAGATATTGACCGCTCTCGATGAACGAACGCAGCGGCGGGAACAAGTCGAGAGTCTTGAGGTGTTGCCATGTGTACCAACGCATGTCCTGAGCCTTATCGGGCTCCATGAGCTGAGCAATGACAGTGTTGTACGGCTCGTCGTTCTCGTACTTGATTTGGTAGAACACACAGATCACGGTGTTGATCGGATCGGGATAGTGGTTACTCACCACCCCGACAAGGTTAGGATAACGGCCAAGCATGCCGGTCTCCTCATGCAACTCACGCAAGACCGCAGTCTCGATGTGCTCGCCCTGGTCAACCCAACCACCAGGCAGGCCCCACTGGTTCGCACCGTGGGCAGCATCAGGCGCTCGTCGCAACACCAAAACTCTATCAGTGTCACTGACGACAACTGCGGCTGTTCCCACGTGGACCTTAGGATCCCACATATATGCTCCTTAGTTACTGTAGTTCGGGAGGAAGTTGCGCTCGAAGGTCGTCGTTTGACCGAACCCAGTCGAGGAGTTCGGCACGTCGATACAAAAACGGACATCCTCCGTGGGGGCGATCAACCTGCAAACGCCCGACAGCAGCAGGACGCCTACCGACCCAACGACCACGGTGAGAACTCCACCAACTTGCGTTGTACAGCGTGTTGACGGGAACGTCCATCACACGAGCCAATTGCTGCAACGTGATGTAGCCCTTGCGGCGGGCGATCTTCTCAGGAATCATCTGCTCGTCATCAGGAGCCTCGACCTTCTCGACAATATCGAAGACCTCGTCGGTGGGCCGATCTTTGAAGCTGGGGTGCGTTGCTACTGCGCTGCCATGCTTACTCTGAGTCCTGCGCTCGCTCGTCTTCCGCATTGGTCTTCTCCAGCTCATCGTTGAAATGTTGAATACGGTCAAGAACTCCTTGAATGGTCAGATCACAACCACTAGGAAGGAGCCAGAAACGGTTGTCGTCGGTGTGTGCGTCAGGACGGGCTCCACACTCGGGGCAGAACCCGTCCCGCATGCGAATACGAGCGGCCGCATCTTGATAACTTTGCGTCATTCGGTATGCCTCCAAGTAGCTAGGATATAGCGCTCTGCAGCATCGCGCTCGTCGGGTGTGAGATCTTGCTTGTCCAGCTTCCGAAGCTTAGAAGCCAAGGTCTCCGAAGGATAACCTAACTCCCGTGCCTCGTTCGCTGTGAGCAACGGTCGGTAGAGGTTGAACGCATGTAGCGCTCGATCCATCATCTCTTCACGAGCACGAAGATCGACCGGCAGAGGTTCAGGCCTGAGAATCGGCTCGGCTGGAACGTCCTGGTATTGTTCGCGCAGACTGCTCACCTCAGGATAGACAATGCCTGGGTGAACCTTCTTACCGAATCTAGCTTGAGCCATTTTGTCGTCGAGCTCAGTCCAATTACAGCTAGGGACAGTGCAGACCGCAATGACGTTGGGGTCGATATGCGGCAGCAAGTTGTTCTCATGCTCGCCGATGGCTGTAAGAGTCAGCATGCGCTTGCGCTCAGCTTCCTCCCGACCCGAACGGTTCTTCCTACGCTTCTTCGTTGACTTGATGGAGTACCAAATGACGAAGTAACACCACACCACAAACGCCACCCCAAGGCCGAGCACAATGAGCTTACTCAAAGGTCTCACCCCAAGCGTTCGGGCCCTTGACGTAGCAGATCTCACGAATGGTGCCTTGATGAATCTCCGACACCAGATCCTCAGTCACCTCACCCTTGACATTGCTGAGGTAGATCATGGGCGTGTGCCCCTTGACCAGAGAAATGTCATCAACCTCAATGTCGAATGAAATGCTCCCAGCATCGTCTCGCTGCATCTCTGCGGCGGTACCGATCAGCTTAGGGCTTGCTGGGTATCGATCGAGAATAACCGGGATTGTGGGTTCAGAAGTGACGAGTGCGTTCGGCAGAATGGTGCGACCGTCGGGCGTCTCTCTTCCTTCGTATGCAACGACTTTCCTCATTGTTTCTCCTGATAGTATGATGACACTCGATATTGAAATCCTCACCGCACCCGAGGCAGCCTTGCATCTTTCGCCTTAGCTAGATCGAAGAAGGCCGCAGAGAGCAACACCCACGGCAGGGCGGTAAACAGAACGTCCATCCGGTTCTCATCGGTAGGGTTGATGAGAAGCCAGACGAAGCGAATCGCATGCACAATCGCAAGCAAAGCAGCGATCTTGGCGTAGAGTCTCAGTCGCCTAGGGTCGTCGTCTTCGAACATTACTCCTCCTTGATTCGTCCAGGACAGACCTTGATGTGTACATCGATGAGACCCCGAGAATATGGTCCGCCAACCACCAGAGACCCACACCGCAAACAGGTAGAGGTAGCCGGTGTAGAGAATTGGTTGTAGGAAAATTCATCAACGACAAACTTCACCTTCTCCGGACTAGGCGCAGGGTGATCGTAGGAACAACCCATTACTCCTCCTTGACTGGCTCAGCTGTTGGTTTGGGCTTAGGCTTGGGTTTGGGCTCAGACAAGATAGAAAGCGCATCTGCCAGCGCCCTGTCCGACTTGTCCAGCATGAAATGGAAGAGGTCATGCTCGTTCTGCTTGTCGCCACCGACCATGTTCCCGCAATCAGGACAGACGAGGAAGTTCACAGACTTAGCGTCGAAGCCAAGGACCGTCACTACGTCGTACCTACGCCCGCCACCTGGCTGCCGCTCTGCTGCCTCACTCATTGGGTTCCTCCTTCTTCACCGGAACATCGCCGAACAGGAGCCGTCGAACGACAACATCCACCGCCGCCTGGAAGGTCTCTTGCAGAATATCGGTGAGTTCAGACGTCGGCTTTGCAGGCTCGTCTTCCTTGTTGGGGTCGTACTCCCACCAACCATTGGCGAGAAGAAGATCGACCAGGTTGCCGTCTCGTTCAGTCCACCACGTGCGATAGATCTTCACGTAGTTCCTCATGTCGAAGTCGTCCGGCGGGTCAAGGATGTGCTTGTGCGTGTTGATCTGCACCGAACCATCTTCCGCCCACCAACGGCGGTAGACCTGCATCGACATACCAGACTCAGAGTCGTTCTTCAACGGATGGAAGTAGTCGCCCTCATCGGGGAGGAAATCGAGATCGTAGGCAGTCTCGAGAAGCCACGACTTACCGTGAAACCCATCTTGAATGGGGATTTGGAAGAGAACTTTGGGCATTAGCCCTCCCAACGGATCTTGTTGACGATGGCCTTAGAGATCGAGATCAGAGCCGCCTCAGTTTCCTTGCGAACCTCGTTGGACGACGGAAGTCGAACGAGGGCTTCAGCAAGACGCTCGTGGGCCTTGCTCAGGTCGTCGAGAGAAAGATTGTTAGCCATGGGTGTGCTCCTCTTCAATGTGGTCGTGCATATCGGTGGACTCGGCTAGGTCTTCACCTTCGGGCCCGGGAATAAAAGCAGCGAAGTCGGGGTTGGCCGCATTGAACTCAGCCTCGGCCCGCTCATGCTCCCGCTCCATCGCCTGGGTGTAGGCGTCCGACATACGGAAGCCAGCGAAGTTGAAGTTCAGAAGCATCTTCTCGGTGCGCTTGAGCTGCCAGAAGGTGAGCTTGCGGAACGGACCGAACTCAAGGTAGTTGGACGTGCCAATACACCACTCATACCTGCGAATGGTCGTAGCGAGGTTGAGCTGCTTGTTGTACTCAGTCACCTTCAGGAGAGAACGAACTCCTGCCAAGATGCCGGCGATAAGGCGGTAGCTATGCCACCACTCAAGGATCTTCTTCATATGTTTCTCCAGCAGATAGGGCAGACCGCTTTGAGGTCTGGGTCGTTGTGTGGTAGCAGGTTGAGTTCATGCTCTAATCGAGCCGAGTCCTTCAGAACATCGAGCAGCGTAGGAGGACATTCAGTCGCGCAATACTGGTAGGCAAAACAATCAGCCTCAAAATCGCACGAGAGATTGATAACCCTACCAGTCGGCAACATCATCGACGCCATCGATCCTCCTGTCTGGTTGTGCCAAACTCCTCGCCATACCACGTAGGGTGGGCGCGACGGTGTTGGGTCACGATGCTAGTTATGATGCGATCGGTGCTTTGAGGGACGGGTGGGGTTTTGGTTTGACGCCAGTCTCGCGGAATCGTGATACGCACTCCGCTTTTCGTGGTGACATCGATCTCCTTGGAAGGAACTTCAGAGACCCACTCGTCAATCCAAAGACGACGCGAACTCAACCCACGCATAGGCGCTGTGTTGACTCGCCACCACAAGTCACGATCTCTTTCTGCAGGGAAGTCGAACGTCTCTACGTCAAACCACATGTAGTCAGTCTCACGCTCAATGCTGTCGAACATGTCACGCAGTGCCGACGCAAATCCGTCGTTGATTTGTTGAGCGGCCTCGAGTGCAGCAACGCCGAAATCTCGGTAGATTCGAGTGATGCGGTCAATATGTGTGGAGATGACCTGCATCTCTGGCTGACGCATAACTCGACGCCCCGTGACCGTCCCATGTACAGGACGAGGAAAACTGACGGGTCCATGGTTTGTGGGGTAGACATATCCTCTGGTGAATCGGAGAGGCTCGTCAACGAAGTATCCACAGTTCCAACACGGCTCTGCGAAGTCCTCCCACGCCACAAAACAATCAAGACAGATCGGGACCTTGACGTAGTTGAGGAAATGGAACTCCTCGAAATTGTTGTCGTTGTAGGTCTCAATCAACGGCCGAACGAAGTTGCCTTCTTCATCATCCAGAAAGTTTGGGTGGGTGAAGAGCGGGTCGCCAGGCTGCCAGCCACTGCCGTCGCCATAGACGACCCGCTCGTTGTCGTACTGGAAGAGCTGCCATGCAAGACGGTAGCCCAGCTGGTCCGTCTCGTTCAGGAGCTCGATAGTGTCATTACGGGCCATAGAGGAACTCCTTTACGATTGTTTTGAACTTACGGGGCTACGCGTCCATGCTGCTGGAAGGCGTCGTGCGTGAGCGGGAAGGCATCCTTGAAGAACACCTCCATAGCGTTCGCCACCTGGTTGATCTCCCACTGCGGGTAGCTCGGGAACGTCGAGTTGTCGTCCTTCGTCCTCAGCGAGAGAAAATGCATGAGGCTGCGGGGGTTGAGCGTGACATACGCGGTCGAGTACACCCCGACCGGCAGACACATCCGAGCTACCTCCTTGGCAATGCCCGTCTGCAGCATGCGCTGGTAGGACTCCCACGCCACACGATATGCGTAGGTGAGCTCCGAGCTGACGATGCCCTTCTGCTGCTCGTTGCCGGCAACGAAGGTGTAGTGGCCAGCCTTGCCTTCCTGGATGAGCGGACGGTGCTCCGGCGGCAGGTAGAACACGGGGCTGAGCTCCATGTAACGACCCGACTGCTCGTTGTAGCTCACGCCAATGCGGTGACGCATAAACTCTCGCCACATGAAGATGGGGCCGGAGATCCGAGCAATGAACATAGCGTGCTCGAACGGAGACCCATGACGATTGCGCATGAGGAAATTGATCAGGCCGGCCGACTCCTCGGTGTCGATCGACTCTGCTCCGAGCGTTGACACACGAGCCGCCTTGCAGATCATGGCGTCAGAACCTGCCACCTCTACCAGCTCGCAGTCGAAGTCGCTGCGGAAAGTGATGTCGTTCATGTAACTCCTTTATCGGTTTTTTCTTCGATGGTGTACGTTGAGACTTCAGGGAGACCCGCACAGAAGAACGGGCCCCACTGAAACATTTGGTCATGCACGTGCGGCGGGTGGTCATCGCCTTCGTCCTGTCGGTGACAGGGAAGAAATGAATGAGCGTGCCCGAGCAGCTCATTCGTCTCTTCGTCGTAGAACGCGAACATCAGCGGAGACCGCTTTCTCGCTCCAACTTCTGCACATAAGCTTCGCGTCGAGCCGCGAGCTGTTGACGTCGCTGCAAAAGCTCTTCTTCCTGCTTGAGCAGTTTGAACTGGAGATCAAGCTCCTCATTCGCTTTGAGGTTCTCGAGTTCCTCCCCTGACGGCAACTTTTCGAAGTGGGTATCAAGACGAGCCATACACAGAACGATAGCCCAAATGAACAATCCGATAGCGCCAAGGCCCGCAAGCAGTTGCACGCAGAAGCCGAAGAAGTCACTCGGCCACGGCCAATCAGCCACGACAAACAGAACCGTGTCGAGCATAAGTAGCCCCCACCAGAATGTGGTGAGGAGCCACCAATCGCGATAGTACTTCATGTCAGCTCCCTACATAGTTAGTAACGGATGCCAGGCAGACGCTTGATCTCGATGTCCTTGTAGGCGTCGACAGGAATGGCGATGTGCGTACCAACCTGCGGCTTGATGATGACCTTGCCCTTGCTGGGCTGCTCGTCGACCCAGGCGTTGAACTCGTCGCGCTCCTTCTGACGCTTGCGCTCCGTCTCCTTGGCCTCAGCCTCTCGCTTCTTCTCTTCCTTCGCCTCGTAGCGGAAGAGGGCAACGAAGCCGGCGACTGCGCCGACGACGATCGTGAGCATGACAGCGATCTCACCATTGCTCACATCCCTTGTCGGGACAACGGTCGAGTCGTAACCGTCGTTGTAATCGGTGTCAGCCATTATCGTTCTCCTTGGTTGGTTCGAGATAGTTCTCGTCGTAGGGTGGGTCCATCTTGAGCCATCGCGAGTCGTTATGCTCAACGACGGCCACGATGTTGTTTCCGATCAGGAATTCGATGGTTCGGCGAACTACAGCTCTTGTCTGCTGAGCGCCAGTCATGTTCGGGTCATGCCGATTGGTGAGCGCGACGCCGTCGGCTGCGAAGCACGCGTCCTGAGTCAGTTTGTCGACCAGCCCCTGAGAGATGGGTGGGTCGATGAGGTTTTCGCCGACGATCTCACGAATAACTCGAAGGCGCTCCTCCGGGACGCTCTTGCGATAGAGGGCCCTCTCGACGCCTTGAAGCTTCTCGAGAGTCTCCATGTTGCGGTCGATAATCTCTTGCTCTTCACTCACGACTTGTCCTTCTCTAGATGATCGGCCATAGCGTTCATGGCGATACGAACGGCGTCTTCGATGGGCAGACGGATGATGTCGGACGGTGTTCCATCGGCGTACTTGACGACGAGACCGTTGTTTCGTCCGAGGATAGATAGACCGCTGTCACGGAAGTCAATGAGGACGTCCTCGACCGCTCGACGCCCCACCTCGTACATCACTGAGTCGTCGCCGGCAATACGACGCAGAACTTCAGAATCACTCATGATAATCCTCACATGTATAATAAGGTCAAAAAGATAAAAACCCTAACCCCTTGCGGGGTCGGGCTTGTGAATCACTTGGACTGGGACTTCTTCTTGGTGTCGTTGGCGATGATGGCGAGCGAGCTGACGGCGACTACGCCTGCGGCACCCCAGATGAGGATCGTTCGGATCTTCTCTTTGGTTTCGTAGGCCAGTCGCACGTCGACTTCGTTCAGCGCGTTGTGGGTTACGACGAACTTCATGGGGTCTCCTTGTGTGAGTGGTTCTCATTACAAGGCGTGTTTCCACCGCGATAAGCAAACCCTAACCCCTTGCGGGGTGTTGGGTCTCAGGTGTTGAGCTCTGCTTGGAAGTAGATCCAGCTGGTTTCGATGTCGGCGAATTCGGCAGCTCGGGCTTCCGTAGTCACTTCGATTTTGTGAATGAAGTGGAACGGGTGGCCGTTGTGCGTTTGGTAGGTGCGCATACGAAATGTGTACATGGGGTCTCCTTGTGTAGGTCTCATTACAAGGCGTGTTTCGACCGCGACCTCAGTACATCTTTCGCTCGGCATGCTCGAGACAAGCAGGGATCAATTTGCCATACGAATAATTGACGACAATGAAATGCGTCGCCTT
>Ga0164306_10000045_pt1 | contig 47311 bp, 58 predicted proteins | sample Whisoiple_242_MG_FD_110213 | JGI IMG/M metagenome (GOLD analysis project Ga0164306, IMG submission 110213) | Soil microbial communities amended with fresh organic matter from upstate New York, USA - Whitman soil sample_242_MG | ecosystem: Environmental > Terrestrial > Soil > Unclassified >... | reverse complement strand
CGGCGATCACCTTGCACTGGCGGGCACGCTCCTGTAGCAGCGTCTTGTTGTACGCCTCGGCCGACTCCATCCGCCGGCGCATGTTGTCGAAGTATTCCGTCGACTTCTCGACGGCGTCGGCGATGCGCAGGAGGGCACCGATCTTGACGTGGTCCCAGTTCGTGTCGCCCTCGACACGGCGGACATTGCGCGAGAACTGGCGTATGTCGTCGGTGCTCATCGCTCCACCGTCGTCGAACTTCTTCCCTGGTGCGCGGTCACCAGCTGCGACGTGCCGCAGCCCTGCACCGCGAGGTAGCGGACGCCGGTCTCGGTATCCGTGATGATGTACGTGGCGCGGTAGCTCTCCCGGTCCTGCTCGCCGCAGTGGAATGCACCTTGGTACTCCGCCCGGAAGCGGCCGGTCTGCACCGGCGTCGATTCGCCCGGGTGGGAGCCGCATGCGGTCAGGAAGCCCGCGACGGCCACTGCCAGGATGAGGATCAGGAGGATAGTCGTGCGTTGGCTCATGTCTTGTACCTCTTCGGCGTATGCTTCGGCATCACGCGGTGGATTCCGTATGCCTTACACATACGGACGATCGTGGCGCAGTCCACCCCAAACTCTCGCGCCGCCTCACGACTGCTTGCCGACGGCTTTTGCCGGTAGTAGCGGATGAGTCGGGACGGGGACACGCCTGGAGGGGCGGCGGCCAGCTCCATGACGCACTCGTCGATCATCGTCCGTTGCGGGCCGATCGGGGTGAACTTGGCGTATGCTTTGAGCTGCTGGGCGAGTTGGATGCGGGTGGTCACGGCTCCAACCGGTTGACACTGGCGTACAGCACCTGCGCGTTGTGATAACGAACGACCCGCCCGTCCACGAGGGCGTCGGGCGGAAAGGTCCAAGTACTGCACGTGCCCTCGTGGGCCACTGCGTCGATCTCATCCTTCGTAAGCAGCCGGGTGCTACGCATGGTCATCGTCTGGATGTTCGCCGGGCGTGCACTCTGCTGCAGCTCGAACCGGTGGTAGAAAAAGGGGGCCGGGGTTTTGGGCCTGCGGGATTTGAAGGGCCACATGGTTAAAATGCGCTTTCTGCGTAGGATGCCGACACACGACGGCGTGCGTCGACGGTGGATTGGTTGTTTTCGCTGTACGTTCCGTACTGCAGGTTGATGGGTCGGTTGTCTTCGTGGTCGTCGTTCAGGTGGAGCACGACGCAGCCGGGCGGCTTCGGAGCGAAGAAGAATGCCTCGGCCACGAGGTCGTGGACGTACGCCACCCGCTGCCCCGACAGCTTCACGATGAGATGCTGCCGGCGTCCGGCGGGCGCAGCGGGCGACAGCACCTTGCCCTCCACCCACCGCGTCATGCCACGTGGGCCTATCGGCACCCGCCGCGTCAAACTGCGGATGCGGCCATGGCTGCTGGCGTCGTAGCCGGGTGCCGACGGGATCGGGCGCCAGATCTCGATCATTGGCTGAGGTCCGGGCCGGGTTCCAGCGCCCACTTCAGATCGTTCGCCGACCACACAAAGATGCGCCCGCGGTTGGTGAGGGCATAGATCGACTCGTGCATCCGTGGTCCGTCTGGCAGCGTCGCCAGCTGGATGACGCGTTCGGGCTCGGGCGGCAGGCATACGCCCGCGCCATGGGGACAGACGGCCGTGCGATGTGCCCGGCTGCCGCAGCGTTCGCAGCTCACGGCGCGATCCGCCACGAAAACCCGGAGATGACGTCGTGCAGTTCGTGCGCGTGGTCGACCGTCGTCCACTCGCGCACGGAGTCGTGTTTGAACTGCAGCGTCACACCGGCGGCATGCGCCGCACGCCGGTCATCTTCCTTCGTCAGGTCGTAGACCGCGTTGGTGTTGGTGATCGCCGGCACCATCGCGCCACCGTCGTAGACCGAGACCGTCGGCCCGCTGTTGCCGGCGATCACCATCGCCCGCGTCAGTTCGACGCAGCGGTCGGCGAGCTGCGCACGTGGGCGGAGGCGGGCGATCTCCTCGTCCTTCGACTTCAGCCAGCGTTCGAGTTCGGTGACGTGGGCCTTGGCGTCCGATGTCCGGCGCTTCTCCTCGGCCACGTCCTGCGTCAGTTCCGTGACCATCGTGGCGGCGTGGTCGCGGGAGGCGACGAGGGCCTGCAGCGCCTCGACGGGGTGGTCTATTCGGCCGCCGTTCGCCTTGTCCATCGTCTCCAGCATCAGCGTACGTTCGCCGTCGCGGTGGTAGAGCGCGACTTTGACGTTGGACAGTTCCTTCTCCAGCTCGTCGATGCGTTCGTGCCGCACCGGGCAGGGGCGCTTCCGCAGCGTATCCAGCGCGTTGAGCACCGCTTCAAGCCGCGTCTGGAGCGAGTCACCGCCGCTGCGGTCGCCTTCGCTGGCGTCGATCATCTCGTGGCACGTCTTGGTGAGGGCGGCGTAGTGTCGGCCGTTGAGCACCCAATCCAGCCGGCCTTCGATGCGGCAGCCGGTCTTCGCCGTCTGTTCGGGGTTCGGATCGGCGGGGACGCCAGCCTTGTCGAGGCGATCGTGGACGTAGGTCTTGAAGCCCTGGAGCTTCATCGCCTCCCCACGGTAGACACCCCAGCCGTGCTCGCGGGCGCTGCGGTCGAGCGGCGTGTCCGCCAGCTCGGCGACATCCGCTATGTTCGACACGATCTCGACTTCCGCCGTGCCACGGATACGGATGGCGTTCGGATTGGCAACGGGGGCGGAATGCACACGTCCGTCGTCGAAAAGTTGGGTGATGAGAAGACGCATTACGGACTCCAGGTATGAAAGCCGGCAACGAGCCAGCGGTAGCGCAACAGCGAACCGGCGGCAGGGCCGTAGAAGGGGAGGAGGCGGATGGTGAGGCTGCCGCGGGCGTAGATCATTGGTTGGGGATTTCGCTATCGTCGAGCCAGCGCCAGTGGGTGGGTTCATACCCTCCCCACGGTTCACCGGTCCCGTCGTCCAGCGTCTGCCAGCCCACACCGTCGTACGCCAGCACCATGTACCAGCGGCGTCCGCCTAGTGTGTCCTGCCGCCAGCCGCTGACGAGGACGTCTTCGCACCTGCTAGGCATGACGTCCGTGCATTTATGCCATGTGGTTTTGTCGGCCATGTGCGGTCCTAGTCGGTGTGACGGGGTGGATGTACGGTGTACGGAGGCGTACGGAAGAGTCAAGCGCCGTAGCGGGTGACGTGTGCCTCCGGCGTGATGGCAGCACCTCGGCCCTTGCGCTGGCCAGCGAACACCACCATGTCCTGCAGTATCCGGCTGATGGCCATGGCCTGCGCGAGCGTCAGCTCCAGCTTCTGCCCGGTGGGAAGGGCGAGGGTAATGACGTCGGGCATTGCCCCGTTGGACGGGCCGGAGAGGTAGAGTGCGCCGCGCATGTTTAAGCCTTTACATCAATGGTGTGCGGTCCCAGTTGGACCGGCGGAGTGGGGAGAAGCGGACGCCCGCCGAGGTACGTGACGGGCTCGCCATACACGTACTCGAAGACGACTTCAAACGCGTGGATCATCGCCGAATCGTACGCCAGCTCCCACACCACGCGCTCGTGGTCGGTGAGCGTCGCAAGGTAGTCGGCGTGCCGCTGGCGTATGTCTGCCTGGGCTTGATCGCCGTCGACGATGCAGCGGAGGCGGTCGAAGGGAAACGGCTTCATGCCTTCACCTGTTTCAGTATCGTGTTCGCATGCCATACCGCGTGGGCGAGGCGGTCCGTTGCGGACCCGGACCCATCCATGAGCAACCACAGCTCTCCGATGGTGAATCCGAATGGGATGAGGTGGGGATTCATGCGTCGGCCTTCGTTACGAATCGCTTCGCGATGGTGAGGGGTGCATTGAGCCGGTCGAATTTCACCCGCACGCACCGCTTATCCCAACTCGCGCCGATGACGGTGCCGCGGTCGCTCGCGGGGGCGTGCAGCTCCTGCAGCCCTTGCACACTGTACGCCACACGCTGCCCCAGCACGAACGGGAACGCACGGGCGTTAACGATTTTCTCCTGCCACCTCATGCGCTGATGCCCCATGCGTCCGTGTGTGCGCAGTTCTTAGGCAACGGCACTACGTCCGGATCGGTGCTGTGGAGGAACAACGGAAATTCGGCGTACGTGCTACGCTTGCACCACAGGTTGAACGGCTCCAGTTCCTTGGACAGCTTGGCCACCTGCTTATCGATGCGCTCACGGTAGATGGCGCACGTCCGGCTTTCGTTGTCCGCGTGCTCGTTCGCCAGCTGGCATCCCTTGGCGAGACGATGCAGGCGGGAGGCGAGGTCGGCGCTACGTTGAATGCCGATCCATTCCGGATCAAGCCGGCCGGTGGATCCCTCCGCGGGGCGCCGGGACATGAGCATGGCCGCGGTGAGGGCGACGGGGGCGGGCTTGGTGCTCACTTCGCACCCCCTTCCTGCGCCAGCTCCCATGGGAAGCCCAGCGACTCCATGGCCGTGCGGAAGTCGGCGAGCAACGCCGGCAAACGGGCTTGGAGGGCGGCCGTCAGCACCGCGGGCTCCGCCATGAGCTGTTCGTCGGTGGCGTCGGGCCACACGGCCGCCTCGCGCGCTGCGTCGAGCTGGCGCGCCTTGCCCTCGCCAACTCGGTTCAATGGTTCCCAGGCGGATGTGTGCGACAGGGGCATGGTCATGCTGTCCACGGGGGGCACGCCGTACACTTCTTTGCCGTCAGCGTCCCGCGTGACGTAGTGCCAGCATGGCAGTCCGGTGCGTCTGTTGCGAATTTGCCGCACTTCGCCCTTGCGCAGCCCGTCATAGTCACGATCGCCGGCGAGGTACACCGTATTCGCAACGTAGTGCAGCGGGCCGTCAGTCGACGTCAAATGCCAGCGGGTGAATGGAGCGAGGCCCGGGAAACGCTTGGCAATTTCGTCGTGGATCATCCCGCCGGAGTCTTCCTCCCACGCACCCCCGCCGGCCCGCTGCACCTCGCCGGTCAGGGAAAACGTACGGTGGCCGTTGCCGCACTGGTCATCAAATCGCAGTTCCGCGCGGATGCGATACTTCCGCCCGCTCTCCTGGTATTCCTTCCAGTCGGTGAGGAGCACCGCGCGCTTGAAGGTGAAGGGGGTTTCCGGGTACTGCTTGCGCAGGGTGGGGAGGGCGGGGCTCATTGCTGCGCCTCCGCCGACTGAATGCGCATCTCATCCGTACCGTTGAAGTCGGCTTTGCACACTCGCGACTTAAAGCCCCAGTGGTAGAGGCATTCGTTCATACGCCGGATCGTGGTCGGCGTATTGTACCCGCCGGTGGTGAGCACCACCGTTCCAGCGAAGGGGCGGTAGACGGCGATCACGGTACGGTGCAGCATGCAGCTTATGACCCTGTCAGCGCCGGATCCTACGTCGCTGATCGTGGTGTTATTGGTGCGGATGCCGCTGGGGAGGATGGTGCGGGGCATGGTTGGCTCCTGGGAGCGTTGGCCGGTCAGTCACCGGTGGGACAGATGAAGCATACGGAAGCGTACGGAGAAAGTCAACAGCGGGCTTATTCCATGCTGACGGCGAATCCGCCGGCGTAGGTACGCTCGCGGGCCGCGGCATCTTCAGCCGCATCGGCCTGCGCACCCCAGTAGGTGCGGGCGACGGCGTGGGCATGTGTGGCGTCGCCGGTGGCGTAGGCCGCGAGGTAGAGTGCGAGGTCAGCAGCCATGATCATACCTCCCACCCTTCCGCATCGAACAGCCCAGCGACCGAGCGCAGCCAATTGGCGAAGGCCGACCGGCGCTTGATGACGATGTGGACGTGGGCGGCGCCGATGGCCGCGGCGAGGCGACAGGCGGCGCGGTTGGCGTTGAGCGTGGAGACGGCGTAGGGGTGCATGCGTAGATCCTTGGATCTGATGGCCGACTTGCAGCGTCGGTTGGCTGTATGGCTGAAGCATACGGAAACGTACGGAGATTGCAAATGCTATTTTTGGCTAGCGGAAAAGGGGGGTGTCGGGGTTGGCTACGTCGACCACAACCGGCCAACGCACGCCCCGCTTCGTCCAGCGTGCACCGCGGGTGTAATCGCGCAGGGCGCGGGCGACGGAGAGGCCGAAGCGGGCACGCTCGCGGTTGGCCTCTCGCTCCTTGACCGCCTTGCGCAGCGTTGTGCCATTGGGCCCGCGGCGGCTGACGAAGAAGTATGTGTACGGGCCGGATTTCGTCGGGGCGTAGGTGACGGTGAGCGTCTTCAACCGCGTGAGGTATGCAGGTGTGACGCCAACGCCTCCTGTGGGTGCTACCTCGTCAGCCGGCGGATGCTGACGGGCCACGGGGGGCAAGCGCACCCCCTTGACCCGCTTGCGAAACGCGCGGGACATCCTCCGGACGGCTTCCTGCATGGCCCACATCCCCGGGCGGCCCGTCGCACGTTCCAGCGCCTCCCGGGCTCGCGTCTGCGCTTCACCGAGGCGACGGGCCAGTTCCACGGACCCTATCTTCCGCAGCGACCACTCGGAGATGGCGTCGCGAGCGCCGAGGTAGAGGGCCCTGGCGGGCAGGTGCGGATCACGGAGGGCGGCAGCGGTAGTGATTGCCCGGTGGACGGCGCCGAGATGTGGCCACAGATGCTCCCGGGCAAATGCACGGCGTTCGTCTTCACCGGAAAGCGCGGCATCAACAAGGACAGGGATAAATTGTGCGGTGTTGGCAGGCATACACATACTGTGGCGGCTTTCAAAAATATGACAAGGTATAAGTCTCGGAAAACTACTACATAAGCACATGTGTGGAGTATGTAAGTACGGCAGTTGCACGTTGTTATACCAAGAAAACTGGGGCTAATGCGGGCAATCGCTTGTTTTTGTGCTTGGAGTATTGAATGACAATGACTTATATACAGTTAATATTAGTAGACTATGTAGTATTATAGTTGTCTGGGTATTAGTATAAATAGCTATCGACTGGAGAAGGATGCGTAAGCCGGCGAAAGCGCCGCCACAACCGCGGCAGTCACTGGGCGGGCTGTGGCTGGCTGGGGATGGAGGAATCCAGAATTGATGTCGGACTCGTATTTCTTGTCGGCGAATTACTAGTTTTGATGTAAGTCTAGTTAAAAGTCGTAAGTCCTTTGTGTTTTTACTACATGCTGAAAACGGCCATTGCCTGTCGCCCTTGTCTCTCGATCAGATATGCCGTCGACGGCCGACGAAAGCCGGCTAGAGTGTCTGCATGGACCCCACGCCCACCTCAGACGACGATTGGCTGGCTGACGCCCCGCACACCGCGGTAGCGACGGTCGACCGCCGGCGACCGCCCCCCGATCCAACGGAGGCGGTCGCCGGCGATGCCCAGGCCTATGCCCTCATCGATTGGCTGCGGGCCAACCCCGTCATCAGCTGGCATAGCTCGACGGTGCGGGACTGGTGCCGGCGGAATGGGCTGCCGACCAAGGGGCCGCCGCTGGCTGAATTCATGGACCGGGTGCGGCGGCTGTTCGCTGACGCCCACGCCGAGCACCCCCGTGAGGTCGTCGCCCGCCTCATCACCAGCGCGGAGGACGTCCGCCTGCATGCGATGGCGGGCTCCGAGCCGGACCTGGGCACGGCCCTTGGCTGCCTGAAGCTGCAGGCCGACCTGCTGCTGCCCAAGCGGGTGGCGGTGGCCCATGCCTTCCTGACGCCCCCCAGCGAGGGCGGCAAGGTGGCGGCCGCCGACATCAGCCGGCTTCCGTCGGCGCAGCTGGAGGCGCTGGCCAAGTCCGCCCGCGACCGTGAGGCGGCCGCCCGCCGGACGGCCGATGCGGCGATGCGGGCGGCCGTGCCTGATGAGGACGACGACGATGCGTAGCCTCGAACCCTGGCCGTCCGTCGCCCTGGCGCTCACGTTGCTGGCGTTGGCCGCCACCCTGCCCATCGGCGTGCTGGGGGCGCTGCTGTCGGCATACGCCGTCGTCATCCTGATTGGAGTCGGCAATGGCCGATGACGACTGGCTGGACGTGGCCGATGCCGGCGCACGCGCTGAAGAGGTCCTTGCCCAGCGTGCGCTAGCCCCCCGCCGGCTGCATGCGCTGTGGGACGTGCTGGCCCCCGCCGGCGTGGGCAATCCCCCCGGCGAATGGCAGCTCGACCTGATGAAGCGGCTTGAGCGCTTCACGCGGGCCGTCGAACGGCAGGAGTCGCCGCGGCTGATGGTGTTCGCCCCGCCGCAGTTCGGCAAAAGCGACATCGTCAGCCGGCTCTATCCGGCGTGGGTGCTGGGGAAACACCCCGACTGGTCCCTCCTCGCGGCATCCTACGGCAATGACCTCGCCACCCGCTCCAGCCGGTGGGTGCGCAACCAGATCCAAGGCGAGGTGTGGCCGTACATCTTCCCCGGCTGCCAACTGCGCGGGGACATCGCTGCCGCCGGCCACATGGAGACGGACAAAGGGGGCATCCTGCGGGCCATCTCCGTCGGCACGGGCTCCGGCTGGCCGGGGCGCATCGCCATCGTCGACGACCCCTTCGCCGACCGCAGCGCCGCCTCATCGGACGCCGAGCAAAAGACGGTGTGGGATTGGTACAACGCCACGATCGCCCAGCGCATGAGCCCCGGCGGCGGCATCCTCATCATGCACACGCGGTGGGCCCAGGGCGACCTCGCCGGCCGACTCCTGCAGAAGGCGCAGGAGGAGCCCGACGCCGACCAATGGGAACTCGCCATCTACCCCCACTGCGGCTGGCGTACGGGCGACCCCTCCGACATGACGGACGTCCTCCACCCCGAACGCGTCGGGCGGGAGAAGGCCATCGCCATTGCCCGGCGTAAGCGGGCATCCATGGGCGAGATGGAGTGGAGCGCCATCCATCAGCAGAATCCAATGCCGGAGGGCGGGCTGTACTTCTCCCTGGACCACCTGAAGCAGGTCTACGACCCGCATACGCCGCCGATCGTCGGCGATGTGCATGTGGCGTTGGACCTCGCCCTCGGGAAGAAGAAGGTCAACGACCGTAGCGTGGGGTCTGCGTTCGGCCTCAGCGAGGCGGGGGACCTCATCTTCCTGCCGGGGGCGTTCGCCGAGCGCATGCACCCGGAGGAAGCAATCGACCTCGCATTGGACCTGTGCGAGCGGTACAAGGTACGCGGCTACCTCAGCGTCGGAAAGGACATGATCACCGGCAGCCTCGACAAGCATGTGCACCGCGAGATCGACCGTCGTCGGCTGCTGGTGCAGCTGCACGAGGTCCCCGAGGTCGGCGACAAGCCGACGAAGGCCCGCGGCTATCAGGCGTTCCAGCGCAAGGGCCGGGTGTGGTGGGCGAACGAGCCGGTGTGGCGGGATATCATCCGCGACGAGCACCAGCACTTCCCCGGCGGCATCCACGACGACTCCATCGACTGCGCCTTCCACGCGGTGCACCTCATCGACGAAGTGCTCAAACCGATGATGAAGCAGGTCGAGGAACCGCGGCATCTCGCCCCTGCGCGGTGGAAGGAGACCATCGCCCGCGCCAACCGGCCGACGGGCAGCAGCCTCCCGCCCGGTTCGACGACGCTCTTCGGCCAGCGCGGGAGGTTGATGTAGGCGAAGGCCGGCGTACGCTTCCGGTCCACCAAGGCGCCCACATATGTCCGACCTCACCGAAACCCTCATCCGCCGCCTATCCGTCGGCGGTGCCCCGGCCACCGCGGAGGAGTTCGACGCCCTCGCCCTCGAAGTCGGCGCCCCGATCGCAGCCGAATTCATCGACATCCCCGTCGGCGAGTGCGGCGGCAAGATCCGCGTCGACAACCCGACCAAGCCCGCCGAGCCCAAGTCCGAGGTGGACACGGCCGGCAACGGCGGCTAGAGTCGACCCCGGCCCGACGACGAACCCCGCGACCCCTGACGAGGGCTCTCCGGCCAGTACTCCGACGGCCCCTTTTCTGCGAAGGTGTGGTTTTGGGCCACAAGACTATCGCTACGCGAGCACCCGTCGAATGCATCGGCGGGTGTTTTCGTTTGACCCCGCGGTAGGCTACAGCCTGCAATGCCACGCAATGAACCCGCCAACGCGCTGCAGACCTCCGTCCTCCAGTCGCACTGGCTGGCCCCGGATCCGCACACGCAATACCTTCTGGAAGCGGACTTCGACGCCACCATCGCGGCCTACGCCGCCGCCAACCCGTCGGTGTTCACGCCGGATCTAGCCGGCTACCAGACGATCGCCGAAAAGGGCACGGCGAACGGGTACGCCAGCCTGGACAACACCGGCAAGGTGCCCGCGGCGCAGCTGCCGACGCGCCTGGTCGACTGGTCGACGATCGTCAATACCCCGACGACGCTCGCCGGCTACGGCATCACCGACGCCCAGCCGCTCGACGCCGACCTCACCGCCATCGCGGCGCTCACCGGCACCGGCATCGCTGGGCGCACCGGCGTCGACACCTGGGCGCTGTCGCCGTTGGTCGCCAACCGCATCCCCGTCGCGGCCTCCGGCGCGACCCTCGTCGACAGCGCGAGCCTGACGTGGGACACCGTCAACTCCGCGCTGGTGGTCGGCACTGATCCCGGCGGCACCAGCCGGCTGCGTGTGAGCGGTGCGGTGCTCTTTGATACTGGAACTGGCACCGACGCATCCACGGCCTTGTCTCCTGCGCTCGCGCTAATTCGCGGTGCGGACGGGGTGCAGAACCGACTAATCGCCCGCGGCTGGGGTTTCAACGGGATCAACATCGTCGGTCAGGCGATCGGAGGAACCCGCGCGGTGCCGGCGGCCACGGTTAGCGGAGCGCAGTTCGTCGGGATCACGGCGTTCGGCTTCGACGGCACCGCGTATTCGACGGGCGGAGCGGCTTCGATCGGTATTTCCGCTGATGGCACCTGGAGTGCAACCAACCGCGGAACCTTCGCCGTTATCAATGGAACGTCGAACGGAAGCACGGCGGGAGCGGAGTGGCGTCGGTGGCAGAACGCCCAGGAGCTGGCGCCGGACGGGACCGTCGCGGCTCCGGCAGACTCGTGGCTCAACGATCCCGACACCGGCTTCTACCGCATCGGGGCAAACAACGTCGGCCTGTCCCTCGGCGGCGCGCGAATCGTCGACTTCTCCAACGGCGCAGTTGTGGCCAACTACTCCGGCTCCGCGCCCCCGGTAACTCCGGTTGGTACGGTCCTGGTTGGTCCTTCTGCGGCCAACGCGACTTGGCAAGGCCAGTCCTACGGCGGCGCGACGCTTTTCATCGGCTACCGCACGAACGGGACGCCGGGCGGCGCACTAACCGGGGTCGCCGCGAACGACAACGTAACGCTAATCGGCGCCGCCGGACGCACGTCGACCGGCCTGTACACCGGGTCCAACGCGCTGATCGCCCTGTTCGCGACTGAGACGTATATCTCAGGAACGAACACCGGAACGGCTATCAGCTTCGCTACGACTTTCACCGGCGAGGCCGCCCGAAATATCGACCTGACGATCCGCGATCGGACACTGGTGATTGCCGATGCTCGCGACGTGGTACTTGGAACTGGCACCGGCACGAAGTGGGGGCAGGCGGCGAACCAGAAACAGGCGTGGTGGGGTGCTACTCCGGTCGTCCAGCCTTCCGGCTACGGAACGCCCACCAACGGTTCCATCACAGCGAATTTCCCCGGCCTCACCGCCTCGTTGTTGCAGACCTCGCAGACCCTCGCGGCGCTGCTGCAGCATCTCCTGTCAATCGGGCTAATCGGAGTCTAACGTGCCAGACGATATCTTCCTCCAGCCGGAGACCGCGATCGTCACCCCGAAGCTGCGGTGGTTCGAGGTCGTGCTCGGCAACGCCTCGCTCACCGCGACGCTGCAGTACGCCGACAACTCGGGCATGAGCACGAACCTTGTGACCGTGTGCTCCGGGCGAAACTCCATCGCCGGCGTCCTCAGCCTGACGAACATCAACACCGTGATGCTGTCTGGGGTCATTCCCGCCGGCAAATACCGGCGCATCGTCACCGCGGTGACCGGAACTGGTACGCCGACGGCTCAGCCCGGGCAGCAGATCGAACTTCCGTAGGAGACCACCATGGCCGAAGACATCTTCCTCGCCCCCGTCACCTACATCCCGAAGCCGCGGTGGTTCGAGGTGACGCTGCGCAACCCCGTGGCGGGTGTGAAGGGGCTGTCCGCCCTCGGTGAGACCGTGCCGACCGTCGCCGGCGAATACACCGGGGGCCCGCGCCGGCGGCAGTGCAGCCTGGACCTCGACATCGAATTCAACCCGACGGACCCCGACCACCTGCTCGTGGCCGACACGCTCGACCGGATTATCAAGAAAAAGTACGCCGAGCAGTTGGCTGCAGGGTTGATTCCTCCGTACGAGCCGTAAGGTCCATGGCCCCCACGTACGGAGATGCCATGTCCCGCAAGCTACCCCGCGCCCCCGAGGCCCCGCCGATCAAACCGGCCGTCCCCCTGGAGGCGGCCAAGCCGGTCGACCTCGTCCAGACGGCGCAATTCGTCCTGAACCTCGTCGTCGAAGGCGAGCCGCAGCCGGCGCGCAAGGCCGCGCTGTCTCAGGTGGCCAAAGCCCACCTCGACGTGCTGCTGAAGGCCGCCGGCGCCATCTAATCGACCGCCCGTTGCGGTAGACGACTCCTGGGGTATGGTGGACAACCACATCCTCCAGGAGTCTATTTCATGGCCTACACCAATACCGCCCTCGCGGGCACGCCGGACATGCAGCAGTACGACGGCACCGACGCCCAGGCAGCGGCCCTCGGCGCGGTCGCCGGGCAGGTCCCCGGCCAGTGGGTGCTGCCGGACGCGTGGTATCTCGACGGCTTCTCGGGCGTGCAGCACCGTGGCGTCGCCCCGGGGCGCGTGCTCATCAGCGGCGACTGGGTCATCCGCCTGAAGACGGCCGGCGCGGTGGTGACCGAGAAGCTGGTCATCCCCAACGCGACGAAGCTCCTGCTCTTTACCTAAGAGCCTGCGGTGGAGCTTATTACCGCTCTCCTGGCCATGGCCCCGGCAGGGGTGTCGCCCCTGTTGTGGGTCGCCGTGGTCCTCGGCGGCGCGTACATCTTCTTCGACGTCCGAGCGGCGAAGAAGCGGATGACGCGCGCCGAAGTCGCGCTGAAATGCGCGCTCGACGCGCAGACCGAGGAGTGCCTGGAGCGTGAGACGAAGCTCATCCGCCGCGTGCGCGCCCTCGAAGATGCGCGCACGGCGGACGCCCAGGCGACCACGACGCAGCTGCTCGATTACATCGGCGGCCTGAAGCAGGTGCTCGAGCACCTTGCGGGCAAGACGAGCGACATCCACCGCGCGGTGGAGCCCGGCCGCCGGCACCCGGCCGGCCCGGACATCCCGGTCTACGCCGTGCCGGTGCCCACCGAGATCGATGAGCCGAGCGACCCGAAGATCATCACCACCGCCGTCCACAAGAGGTTCTGATGCGCGCCGTCCTGTTCCTCGCTGTGATCGCGGTGTTCCTCGTCGGGTGCGCATCCCGCGGGGAGACCCACGTCAACACCGACACGGAGCACCGCGAGACCGCGACGCTCGCCGGCACGGTGACGATCCCGGCCACCGCCACCACCCCGGCGCTGGAGCTGCCCATCGACCTGAAGTTCGAGCGTACCTGGGTCGAGAAGGCCATCGCCGACGGCGCCAGCCAGACGAAGACCACCGTCGACACGGACGCGATCGTCAAGCAGGCGGTCAGCGCGATGGTGGTCGCCGTGAAGCAGCTGGTGCCCGCCGCCAGCCCCTTCCTCCCCGAGGCGAAAAGCGAACCGTGGATCACCCCGGAGCATGCGGGCGGCGGGCTCCTGGCGCTCGTGACGACCGCCGCGACGGCCTATGCCACGCAGAAGGCCGCGGAGGCCCGTGAGCAGCGCAAACGTGCGGATTTCCACGAGCAAGACGCCACCGAAGGCTACGCGAAGGCGGACGCGGCGAATGCCCGCGCCGAGACGTACGCCCGCCAACTTCCTCCAGATACGAAGGTCTAACTGCCATGGGCGTCGACAACCCGCAGCCGAACATCACCGGACAGCAGCAGCGCACGTCCTGGTCCATCCAGCGCGTCCAGCTCACCGACGAGACCGGCGCCTACGTCGCCGCGGGTGGTGGCGGAGGTGGTGGCGCTGCGACGATCGCCGACGGCGCGGACGTCACGCAGGGCGCGAAGGCCGATCCGCAGGCCACGAGCTTCGACACCACGCCGTGGTCGGTCATCTCGCTGCTGAAGGGCATCATGTCCGGCTTGCCGGGCCTGGGCCAGAAGGTGACGACCGCCTCGCAGTCGGTGATCTTCGCCAGCGACTTCGATTCCTCCGCCACCACCGCGGCGACGAACATCACCACGCAGAATCTCGTCCCTGCAGGCGTGGCCACCGCGAATTCGGCGGTCGAGATCACCCTGCGCGGTGCGGCGTCCATCGGCGTCCAGGTCACGGGCGTCTACACCGGCGCCCTATCCCTGCAGGTGACGATCGACGGCACCAACTGGATCACCGTCGGCGGCACCCCGCTGCTCAACGTCAACACCGGTGGCCTGCTCGCGTCGATCACCTCCGCGCTGCAGAGCGTCTTCCAGGCCGACGTCGGCGGGTTCCAGAAGGCGCGCATCACCGCCCTGGCGGCCGTCACCGGCACCGCGACCGTCACCTTGCGCGCCATCCAGGGCGCGGCCACGGTCGTCTCGGTCGATTCGCCTCTGCCGACCGGCACCAACTCGCTCGGCAACCTCGGCACGGTCACCACCGTGACGACCGTCACCACCCTGTCGGGCACCACCACCCTGACCCCCGGCACCGGTGCGGCCAACCTCGGCAAGGCCGAGGACGCGGTGGCAGCCTCCGGCGATACCGGCGTCATGGCCCTCGGCGTCCGCCGCGATGCGCTGACCACCTCCGCGTCGGCCGCCGCCGACTACTCGGAGATGGCTGTCGACCGCTTCGGCGCGATGCTGACGCGCAACTTCGAGAAGTCCGCCCGCAGCTTCAGCGCCGCGATGAACCTCGCCGCGCCTGCGGCGACGCCCACGGATGTCATGGACCTCTTCGGCAACGGCACGACCACGGTCGTCGTCACCCGATTGAAGATCACCGGCATCCAGACCACCGGCGGCATGCCCGAGATGCTGGTGGTGAAGCGGTCGACGGCCAACACCGTCGGCACGCGTGTCGCCGGCACCGCAGTGCCGCTGGACGCGACCGACAGCGCTGCCAGCTCGGTTCCGGGCGTCTACACCGCCAATCCTACGACCGGCACGCTGGTGGGCGCCTTGCGCCGGCAGTACGTGCCGATCCAGGCCGCCGCCACGCCCATGGCCTCCGGCGTCGAGTTCAACTTCGGTGACAAGGGCAAGGGCATCATCCTGTCGGGCACGGCGCAGGGCATCGCGGTCAACCTGAACAGCGTCACCCTCACCGGCGGCAACCTCGATATCGAGGTCGACTGGTACGAGTTCTAAGCCGTAGCCCGCCGCACCTTCGGCGGTAGGATACCCGCATGCCCCTCGCCCCCGCCGACGATATGAACCCGTACGCCGCGCCTGCGGAGGACGACGGCCTGCTGTTCGATCCGGAGACCGCCGAAGAGGTCCCGGACCCGAACTACTGCGACCCCGCGGAGGAGGAGGCCATCGCCCGCATGGAGGCGAGCATGTCCCGCCCGTCGGCGCTGAAGGACGTGCTGCAGGGGATGGACGCCAACCGGAAGTACATCCACACCACGGCGCAGATGCCGGAGGTGCCCGGCGGCGTCAGCTCGAACTACCTGCTCCGCTACCAGTCGATCCACATGGCCCAGCTGTTCGCCCGCGACCCCGAGGTCCGCGCTCGCGTACGGAAGAAGATGGGCCTGATGTCCGAGCAGACGAAGAAGATGCTCGTCGACTTCGGCAAGACCACCGAGCTGTTGGTCGAGGCGTTCACCAATGACGCCGGACTGCGGTCGATCGTCTCCGGCGCCATCCAAGAGGCGGACACCACCGCGGCGATCATCATCAAACGCCGCTGGTGCGAGGACATGACCCGCGACCCGGTGGGCACCACCCGCCTGACCGACATGCAGGTGATGATCGCGGAGACCCGGCGCCTGCTCGAGAAGCGCGAGAACCTGGGACCGGCGGTCTTCGACGAAGGCCCCGACGGGCTCAAGCTGCGGCAGCTGTCCGCCGACATCCAGAGCACCCTCGAGGCCGAGGCGTGGCGCGCGGCCGCGTACCCCGACGAGACGATGGAAGCCGTCGCCGACCCTGCGACCGGCGAGATGACGCTGCAGGTGAAGCCCATCAACTACCCGGTCGACAACGACCCGCGGAAGTTCAAGTGGACGGCCGACCTGCCGACGATCGAGGAGCTGGAGGCGATCCCGCAGCTGCGGCGATTCGAGTTCGACCTCATCTTCATGGAGGACTTCGGCATCGATCCGGCGATCGTGCAGCCGGAGAAGTTCTACAACGCCGGATTCATGTGGCATGTGTCGTGGATGACCGACGCCGAGATCCGCCGCACGTTCAGCCTCTCGCCGGAGACCGACCTCGTCGGCGGCATGGCGTCGGATCCGGAGAGCGCGTCCTCGTGGCTCAACGGCAACTTCTTCGAGACCGACGCCAGCGACATGGGCGCCCGCGAGGGGCTGGACGACGTGATGAAGGGGGACCGGTACGCCGTGGTCGAGTACCACGACGCGCTCACCCGCCGCGTCTACCACTGGATCCGCGGCTCGCGCCGGCTGCTGCGCAACGAGCTGGCTACGGCCACGTCGAAGCGCTTCTTCCCGTTCTACATGCTGCAGTTCAACCGCGTGTCCGGCCGCCTGATCGGCGTGTCGAACGTGGACCTGGGCCGCAGCCTGCAGGACGAGATCAACCTCGCCCGCACCTGGAAGCGGCAGGCCAAGCGCGGGGCGTACAACCGCTACATCGCCGAGAACGGCCTCTTCGACGCGCAGGAGATGCAGAAGCTCGAGGAGTGCCCGCCGGAGGGTGTCGTCACCACGCAGAAGTCGGTGAAGGACATCCGCGAGAAGATCCACACCATTTCCGGCAACTACAACGCCGAGGTGCATGACGTCACGGAGGAGAAGACCGAGCTGGGCACGATGATGGGCGCGGCGAACACGTCCGTCGGCATCACCACCGACGGCGCGGACTCCGCGACCGAGGCCGCGCTCGCCAACCAGGGCCAGGATGTGCTGACGGCGTACCACCGCTGGATCCTCGAGACGCAGATCCTCACGCCGATCTTCCAGGACTGCGCCGAGGTGCTGGTGCAGGCGCTGCCGGAGGAGAACGCCAAGGCCATCGCCGGTCCGGGCGCGGTGTGGCCGGCCCTCAGCCGCGAGGAGTTGTGGCAGAATCTCACCCTCGAGGTCGAGGGAGGCAGCACCGCGATGCCCAACGTCGCCCAGGAGAAGGCGAATCTCGAGTGGATGGCCGGCATCATCGCCAGCACCGGCGGTGCCCCGAACCCAGTGGTCTTCGCGCAGAAGGCGGCGCAGATCATCGGCTGGAAGGAGGAGGTCGAGCAGTACATGCTGCCCGCGGCCCCCCTGGTGTCGGTCGGCGAGCAGCCGGTGCAGGGCGCACCCAAGAATCCGACGGGCGCGACGGTGGCGAAGGCCACCGCCGGTGCCCAGCAGCGGGCCGAGCCCCAGGCGAAGCCGCAGACGCAGACGATGGTGGCCGCCGAGCGGCCCGCAGCGAGCGCGGCGCCGGTGGCCGCGTAACCCCACGATGAACCACCCCACGCACTCTTGCAGTGCAGGAAGTACGGACTACCATGGCCGATGAACCCACTCCGAACGCAGGGGAAGAGATTCCCGATCCGATCGGCGACAGCGCAGGCTCCCAGGACGACGGCGACCAGGGAAGCGATCCGCAGGGCAACGCCGGAGACAATTCAAACGAGACGAAGGTTCAGACCGATTCTGAGCTGATCGACTCCCTGTTTGCCGACGCGGATCCGGATGCGGAACCCGACGCCAAGCTGGAGCCGGCAGCCAAGGAAGAGGGCGAGGACGCTCCTGCCGACGACGCCGATGCCGAGAAGCCGGCGGAAGGCGAGGAGAAGCCCCTCGAGCTGGAACTCGACGACGCGGACGAGGCCCTGCTGGGCACCGCGAAGACCGAGAAGCAGCGTGAGGGCATGACCCGCCTCTTCACCGAACGTAAGGAGTTGCGCAAGCAGACCGAAGCCCTCGAGGCCGAGGCCGCGCCCATCCGTACGCTCAAGACGGAGCTGCAGTACGACGACGCGGCCATCGCCGCGCTGGTCGAACAGGAGCGGCAGCTCAACAGCCTGCCGCCCGAGCAGGCCGCCGCCTACCTCCGCGCCCTCGCGGACAAGGTGTCGCCGCTGCCTCCGCCCCCGCCGCCGATCGAGCTGCCCAACGACCTGAAGGAAGCCGTCACGGCTGAGATCATGTCGAAGGAGGAGGCCGAGATCATCGCGCGCAAGCGCCTGTCTGAGACGCCCGAGGCCAGAGCCAAGGCCGCCCAGGAGAAGGCGAAAGCCGACGAGCGGGCCCAGGCGGAACAGCAGAAGGCTGCGGCGGCCAAGGCCGCGCAGACCGAGGCGCAGAAGATCTACGCCGAGATCGGCACCAAGGGCAAGGAATACCTCGCCCGCTGGCCGAGCGACTGGCCCGCGGCGTCGAAGAAGATCCTGGCCGAGGTGAAGGAGTACGGCGTCATGTCGCCCCAGGCGACGAAGAAGCTGGTGCTCGAGAAGATGGCGGCCGTTGCCGCCAAGCTCCAGGCGGCCAAGCCCGCCCGGCCGTCCACCACGGTGAAACCTTCCGTCTCGTCTCCGACCACGCAGCGCCGCCCGGCCAACAAGGAATTGACCGACGACGAGCTGCTGGCCGACATCACCAATTAGCGCCCGCTCCGTGTGGGGGTAGGCGCTCCGAACCGGGGACCTACCCCCACCAATGAAGGAAGACGCACATGGCTGCCCTCACCGCCCTCGACCTGAGCAAGGTCATCCGCTCGACGTATTCGCGCGTCGAGTCCCGCAACCCGAAGAAGCCCGACCGCAAGCGCCGCCCGATGCTGCGCTGGGCTGAGTCGATGATGAAGGACTCGACCTTCGAGTCCGGCGAGATCACCTACACGGTGAAGAAGTCCTTCACCGACCAGGGCCAGACCTGGGCCGGCGATGACACCATCGCGGCGACCGACCCCGACTTCGCCCTGAACATGGGCTTCGGCTACTGCAACTTCGTCACGGCGATCACCGTGAAGCATGACCTGCTGACCCGCATGGGCTACAGCGTCGAGCCCAACGGCAAGGGCAGCTTCCAGGTCCGCGTGAAGTCGAAGGACGACGCCTACAAGATCATCCACTACGTCGAGGAGCTGGTCGAGGGCCACCAGGACAACCACGACCGCCGCCTGGATCAGCTGATCCACCTGCCCGCCGTCCTGAGCACCGACACCAACGGCGTGTTCGGCATCCTCACCGACAGCAACACCACTGGCCTCGTCGGCGGCGTGGACCGTGCGACCGAGTCGGTCGTCCGCCACTACGTCGACCTGACCATCCAGGTGCCGGCCGCGAACAGCGACTTCCGCACCAAGATGGACCTCGCGCTGCGCAGCACCCGCCAGTACATGCACGACAACGGCCTCCCCGGCGACATCGACGTGTTCTTCTGCGGCGCCGGCTGGATGGAGCGTGCGAAGAAGTGGGGCGAGCTGAACAACTACCGCATCGACCGGAACGTCAACGACGTCCTGAAGCGGTTCGACTTCGGCATCCCCGACAATGTCCTCTTCTACGAGGGCATCCCGATGGTGTGGGATCCGACCATGGACTACATGGACACCGCGATCCCGGCCGCCGCGCCGGACTACACCCTGCGCGCCATCGGCGTCAGCAAGGCGAACTGGAAGTTCAAGAAGCAGATCGGGCGCTACAAGACCCTGTCGGCTCCGCCGGACCCCAGCAACCAGCGCATCAGCCGCATGGACATCGACTCGACGTACCACGTCGCGTGCGATGCCCCGGCCGGCAACCTGATGCTGTCCTTCGCCAGCTGATCGGCCGCGAACCTTCGAGCCCTCCGACCGTCGTGGTCGGAGGGTTTCGTCGTCGAACCCCACCCGGAGAACACCATGGGCATCCAGCTCGTCGAACCCCTCTTCCACCTCTCGCACGGCGCCGGCGCCCGCGGGCTCTACGCCGAGTACCCGCTGCGGGTGTTCGAGGTGACCGTCAAGCCGAAGCCGAACGCCGAGCGCGTCGCTATTGAGAAGACCTACAACACCTACCCGATCTTCGAGCACGAGATCCCCTGCGTCCGCAAGTACTGGGCGGGCAAGGCCGCGCTCGAGTTCAAGGACATGGGCCGGATCAAGTACCCCCGCGAGACCGTGGAGGGCACCATCCTCGAGTCGGAGACCAAGCGCCTGCTCCGGAAGTGGGGCAAGGCCATCTTCGCCATGGCGTACCCCGACCAGGGCGTCGAGGACGGCTTCGCGCTGACGATGAAGGCGTGCGCCGCCAAGGCCCGCGAGGTGATGGAGAAGGCGGGCATCAAACCCACCGTCGCCACCGTCGCCGAGGCCCAGGCGCTCGCCAGCGAGAAGGACCTCTTCGCCGAGGCATAACTTTGGGAGAGCCCGGCCGGGCGTTCGTTCGGGGTGGTCTCGTGCGTGGGGTTCCGTCTGGCCGGGCCGACCCTTTTTCCCGTACCCCGCCACGCTAGGATCCGGCCATGGCCCTTCGCACTCCTGCTACCCTCGGTCAGATCATCGATGAGGTGCTGAAGCAGACCGGCGACGGTGCAGGGGCCAGCCTCGAGACCCGGGATCAGATCGCATCCTTCGTCCGCCGCTCGCACCGGTGGATGGAGGAAAACGCGAACTACATGGTCAGCAAGACGTCCACGGTCGTCACGCTGCTTGCCAACGCGGTGAGCATGGCGTGGCCCGACCGCGTTGACCCCGGCTCCATCGTCGCCATCGAGGCGAACGACGGGCGGCAGATCTGGACCATCGACTACGGCATCGACGCGCGCATGCGCGATGCGGCGCTCATCTCGTCGAACATGTACAACCGCCCGTGGGCCTGGGAGGGCGACCAGACCGGCATCGAGTTCCTACCGGCGCCGGTCATCGACCTGACGCTCACCGTGCGGCATCGGCAGGCGTCACCGGAGCTGACGGAGGAGAACGAGAACGTCACGGTTCCCGACCAGCCGCTCATCCTGCTGACGATGATCAACTACCTGTCCATGGACTCGTCCCGCATGCCCGCGGTGGGGAAGATGGAGGCGCAGCTGCAGGCGATCTTCGACTCGGCCGCCCGCGCCGCGAACCCCAGCGGGGCGGTGTTCCGCATCGGCCAGTCGTTCCACACCGCGATGGACCTCGCCGCCGCCCGCCAGCCGTGGCGCGGTCGGGCACGGTGGTAACGCATGCCCGTCGCCCAGTACCGCAACTGCCTCGGGCTCGATAGCCGGGAGGACACCGACGACCGGGACCGCTTCGTGCTCGAAGACGGCGACAACATCTACATCGGTGCGAACGGCGACATCTCCTCGCGGCCGGTGCTGCGAAAGCGCGCGCGTCTCGCTGCGTCGGCGGTCGGGCTGTACGTCACCGGCGGCCGGCTGCGCACCTGCTACACCGGGTCCACGCCCACCGGCATCGGCACCCTGGTGACGTACGACCTGCTGCAGGGCGGCGCGACGCCGACGGAGCTGCTGGCGGCAGAGTTCTTCGAGTTCTCCGCCGAATTCGGCCCGCAGCCGGTGCTCCTCGTGCGCACGGCGGTCGGCAACCAGCTGCATTGGATCCGCCCGCCCGGGGATACGTACGTCACGGTGCCGTTCACCCTCGGCGACGACATCATCCGCATGGCGAACAAGATCATCGCCCCGGATCCGCTGACCGGCAAGTTCCACTACTGCTCCTCGCGCCTCGGGCCCATCGCCTGGAGTGCGGAGCAGGACCCGACGGTCACCGGCGACGCGGGCTTCGAGAGCGCGGTGCAGTTCAGCTCCGGCAGCCGGCAGATCGCCGGCTTCGGGACCCACCGCAACCTGATGGTCTGCCTCTACGCGGACTCGGTGCAGCTGTGGGTGATGGATGAGCTGGCGGCGAACATCCTGCACCAGCAGACGCTCGGGCCCGGCAGCGCGTACCCGGGCAGCGCCGTGAACGTCCGCGGCGACGCGGTCTTCCTCTCGGGCAACACCTTCATCAACCTCGGGACGAACACGATCGTCGGCGAGGCGCGGGCGGCCAACCTCGGCGACCGCATCCGGTCGTTCATCACCATCCCCGCCGGCGTCACCCCCAAGGCGGTGTGGTGGGACGCCAAGAGCATGATGCTGTGTGCCGTCGGCAGCACCATCTACGCGTGGTCGAACTTCCCCGGCGATGGCTCCGGCCTGAAGCCGGTGAACGCCTGGGGCAAGTGGACGCTGCCGGTCGAGGTGGACGACATCGTCGAGCTGGACGGGGTGATCTACATCCGCTCCGGGCGGGACGTCTACGACTTCGTCGATGGCAGCCGGGACGAGGGCGCGACGGAAGACCTCGCGTGGTTCTTCCGCCCGCGGCAGCTGGCCTTCGACCGCTATGCCGGCCAGCGGAAGCGGTTCCGATACCTCGTCTGCCGCCAGACCGGGCTGGCGACCTGGACCCCCGTCATCGACGACGCGCTGCAGACGCGCATGGCGGTGACGGTCGACGGTTCCGCCGCGGCGCAGCGCCGGAAGATGGGTGGCCGCGGGCACCGTGTCGGCTTCGAGGTCCGCGGCTCCGGCGAGTACCACTTCCTCGGCGCCACCATCGAAGCGGAGCTGTGTGACGTATGAGTTCCTTCCGCCGCGACAGCCGTCTCGACCGCGTGTACCAGTGCGTGCGCATCGCGGGCCACCGTTACCTCGCGACCTGCCAAAACGGCATCGCGCTCATCGACACCACGACGCAGATCGCGGTGTCGGGGTGGGTGGAGCACGAGCGGCCGCTCGGCATCGTGCGCACCAGCGATACCACCGCGGCTTTCGTCGATGCGGAGGGCGGGGCTTACGCGATCACCGTGACCGGCAATACCCTCACGACGATGGCGACGTTGATCGATGGCTGCACGCGGCCCTGGGCAGCATACGCCGACGGTCGCATCTTCTCTTCCGGCCGCTCGCCGTCCGAGTGGAAGGACGACAACGGCGCCGAGGGCAGCTTCGGCGGGCACGCTGCCGACTTCGTCTCGTCGTTCGGCAACCAGCTGTACGCCTTCGACAAGGCCGGCTGGCTGTCGATCTACGACCTCGACGAAGATCGGGTGGTCGAAGTCACCGAACTCGCCGGGTGCACCGGCGGCATTGCGATCCTCGAGCTGCCGCAGGACGGGCGCTTCTCGTATGTCTCCCTCCGTGACCGGCTGGTGTACGTCTACGAGAGCGCTCCGGGCGGGTACGTTGTCACCTCGCAGACCCCGGTCGACTACGTTGATGGGCTGCCGGGCGACATCCCGTGGTGGAACCAGTCGGGCGTCGTCGCGGTGCAGCCGCCGGTGACGTTCGGCAACGGGTGGGTGTATACGGAGGAACGGGCACCGGCTGTCGAGCCCGACTTCCCGCCCGTCCCAGACGAGACGCCGCCTAACGCCCCGGTCATCGCTCCGCCCGGAGGCGCCGTGCTCGGCGGGTCCAGCTTCACGATCACCTCCGACGAGGTGGGTGGGGTCATCCGGTACACGGTGGACGGGTCCACGCCGAACGGATCCAGCCCCATCTACACCGTGCCGGTGGTGCTGGCAACCGCTGGCACGATCACGGTGAAGGCCATCGTCATCGACCTGGACGGGCACATCAGCCCCGTCACCACCGCGGTATTCACGGTGTCCTACGCCATCGAGACCCGGAGGATGTCGGCGACCACCAGCCTGATCCAGCGGTTCGGCGCGGTCAACCACGCGGCTGGCACCTACAAGATCCGGTACACCGGTGTCGGGGCGTGGAACGCCCAGCCCGGAGCGCCCCCTGGCGCGTTCAATTCGTACGCGTGCGCCTACGCCAGCAGTGACACGGTGACGGAGTTCTCCCCTGGCACCGCCCGGCTGGATGGCGCGACCGTCGAAGCACTCAACGCAGGGTATGAGAGTGCCGTTTTCGCGCACAACGGGTCGTCGATCATCGGTATCAATCTCCCTGACGTCAATTATGCTGACAACACCGACTACAACGGTGGGACCGAGTATCAGCTGATCCGAGTCACCTGACCCTTCTGCCGAGAAAGTGCTGAGCCCATGACCGCCCCCGGACTCCCTGCGCAGATCTTCAGCCGCGGAAGCTACGTCCGCCGGCTGGCTGCCGGCATCACGGCCGCCGCGCATCAGGCCGCCGCCGGGCAGCAGGACGCCGAACGCGACGACATGATGCGGGCGACCAACGCCATCATCCGCTTCGTCGGGCTGTTCACCAACCCCGACGGCACCCTCCGCGAGGAGGCGGCGGTCGGCACCCTGGCCCTGCGCTGGGCGACGCAGATCACCGCCACGGCGGCCCAGACCGCCTTCACGGTGCCGTCGTACGACGCCTCGGACACCATCGCGGCCTTCGCCAACGGCGTGCTGCTCGCCCCGTCGGTCATCACCCATCCGGGTGGCACGACCGTCACCCTGCCGGCGCAACTCGTCGGCACGATCGTTGTCATCTATGCCTACGCCGCCGCGCCTGTGGCCGCCGTTGCGGCGGATGACGTGGACGTGGCCGACACCGGCGGATTCTTCACCGGGGTGACGGTCGAGGTGGTGCTGGCGGAGATCGGCGCCATCCTCACCGATCCATCGTACCTCGAAACACTGCTGGCGCTGGCCACCTACCTGAAGGCGGACGGGTCGGTGCCGCTGACCGGCGACCTGGATGCCGACGGCAACACGGTGAAGAACCTCGCCGCACCGGTGGACGCCGACGACGCGGTGCGCCTGCAGGACATCGATCCGGCGGCTCTCTTCGCCGCCATCTCCGGCATGATCGCGGGTGCGTACCTGCCCCTCGCAGGCGGGACGGTCACCGGCACCCTGGTGGCGAACGTGTTGCAGCTCGGCGGCAACATGGACGCCAACTCGAAGAAGATCACCAATCTTGCCGCCGGCGTCGATCCTGGCGACGCGGTGCGGGTTGACCAGCTGCCGGACGTCCCCGCCGCCGCGGGGTTCACCCGCGTCACTTTCGCCGCGGCTGGAGCCATCTCCCCGTGGGTGGTGCCCGCCGGTGTGACCAAGGTCCGCGTGCGCGCCTGGGGCGGCGGCGGCGGCGGCGACTCCATCAACTCGGGCATCAACGCCAAGGCCGGCGGTGGCGGCGGTGCCTACGCGGAAGTCATCCTCACGGTCGTGCCCGCGCAGACCATCTCCGGCACCGTCGGCGCCGGGGGTGCGGCCAACAACGATGGCACGGACACCACGGTCGCCTACTCCGGCGATGGCACCTTCAGCCTGACGGCGGGCAAGGGCCGGTCGTCCGTCAACACCGGTACGGGCGGCATCCCCGTTGTCGCGGTGGGCGTGGCCGGCGCCGGTGCCCTGTCGCTGAACGGGCAGGACGGCGCCGCGGGGGCCTCGCTCGATGGCACCAGCGGCCTGATCGTTGTCGGCGGCGTCGGCGGCTCCTCGCCGATGGGTGGCATGGGCGGGCGCGGGGGTTCGGTCAGCGACACCGGCGGGTCGATGGGCTCGCTGCCCGGGTACGCACCGGGCGGCGGCGGCGGCACGGGGTACACCACCGGCGCGGCGGGCGCGGCCGGGCAGATCGTGATCGAGTACTGACATGAGCCTCTTCAATCGTGGGGGGCTCCGGCGGACGGCCATCTACTCGAACCCCATCTCTGGCAGCTTCGGGCTGGCGATGAAGCTGATGCCGAAGGGCGGCCACAAGGCGCGTACCGTCGGCGACCTGCGCGCCGGGCTGGACACCGCCGAGGGGGAGGCCCGCAACCAGGAGCAGCAGACCGGCGCACGCCGCGCACAGCTCCTGCAGACCGCCGACCTCGCACTGGGGGACGACTCGCAGGAGCAGCAGCTCTACAAGGATGAACTCGGCAGTTCGATCGGCGGCATTAATGCCGAGGCCGCGGATGCCCAGCGCGACGTGTCGCTGGGTGCGGTGCAGCGCGGCAAGCGCGGGTCGTCGACCGAGGCGGAGGCCCAGGCCGGCGTCAAGAACATGCAGGCGGAGGCCGTGACCAACGCGGTGGTCGCCGCCCGCGCCGCGCTGTTCAACCGCCAGACCGCGCGTCGGAACACGCTGGCGAACATCCGGGCGAGCATCCTCGCCGGCGACCCGATCGCCCGGCAGGCTTCCGCCGCGCAGGGGGACGTCTACGCGGCGGAAGCCGGTGGAGCAACGCAGGCCGCCCGGGACCGCAACAACTACACCGCGGCGCTGAACCGCATCGGTGACGCCCGCAGCCAGCTGCTGGGTGGCATGTTCAGCAGCGTCGCCCCAGCCGCCGGCGGCCTTGCCGCCGGAGGAGTCAACTGATGGACCCCATCACCCTAGGCCTGCTCATTGGCGGTGCCACGAGCGCCGTGGGCGCGTTCACCGGCGGCACGGCGCAGCAGCGCGAGGCCGAGCGGCAGGCACGGCTCACGGCTGCCCGCGGGCAGGTCAACGCCAATATGACCACCGCCAACACCCGCCTCGCCCGGGGCACGCAGGCCGGGCTCACCGACCTCGCCGGGCAGCGCTTTCAGCAGCAGCAGGGCGCGCTCGCCGGGCTGCCGCAGGCGTCGGCCCAGGCTGGCGCGGCGGAAGAGGCGGCCGTCCGCCGAGCGGTCATGGAGCACACTGGCGGCATCACGCCGACGGCCGGGTGGGGCGCGGGCGTCACGGCCAACGCCGCCCCGGGCCGCGACGTGCAGCTCGCCCGGGCGGCGCTGCTCGCCCGCGGGCGCGGGATGTCGCAGGGCACCGCGGATGCACGGGATCAGATGCGGGAATCCGACATCGACCTCGGGCGTCAGGCCGGCGACCTCCGCGACCGCAACGACCTCCTCAGCCAGTACGTCGACCGGTACGGCGCCCTCGAGGGTGCGCGCCTCGCCGACAAGGGCCCGAAGTCCGGGTATTGGGACAAGATGATGTTCGCCAACCTCGCACAGTCGATCGGCGGCACCACCGCGCGGGCGGCAGGAGCGGCACGATAATGCCCTACATCGACTCGCGCGCAGCGATGGCCCCCCGCGGGGTCGTGGCCGGGCTAGATGAGCTTGGCGCGGCCATCGTCGGCGGCATCGCCAAGCGCACCGAGCGCGACGCGCTGCGCAAGGCCAAGGCCGAAGCCGACCACCAGCGCCTCGCCCAGCTCGCCATCTCCACCGGCGTCGACCCGACCGGGAAGTCGGACTCCGAGCTGGAGTCCGCCGTCGCCGGCCGCGTGCAGACGCGGCAGGAGGAGGCCACGGCCCGGGAGACCACCCGTGACCAGAATGAGGGCAACTACCGCGCCGGGCAGGAGCGCGAGCGCCAGCTCGACCGGGAAGCCCGCACCGCCCGGGAGGGGATGGACTTCGAGCGCGAGACGAAGCGCGACCAGGAGGCCGCCGCCTACCGCGAGATCGAGGGCATGAATCGGACCCAGGACCGCAGCGAAGCCGCCGCGGATCGGGCGGAGCGCGGGAAGACCGAGCGCATCAACGCCCTGGGCCGCATCGTCAGCGACCCCGAATACCTGGGCGACAAGCGTGCCGCCGAGGCGGAGCTGCAGCAGCTCATCAGCGGCGGGGCCAGGCCGGCGAAGGCCACCCCCCGCTCACCGGTGCAGGACAAGCTCGACGCCGGCTTCGCCGGCAAGCCGATGGACCTCAACGCGGCCGTGGCCGGGCAGGCGCCACCCCCGGGCGCCCCGCCGGCGCAGCCGACCCCCTCCAGCGCGGAGCCGGTGGGCAACGTCAAGGCCCCCGTCCCGCTGCCGGATGGGTCCGTGTTCAATCCGGTCGACGCCGACCGGGTGGAGATGGGCTGGCGCCGCGAGGCGCAGCAGGCCGGCGTGCCGGTGGTGACGCACGTCCGGCAGAAGCTGGCCCAGTTCCCGCCGGAACTGCGGGCCCTCTACGAGCAGCACCTGGGGCTGGCGCCGGCCGTCGCCCCGACGCTCGACGAAGGGGCGCTCGAGGGTGCCATGGGCGGCCGTAGCGGCGCACTCGGCTGGGGATAGTCCCGGCCGGCGTGCCCGCTAGACTGGGGCATGCCGTTTACCCCGGATGAGATCGCAGAAGCCGACCAGCACGAAGCGGTCGCCGCTGCCAACGAGACCGCGGACATCAACCTGGAGGTGCAGCGCCGCTACAAGCAGGCGCTCGCCGCAGGTGCGCCGATCGTGGACCGGCAGGCGCTGGTCGCCGGCATTGCCGACGCCGTACGCCGCGAGCGTGGCGTCACGCCGACCTTCGGTGGCGAGGCGGACGTCGTCGACCAGGACACCTCCGGCCAGACCTACCGCACGCTGACCTCGCCGATCGTCGGCGCGGTGGATGCGTCGCTGGGCACCGCCCAGCTCGCGCAGGACCTCGGCGAGCGCCTGCCGGCCGCCCAGCTCGCGCACGCTGTGGGCGGCACGTTGGGCATCGACACCGCGGTGCCGCGGCCGTTCGAGACCGCCCGCCAGGGCCTGCAGCAGGTCGTCGAGCAGACGCGGCCGGAGGACCAGGGCTTCGTTGGCCGCGCCACGGAGACCATCGGCCAGTCGATCGGCCAGACGGTGCTCCCGGGCGGCGTGGCGGCCCGCGGCGTCGGTGCGGTGCTCCCGGCGGGCATGAATGCCGCTCGGCGCCTCGCGCTGACGTCCGCGGCGGCCGGCGCTGGCGCTGCGGCCCCGCAGGTCGAGCCCAACTACCAGCAGGCCATCGACCGCGGGCTGACGCCGGCGGAGGCTGCGCTCTATGCCGGCGGCCAGCTGGCGACCGAATCCCTCTTCACCGCGGTGGGTGGCAAGGTCGCCCGCGGCCTCGGGCTCGACGAAGGTGCGGAGGCCTTGGCCGGCGTCCGTGGCGCCGCCCAGGTGCCGCTCACCGCTCTGCCGACCGCCGCCCGCCGCCTCGGGGGTGTCGCGGTGGAAGGTGGCCTCGAGGAGCCCGGCACCGAAGCGGCGCAGATCCTGCAGGACCGCCTCGCCGGCATCGACAACGGTGACGAGAACCAGCGGCTGCTGATGGCCTCGGTCGCGGGCACCGGCGGGGCTGGCATCGCCGCGGTGAAGGAGGGCTTCAGCCCCACGCGCACGATGGAGGACGACTTCGTCCAGGCGCTTGCCGAAGGGCAGCCCGTCGCCACTCCGCTGCTGGAGCCGGCACCCGCGGTCGCTCCGTCGCCGGTTGACCTCGTGCCCAACACCGCGGCGTCGGCGAACACCCTGATCGAAGGTGCCAACGATATCACCCGCCTGGGCGACCAGGAGGCGCTGGTCCAGGACGCCGGTCGCACGCAGGTGGCGCTCGCCAACGAGAAGGGATTCCAGGCGCAGCAGGCCCGTCGCCCGGACATCAGCCCCGCGGCGGACGAGATGGCGGCAGCGGAGGACATCGTCCGCCAGCGCGAAGCGCAGGGACTGGAGGCGCTGGGGAACGAGCCCGCGATTCGTGCCGAACGGGATGCCGCCCTTGCACGCCAGGAGCAGGCCCGAGCAGCCACCGGCGGTAGCTACCTGGACCCCCGGGATGCTCAGGCCCATGCCGAATTGCTCGCCGAGCGAGCCCGGGACCGGGACGCTTTTGCCGAGCTGCAACTCGCACACGAGGCGCAGCTGGCGGACGCCCAGTCCAAGCTCGACGAGATAGAGCGGCGTCGGTCGGCGCTCCTCGGCCAGCGCATGCCCGCGGCGCCCAAGGCGCGCATGCTTGCGGCACTCGACGCGGAGGCCGCCCCTCACCGGGCGGTGCTCACGCAGCCGGCGCCAGTTCCCCCGCCTGACCTCAGCGAGCCACTGCCGGCAGCCCCCGCGCCGATCCCCGGCGGGCGCAAGCTCCCGGCGAAGATCGAAGCCGCCCGCGCTCGGCGTGAGCAGATCGCCGGTGCGCAGGCCGCGTCGGCCGACCAAGCGCTGAAGGACGCCGCACTGGCGGAACAGCAGGGGCGTGCGCAGATCGAAGGCGAGCAGACCCTCGCGGCGATCGAAGCCCGCAAGCGCATCGCCGATGCCCGCACCGCCGCGATCATCGAAGCCCAGCGCAGCACGCCCGAGGCGATGGCCGAGGACGTCTTCAGCCAGCCGAATCCGGCTGCCCGCATCAAACGCATGAACGACCTGGGCCTGTCCGGGGCGGCGCGGGCGAACGTCGCCCGCCTCGTCGCCGAGCGCCAGCGTGGAGGGACCCCCGCCAATGCACAGCCCGCTGTTTCCCCGGCACCTGCAACGCGCGCAGTACCGCCCAGCAGTGGTGTGGTGGCGAAGCCTGCGGGACTTCCATCAGCTGCGCCGGGGCGTAGCAGCCCGCCGGCAGCGGCTCAACCACCGGCCCCCGCATCCGCGGAGGCCACGGTCGCCCACGCGGAACGCCGGACGCGCCTGAAGCAGGCCCTCGCCGGTACGGAGTTCAAGGGCACCAAGACCGAGGACGTCGGCGAGAGCGGCGTTCGCTGGGTCCTGCCGTCGGGCAAGACCGTGGATTTCCACATCGTCCCCGACCTGGGGAAGATCAACGAGACGTCGTGGATCGACAGCGTCACCGAAGGCGGTCGCAACAAGCAGGCGATCAAATCGGTGGTCGCGGCTGCCAGCGCCGCCGAGGTCGCCGCCGGGCGCCCGGCCATACGCCCCGTCGAGAATGCCGCCGAGTTCCGCAAGCTGCTGCCGGCCGACAAGGCGAAGGTGCTGGCGTTCGCCCCGGCCATCGCGGCGACCACCGACATCAGCGGGAAGTCCGTCGGCTTCGGCCCGCAGACGCTCATCCGCCTCGTCGAAGGCCGCGGGGAGACCACCGACGCGATCGACGAGGAGCGCAACCACGCGGCCGTCGGCGCCCTGCTGCCGCCGTCCGACATCCGCATCCTGCAGCGCGAGGACCCGCAGCTCGGCAAGCTGCAGCCGACCAGCGCCGCCTTTCTCGAGGCCGCGTACGGAAAGTACAAGTCCTGGCGCGACGCCCGCGACGAGCGTGCGCGCACCGCCGTCTCGCCCGGCATCCGCGGTGTCTGGATGCGGCTCAAGAACTCGGCGAAGGCCCTGTTCGACCGCCTCTCGAAGGCCAGCCCCGGCGCGATGGCGCGCACGTCGAACGAAGTCTTCGAGGACGTCTACACCGGCAACGTCGGGCAGAAGACCGGCGAGCCCAACCGCATGACCGGCAGCGACGAGAACGTCGACGCGCCGGGCTACGCCACCCGGCTCGACGCACCCAAGACCGGCGACCTGACCCGCGATGCGCTGATGAAGCAGTGGCGCAAGGCCCACGGCGACCGCAAGCCGGACACCGCCTCGGCGGAATGGCAGGAGCTGGTGGCCAAGGCCCGCGAGGTCGACGCCGCCCAGGGCAAGCCGACCTACGCCACGCCGAAGACCGGTGCGGCCGCCTTCACGCAGGGCACCCGCGAGCAGCTGGAGCCGACGGAGCGCGAGTCGACGACGCAGTGGGAGGCGGACGCCGCCGCGATGCGCAAGGCCGACCCGAAGCTCGCCGAGGGCATCGCGGACAAGGTCATCTCGGGCACGCTGCTGCCGGCGAAGGACGGCCGCATCGCGCTGAACGACCGCGAGCAGACGGCCCTGGCGCAGGAGCTGGAAGACCAGTTCACCAAGACCGAGGCCAACTTCACCGAGGCCAACGCGATGCGGCTGGCGAAGTTGGCCTACGCCGACGACGTGGCGGGCACCGCATGGGGCCGGGCGGGCGTTGCCCGGCAGCGCGGCATGATCAAATCCGAAGACGGCCGCCGGCGCATGATGCTGCGGCCAGTGTTCGCCATGTCGGACTACACCCGGCGCGAGCTGGCGAAGGCTGAGGAGACGGGCAACAAGGCCCGCATCAAACAGCTCGAAGCCAGCCACTTCGCCAAGGTCTCCCGCGTCATCGACCGCATGAAGAAGTCGACTGGCATCGACCTGCTGGACCCGCGCCTCGGCGCCGTGTTCAGCGATGCGTACGCTGTCGCCAACGTCATGCGTCTGGCCGACGCCTCCACCGCCATCTCCGACCGCCACTACAACGTCGGCGACTGGGTGCGCGCATTCTGGCGTCAGGGCCTGCTGTCGTTCCCCGCCACCGCGGTGGTCAACGTCAGCTCGAACTTCGTCAACGCCGGGCTGCGCGCCGCGGTGCGCCAGACCGCCAGCCTCGGCAAGGGTGACCTCGACGTGCTGGCCAGCTACTACGCCGGCTTCCTGAAAGGGCTGCCCACCGCGGCCAAGAACGCGATGGCGTCGTTCATCGCCGGCGAGGACGTGCTCACGACCGCCGAGAAGGCGAAGTCAGGCCTCGCGGCGGAGACCAAGGGCCCGCGGGTGCCGCTGCTGTTCGGTCTGGCCGTGCGCCCGATGGCCGCCGGCGACAGCTTCATCAAAACCCTCGCGGCGTACTCCACCGTTGGGGCGGAAGCCTACCGCCTCGCCCCCGGCAACCGCGAGCAGAAGGCCGTCGCCATGGCCAACGCCATGCGCGATCCGGCGTCGAACCCGGACGCCTGGGCGGCGGCCATGGTCGAAGCGCGGAAGACCACGTTCCAGGACCTCTTCGACAAGGACCAGGGCGGCAGCCAGTCGGACCTGACGAACGTCGTCCGGGGCCTGAACCTGATGGTGAACGGCGAGCCCACCGGCCTCGCGTCGCTGGTGCTGCCGTTCGTCAGCACGCCGACGGCAATCACCCGCCAGGGCACCGACTACATCCCGCCGCTGAAGGCCGTCCGGATGCTGCGGAAGTACTACCGCGGGGGCTACGCCGGCGAAAACAACCAGGAGCTGTCCCAGGACCTCGCCCAGCTGGCGATCGGCTCGCTGCTGACCGCGGCCGTCATGGGCCTCGCCGGCGACGAAGACGATCCGCTCATCACCGGCACGCAGTCGGATGACGCCTCCGAATTCGCCGGGGAGTACGAAGGCCGGCGTCCGCCGTCGTATTCGATGAAGCTCATGGGGAAGTGGTACAGCTACCGCGACCTGGGGCCGATCGGCACCGCCCTGGCGTCCATGACCGACATCGCCCGCGCGGTGCACAACGGCGACCACGTCGGCGCGGAAAGCTACAGCAAGGCCCTGCGCGGGCTCGCGTCGGGCACGATCCTCGACTCGCTGCTGCCGGTCGTCGGCATGCTCGGAGACGTCGTCTCGAAGGGCGACGTGACCAACGGGCTCGAGAACTACGCCGCCCGCACGGTCGGCAACTTCATCGTACCCGCGATCATCCGTGGGTCGATCAAAGCCTCGCAGGCCACAGGCGAGAAGCGCCGGTCGATCGACAAGCTGCCGAATGCCGAAGAGGCGGCCGCCGGCGAGAAGTCGCCGACGTTCGGCCGCCGCATCCGTCAGGCCGCCGGGCTCGAGCAGGCGGCCGAGGTGCTGACGGTGTGGGGTGAGAACGCCCCGGGCCAGCGCATCGATTCGACCGGCGACCTCGCGATGCGGTTCTTCCGCGCGCTGCCGCTCGGCTACAAGCCCAACGAGTACGACCTCGCGATCGAGAAGTACAACGCCACGCAGCCGGATAAGTCGCAGAAGCTGGCCCTCGCCGGCTGGGACCCGACCGTCCGCATCGACGGCAAGGACCGGACGATGACGGGGGAGGAGTACAGCGCCCACGTCCGTCTCGCCGGCGGGTACTTCAAGCAGCTCGCCGACGGCGCGGGCATCAACACCGAGTCGCCCACCGCGCTCGACATGAAGAAGCTCGGCGACGCCCGGAAGCAGGCGTCGACGCTCGCCCGGGAGGAGACGAAGAAGAAGCTGACGAACGACCCGACGCTCGAGCTGCAGGCGCGGCTGAACAAGTGGAAGATCGCGAACCCGAACGCCGACCACACCGGGCTGCGGTTCGCGAAGTACATGACTGCGGCGGAGGGTGGCACCAAGGACCACCCGAAACTGAAGGCTGTCGCGGAGAACTACCGGGCGATCCTCGACACGCAGCTCAAGGCGGCGGGGTTCTAGCTGCCGCAGTTCAGGCAGAGGTCTTTGTCGTCGGGGAACGTCTTCACGTAGAGGTCGTACGCGTGCTGGCGGGAGCACGTTTCCCCGACGAAGATCGTCTCGCCAGCGTCGTCCACCCCGAACGTCAGCCACTTCCTGGTGCTCGCGATCGGCACCAGCTCGCCCTTCGGCATCGACACGCGGGTGTTGTTCATGCCCACTTCTTTCCGTGCGCCAGCACCGGATCCCAGTGGATCCGTACGCCCTCGAACATGAGCGATTCCGACTCAGCCACACGGTCGACCTTCAGATCGGCCGGCGTCCCGCCGTCGAGGAAGCGGCCGTTCAGGTGGAACCACCGCCGGCGGGCGCGGGTGCCGACCTCGGTAGCCACGACGATGTCCTGGGACTCGTGGACGCTGTCGACCGTCCACTGCACGCCGATCATGTCGGCGTAGGTGACGCCGGGGATCAGCATGGGCGTACTCCGGTGTGCGTGGCGATGCAGTTGACGAGCGCCTGCACGTCCGCCCGATCGAGCACCAGGAACAGCTGGTCGTCGGCGTAGTCGTGCAGTCCAGCCCGAGTCGTGCATTCTTCAGGAAGTGCAGGGAACTCCCGCCCGGCAAACATCATCTCGATGCGGTCGTGCATCTGCTCGCTGCTCGTGCAGTCGAGGGCCCCGATGCCAGCGAGGTCCGCTTCGACCCAGCTGTTGCCGCTCGTCTGGTGCTTCATGCGCAGCGTGCCGCAGTCGAGATGCGAGCTTCGGCCGCCGTGATCCCACACAACGAAAAGGGTGCCAGCCGGCAGATGGAGAAAGGCGGGGCCGTCGATGATCTTCACGGTTTCCACCTATGCTTCGCGTAATGGGCCAAGGCCAGCGCCTCGGCGAGGTTGTCGTTCGGAACCCGGCAGCCGGGCGGGATCAGCGAGATGTTCGGATAGATCGTCTGCGCCCAGCGGATGACGGCCTGCTTTTTGTCCTTTTCGATCGCCTTCTCATCCGTCAGCGTGGGGTCGCGGAACGGGCCGGCGATGCGCGGTTTCCACACGCTCGGCGTCACGGTCTGGATCAGCAGCTCGGCGCCGACCATCTCCAGCGCAAGGTTGCAGCGGCCGAAGTTCACGCCGAAGCTGAAGGCGGCATCCTTGCCATCGCCGGGCATCGAGTGCACGTCCTCGAGGACGGCGTGGGTCGTCGTGAACAGGCAGAGGCCGTCGAGCCAGACCGACAGCGCGCGCCATTCATCGGGAGTCCGCGGCATCCGGCGAAAGTCCCAGGCGTCGTCGGTGATGGCGAACCAGTACCCCTTGCTACCGGGATCGATGCCGAGGTAGTTCATGGAACGAAAAACCGCATCTCCATGCGGTATCCTTCCGTACGAATTACCCCGCGGTATCGTAGCGCGTTTAGCAAGTGGACCCAGTAATCCAAGTTGCCGCCGATGCCGAGCACGAGGTCTGAACCGCCCCAAGGCAGTGCCGGAGGAGTTATTTTGGCGAACACCTCGTTAAATTTCGCCACCGGCATCCCTGCCTTATACCGTGCAACCCGACGGCGAACGACGGCGATGGCCGGCCGATGCCCGAGAAGGCCCCATTCCTTCAGTTGGTCAGGAGACGGCAGCGGTTTCACTTGGCCGTCCTCCGCCAGACATTCGCCGTGATGCGCCGCACCAGCCGTGCCGCCTCGACACGACGAGCGGCTTCGCGCATCAGTCGGGCGATCTCATCGTTCGTCAGGATCACTTGGCGTACCTCTTTCCAGTCCACCCTTCCGCCGCGATCGGCAACCCCGCGGCCCATGCCGGGAGTTCGCACATCAGCGCTTCCAGGTTTTTGTGGTCGTACGGGTCTTCCGTACGGTTTTCAATAACTAATTCGTCGTGCACGGACATGACGGTGAACAACCCACGCTCCTCGGCGCGCACCATGGCATCGGCCATCAGCTCCCGGCCGCACGCCTGGGTGAAGTTCTCGACCATCGAGCCGCCGTACGTCCGCGTGCGCTCCCACTGCTTCGTCATGCTGTTCAGCGTCATGTACGACAGCTCGGGCCGCATCTTCTGAAAGCGTTCGTTCCAAACGTCCTGCACCTGGGCGTACGGATACCACATGACCTTGCCCGACGGCAGCCGGCAGCGTAGGTGCTGGCCGTCGAAGCGGTAGGCGATCAGCGGGCACGGGCGCTGGACGACGTTCGGATTCTGCACGGCGGCGATGGCCGCGTCGCCCGTGGCGTACCACAGGTTGCGCACGGGGGCGAAGGTCTGGCGGTAGAAGGTGACGACGGCCTGTGCCTCGTGCTCCAGCAGGATGACGCCGTACGCCTTGGCAGACTCGACGAACGTCTTCGCGCCCATGGAGTACCCGCAGGCCAGCACGATGACCTTGCCGAGCTGGCGGTCGTCCTTCGTCACCTCGGACACGTGCTTGCGCAGGTAACGGGCGGCGACGCGGCGGTAGATGTCGAGGTCCTTCTTCTTCTTCGGATCCGTCTCCGCGTCGAACTCGTGGAACCACGCCAGCCCGGTCGGGTCGCCCGCCAGCCAGAAGACGAGGCGGGCTTCGATCGCGGACCAGTCGGCGACGACCAGCTTGTTGCCGGGCGCCGCGGTGAGGCACCCGCGGATGCAGCTCGACGCCGTCTTCAGCGCACCGTCGCACCATGGGGCGGCAGCCTTGAAGGCATCCAGGCTGCCGCGGTCGATGTCGGCGAAGATGGCCTTTACCACCGATTTATCGACGGAGCCGCGGGGGAGGTTTTGCACCTGGAGGTCTGCGCCGCCTAGGCGGTTGGTCTGCAGCGCCGCGGACCAGTTGAACCCGAAGCGGATGCGGCCGTCGGGAGCCCGTGTGTTGAGCAGCGTCTCGAACTTGGCGCAGGACGACTTCCCCAGCTCCTGCCGGGCGAGGCACACCTCGCGGACGTCAGCCGGCAGATTGTCGCAGCCCAGCAGGTCGCCGACGCCTTCCTTGTCGAAGGAGAGGCATTGGACACCGCGATCGGTGATGTACTTCCGCAACGCGTTGGGGTTGCCGCGGATGGCACTGGCGACGTGCTCCGCCGTCATCCAGTCGGTCGCCTTCTCCACCACATCGCGTACCGCGTGCAGGCGTTCCGCCACGCCGTCGTCGGCCGCCGCCTTGAGCAGGCTGGCCGCCACGTCGTCGCCATAGATGCCGCGGTTGTTCATCCGCCAGAAGGCCAGCCACCGCGTCTCTTCGTGCGGCGTCCACTTCGGCATGGCGGCATCGGCAGCAGCCTCCGTACGCACGTCCTGCTGGCAGTACGCGATCAGCCGGCGGACGCTGGCTTCGTCCTCCTTCCACCGGGCGGGTAGGGTCTTCGTCGGCTTGTGCCGCCGCGTCATCTGCATCATCAGCTTGTGGCCTTCGCCGTCCTTCTGCTCCGGCAGCCGCATCGCGGCGGCAGCCTGGGCGAGGGCACGGGGCCAGCCGTGCGTCTGCGCGCGGGCCATGGTGCAGCGCCAGCGTTCGAGCGGGATCGGCGGCATGCCGTACTTCGGCACCATGACGTTGTGCCAGATCGAGTACTCGAAGCTGACGTTCCAGGCGTGGTGCAGGGCATCTTCGCGCTGGGCCGTCAGCCGTAGCCCGAGGAGCATGTGCTGCTGCAGGTCTTCGTGGAGCAGCGACGACCACGAATGCACGATCGGCCCCGCCTCTGGCACCTGCCAGCACCAGCACATGACATCCGTCGTCGGGTGCCGGCTGTAGACGTCGGCGTTCGTCTCCTTCAGGTCGCATTCGGAGCGGGTCTCGGAGTCGTGGCGTACGTCGATGGGCATCTACTTCTAACGAAAAACCCACGACCGAAGCCGTGGGTTTTTCGCCGGGTTCCTTGGAGGTCGTCCAACACCGGCCCGATTCGCCGGCGACATCGTGACCCTTGTCCTGGGGTCGGGTCGAGCAAGTGCAGGTCTCCGACAGACCGTTTCCTCCCGATCTAGCGCGAACGCCACGGGGTGCTCGTTACTCGCCGGCTTGCGCAGAGTTTTCGCGCTTGGTACTCGCGGTGACAGGGCACCATCACGCTCGCCAGCTAGAGACCTTCGATGACGATCAGCTCGTCAAAACACGTCGCCGTCGGCAGCCGGCACCGCGCTTCCCGCCGCCGCGCCCGGCTGGCTGAAGTTGCCGGACTCGACCGCCTTCTTCGCGGCGGCGACCTCCTCGTCCTCCTCGAAGACGCCGGTGCCGTCGCCCGCGCCGCCGAACGGCTCGCCGCCGCCCATGAGCATGATGGAGTTCAGGTACGCGGTGACGCCGTACGCGATGCGCGAGTACTTGGTGCCGTCCTCCTTCGTGACCAGCTCGCTGGTGGCATACGGGGCGATGGTGATGCCGAGCTTGCCGTTCAGGCCGCCGAGCACGCGCTTGGGGTCGACGGGGTTGCGCAGCGGATCGACAACCGTCACCGGCCCCTGCGCCTCGACGCGGGTCGCGGAGAGGAAGTACTTGCCGACGAGGTGCTCGTTCGGCGCCTTGCCGCCCAGCACGCGGCTGGCGTTGATGCTGTCGCCCTTCTTCAGCGCCATCTGCAGCTGCTTCAGCTCAGCGGGCCAGCCGGGGTGGGTGCATTTCTTCGCCACCTCGACGAACGCCGCCTTGAGCTTGTCGACCAGCGGGCCTTCGAGCGGCAGGATGATGCCGATCTTCCACTTCTTCGCCATCGTATCGATCGCGATGATGTGGGGGTGGGAGAGGCGGCCGGTGGGGGTCGCGATGTCGATGTAGACCGCGTGCTCTTTCGCGATCTTGATCTTGTTGCCGTCAGACATGGTCTGGTCGCTTTCTAGGTGGGTCGATGGACCCGGTGTGGTCCGCGGATGCGGACAGGATTCAGAAGAGGGGGCTGTTGTCGTCGGTGAGGTTGGCAGCCGCCTGCACCTCGGCGTCGCCGTCGAAGGCCGACAGGCCGACGACGTACGCCGGCCGCGGATCGGAGGCCGGCACGAGCTGCGGCTTGCCGGGCGCCCGGTCGATGTTCGAGTTCCACAGCGTGGCGAAGGCCGCCTTGCCGAGGTGCTTCTCGACTTCCGCCGGGCTGAGGGTGGGCACCACGCCGACGTGGCCGGCTTTGCGCACCAGCGCCTCGTCCTTCCACTTCCGGTTGCCGGGTTTGCCCTGCACCAGCTTGTACCCGGGCAGCGCGTCCTTCTTCGCCAGCGGGAATGCCGCGGCTTCGATGGCGTCGCACAGCTTGCGCACGCGGTCGACCATGCTGAGGTAGCCGGCCAGCTTCTCGCCCTGGGCCAGCTCCTCGCGGGTGGCGAGGGTGATGAGGCCGGCTTCGGCGATGCGCTGGGGGCAGTCGTGTGCGGCGGGGCAGTCCATGCAGTGGTCTCCGATGAGAAGGGGGGCGTCGGGGTCGTCGGTGGCCTTGGCCGCCGCGGTGAAGTACTCGGTGAGCCCGGCGATGTCGGCGTCGGTGAAGTCGTCCCAGGACCAGGGCACGTCGTCCATCGGCTGGTAGATGCCGACGCGGGCCGCGATGCCACTGAACTTGGCGCACGCCAGCTGCACGCCCATCTTGAGCTGGGCGTTGTTCTTCGCGTTCACGCGCTTCCAGCCGCTCTTGTAGTCGACGATCATCAGCGGCCCCCATGACCAGCCGACCAGCAGGTCGATGGTGGTGCCGTACTCCACGTGGATCGTCGGGTCTTCGAGGCGGACTTCGACCTCCCACACATCCGGCGGGGTCGTCAGATTGAAGTCCTTGGCCAACTTCGTCAGCGCGTGTTGCACGCTGTCGAGGTAGACCTTGGCGTCGCCGAAGAGATTCGACGGCATGAGCTGAAGGACGCCACGGATGTTGCACTCGTGCGCGTGGGTGGAGAGCACCCCGCCTTTGCCGGCGAGATGCTTCGGGTCGGCGGCGCGCATCAGCCGCTCGAGCCATGCGTGGCGATCAACACCCTCCGCCATATACTCCGTGCGCTCCTGCGGCGGAGCCCTGCGCATGATACGCGGGGCGCCGGGGCAGGCGGTCCAGACGTGGGCTTTAGACGCGCCGAGGACGGTATGGACGGAGGGCATTTTTCGGGGTGCTTTCTTGTGCTCAGCCGGGGAACAGGTCGGCGGCGGCTTCGGTCGGCGCAGCCACGGCCACCGGCGTCGAGAGGCGGGTGATCTCGGCGAACACCGCGCCCGCCTTGTCGGCCGGCAGCGCGTTGGGGTTGGCCACCTTGGCGCCGGTGACCTTCTCGGCCGCGGTCTGGAACCAGCCGAAGACGATCGCCTTGGTGTTGCCGGGCACCGCGACGAGGGCATTACAGTGGGCGATCAGCTCCTGGATGGTCTTCGCCGGGGGGCCGGCGACCTCGGGCTTCTTCTCGACGACCGGGGCGGGGGCCTCGACCTTGGCGGCCGCGGCCTCGACCTTGGCGTCCGCGGCCTGGGCCGGGGTGGTGCCGACGTCGGCGGCGGGGGCCTCGACCTTGTCGGCCTTCTTCGCACGGGCGGCCTTGGCCTGCGACTCGACGACCGGCGCACCGGCGGTCAGGGCATTGACGGCGGCGTTGCCGCCCATGCCACGGGCGAAGGCTTCGACCGCTTCGTCGGTCATCTCGATGGTGAGTTTGATGGGCATTGGTCAGGCTCCTGCGCTGTGCGCATTGGGTATATCGGCACCGTACGGAAGTGTACGGAACGTCAAGAATCTTTTTTCTTCTCGTCTCCGAACGCTTCGGTCCCGCGCACGGATTCGAGCAGCACGCGGCCGGCGTCCGTCCACTTCAGCCCGTACAGCCGGCGCTCGTTGCGGTCGCCGACGCGCTTGCTCTCGACACGGGGGAACACCCCGCGGATCTCGGCATGGAGGTGTGGGCTGGTACGCTTCAGCCGGTTCGCCCGCGGTGCCCAGCCGTTGAAGGCGTCGAATAGATCGGAGCCGACGACGAAGTCGTCCATCTCGTCGCCGGCGGTCAGGTGCGATTCGGCGAACTCCTTGACCGGCGACTGCCGCAGCGACAGCTCATGCTTCATGTCGGCCGCGGAGCCGTGGACGGTGAACGCCCCTCGGCGCATCAGCCGGCGCAGGCCCTCGGCGGCCCACACCACGATGCCCTCGGTCTCCGCCGCCAGCTTGTCGCCGAGGTGGATGTCCTCGCGGTCGAGGAAGCTCTCCGTCAGCGGCAGCACCAGCATGCGGCCGGAGAGAGCGCCGGCCTTGTCGGGGAAGTCGGGGATGGTGTTGCAGCACATCGTCAGGCGGGCGAACAGCCGCACCGGGGCACCGTCATCCTTGCCCTTCTTCTCCAGCGGGATGCGGTCGAACGACGTCACCTGCAACAGTGCGGCGAAGGCCGCCGTCAACCCGCGGCCGTCGACGTTGTTCTCGTCGGGGAAGAGGACCGCGCGCTTGCCGACCCAGCCGTTCAGCCCGAAGCGGGTGTTCGCGTCGAGCGCGGCGAGGGACGCGGCGCCGACGGACTCATGCCCCAGCATGTCGGTCAGGACGTTCAGGATGGTGCCCTTGCCCGCGCGTCGCGGGCCGACGATCACCAGGAACTTGTGATGCTTCACGCTGCGGACGAGGTTCCAGCCGAACCACTCCTGCAGCAGCGCCTCGCCATCGGGGCCCATCTTCGTCGACGCAAGGAACTGCAGCCACGTCGGGCATTCGGCCGTCGCATCCCACGCCACCCGCGGCTCGTACGGAATGAAGAGGTCGGCGGCCGTCGGCTGCGGGGCTTCGATCGGGTTGCGCAGCCAGAAGTCGAAGTCGAGGACGCCGTTCTTGAATGCGGCCTCCATCGGGTGCAGGTCGGTCTTCCGCGGGGAGAGCGCCTGCTGGCCGACGGCGCGCAGGTGGGCCGTGGCCCCGGACGCCCGCGCGGGATCGCCGAGGGCCGGGCCGAAGTCGGCGAGCACCCGGCGGTCGAAGTCGGAGGGGGCGATGGCGGTCCAGCCGATGGAGTTCGGCTTGCGGATCCAGTCGAGGCCGTCGCGGTACAGGTACTCCCCGCCGGTGCGGGCCAACCCCGCGAGCCAGCAGATGGCATTGTGGTATCCGCCCCCCGCGCTGTCCCGCATCTGCGGTGGCTGGTTGGCACGGGCGTAAATCTGCGGGTCCTGGCAGATGACGTCGCAGAGGCGGACGACGGCGGGCACGAGCCCCGTGGCGTCCGGCACCAGCGCGGCGTCGAACTCCTCCGCGTCCTTGACCGCCAGCTCGGCCTTGGCCACGACCACCGGGTCCTCGAGGACGAACAGCGGGCCGTCGTCGGCCACCGGCGTCGGAGCCTGCAGCTCCTCGTCGCCATCAAACACCCACAGCGGATCGACGAGCTTGTGCGCGCCAGGGCCCATCAGCTTCAGGGCGCCGCGTTGCGACCGGGTGCGGGCCCAGGTGATGGCGCGTTTGATCTCACCGCGGCCGGCGGTGCGGCCCTGACGCTCGAACCAGTCGCGCAGCTGCTCGCCGATCCAGTCGTCGTGCGCGCCGAGGAGCACCGCGTTGCCGGCCCAGGCGCCGGCTTCGTTGTGGCGGCAGGTGCCGCTGAACTTCTCGAGCTGGGCCAGCAGCTTCCCGGCGTTGGCGTCGGTCCACGTGTGGATCGTCTGCGGGTCGTCGGTGCGGCGGACGGCGGCCTCGCGGTCGGCGGCCGTCACCTGGATCTCGCTGGCGTCGCGGTAGACGAGGTCGGGGTCGTAGGTGACGAAGCAGAGCCGGCCGATGTCCTTGCACGCGGGGTCGAGCGTCAGCCAGACGTCCGCCAGCGCCCGCTCAACCGCGATGTAGCTGGCGAGGTGGTCGAGGTCATTCGCCGACGCAGGGATGCGAGCGACGGCTTTCAGGGACGTGGGGCGTACGGAGCGGAAGACGGCTTCGATCCACGGCAGGGCGAGGAGAGCGGCCTTGACGGCGTCGTAGGCTTCGTCGGTGTCGTACTGGTCGTCGAGGTCGACCTGCAGCCGGCCGGAGCCGACGCGCTTCTGTTCCTCGGGGCTGGCGCCATCGCGGCGGGTGGCGGCCGAGCAGGAGAAGGAGACGGCGGGCAGGCTGCGCTTGGCGTTTTGGTACGCCGCCTCGGAGTTCGCCAGCCGGCGTACGCCTTCGACCTTGTCCTTCCATCTGCCGCCTTTGAATGCCTCGTACACCTTGGTGACGGGGCCGGAGCCCGCGGGTTCCGTTGCCCATGAAGCGGCGAACAGGGAGACGTGCATGTGGAAGGTCCTGTCGAGTGCAGCGAGCCGGAGACGCTACCGCCCCTCGGGGGTGGCGTCGAGGGGCGGCTTCGTAGTGGATGCGATGTACGCCTCCACCAGGGGTAGTGGGCGAGGGCGCTACTTGAACAGCGGCTTCGCGGCCTTGCGCTTGCGGGCGGCCTCGAGGGCGCGGAATTTCAGCACGCCGAGCTTGCGCTTCTGCTTCTGGCGCCACGCGGCGGCACGGAGACGGGCGGCCTCTTTGGCCTCAGCGGACTGCGCCCGCTGCTTGGGGGTGGGCTTACTGCGGGGCATTGGGGTCATCCTTCGGGTCGAGGCCGGTGATCGCCGGCAGGGGGTGGGGTTCGGGGGTGTCGTCGGCGAACTGGTTGGCGCCACCGACAGAGGACCGACGCAGGCCTTCGAGAGCGGCTTCAGTGGCGAGGCCCTGCCGGCGCAGGCTTTCGATGGCAGCCAGCTCCTCGGCCGACAGCGGCGCGCGGATGTCGAGTTGGGTGGTACGGTCTTGCGCACGCGCCTCGTTAACACGGCGTATGACTTCCGGCACCGGCACCTGCCCTTCCCAATTCTCGGGGTACGCATGCCCGGGCGGCGGGTGGTGTGTTACCGTCCCAGCCACATTGATCTCCGAATCCGCCAGCATCTTGTCGACGTCCACGTCGAGGCCGCACATGTGGTCGATCGCCAGCGACCGGGACAGCGACATGTCGCACCAGCGGATGCCGACGTCGAACAGCAGGGAGCCAGCACCGAAGACGACGAGCATCGGCGTCCAGCCGTTGATCCACGACGTGCACGCGATCAGCGCGCAGCCGAAGCGGCAGAGGCTGGCGGCGAACAGCACCAGCGCGAAGCCGATGTGCTCTGCACGGAAGACGTGTTTGAGAAAGGATTTCATAATGCGGTTCCGTCCATGATCGCCATGACGGCGTCGTCGGTGGTGGGTTCGGTGAAATTGGGTGCCGTGTCGCCGGGGGCATGCAGCTGCCGGTCGAAAGCCTCTTCCCACGCCTGGGCGAGGTTCTTCCGGAAGCCCTCGACGGCATGCACCGTGCGGGCATCCGCCGGGCAGAAGGCGATCACGGCCTGGAGGTTGTAGTCCGGGCGCCGCTCGCAGCCGGCGAGCGTGGCCATCGTCGCCGACAGGTACGGCAGCCGGCGGTGGGTGACGACGATCTCGACCTTGGACTCGAAGTCGTTGGCACGGACGTCGGCGACTTCGGCGTCGGTCAGGCGGTGGCGGGCGGTGCGGGCGATGGCGCGACCCGAAGCATCGAGGATCATACGGAAACGTTAGTGCGCTGTACGGAGGCGTCAAGCACCATGTGGCTCCACTCCGCTTTCCGTGCGGTGCCAGCAAGCACCGCGCTCTCGATCGAACCGGGTTCAACGAGGTAGGTGATGCGTACGGACTTCGTCTGGCCGATGCGGTGCAGCCGGTCTTCCGCCTGCGTCAGGTCGGAGGGCGCCCACGGGAACTCGACGAAGATCGCGTGGCTGTACGCCCGCTGCAGCCCGTCCAGGCCCGTGCCGATGGCGCCGATCGTCGCGCAGAGGTATTTGCCGGTGAACGCCAGCGCCTTCGCGCGCCGCTCGGCAGGCGCATCGTCGCCCGTGAGGCTCATCGCCTCGCAGTCGCGGGCGTCGTCGGCCCCTTCGTTCCTCGCCGAATGCAGGCTCGCGTGCAGCTGCCACGCGACCTCGCGGTGGTTGCAGAGGACGAGGACCGACTCGTCGCCGGCCAACGCCTGGATCATCGGCACCATCTTGACGACGCGGGCGAGCGACGACTGCTGGCGGACGGTGGCCAGCACGTCATCCGCATTGCAGAGCGCACCGATGCGGCCGACGGCTTCGCGGATGTCGGCGAGCGTCAGGCGATTCGACTTCAGGAATTCGGTCTCGCGGGTGAGGTTCGTCACCTCCAGCCGGACGACGCCGCGCACCTTCGGCGGCAGCTGCGGCAGCACGTCTGCCTTCAGCCGGCGGAGCATGATGCCGCCGCCGCGGAGGTTCTTGTTCAGCTCCTCTTCGTTGCTCGATCCTTCGTAGACGATGGCGTTCGTCGCCCGGTCGAAGCGCGGGTCGCAGTAGCGTTCGAGGTACTGCTGCGTCGGCCAGCCTTCGGGGTCGAGGCCGTGCAACGTCGGCAACATGTTCTTCGGCTTGTTGGGTATGGGGCTGCCAGACAGTGCCCACACCCTGGTGGCGACGTGGGCGATGCCCTCGAACTTCGGTCCCTTCACCCGGCGGTGCTTGCCTTTGATGATCTTGTTCTTGATCGACTGGCCGCCCCATATCCGGCAGGTGCGCGTGCTGTCCATGCTGCGGAGGTAGTGGCATTCGTCGATGATGACGACGTCCCACTTCTCGCGGAAGACGGCGTCGAAGTACGTCTCGCCGGCCCGCTCCCCGGACGTCGACAGCAGCCCGAACCCGACGGCCTGGAACTCGTCGAAGCGTTCGAGCCCGACCCAGCGGTCGGCTTCGTCGATCCATTGGCCGGTGAGCGTCGTGGGGCAGAGAACGAGAACGCGCTTGGCGTTGACGATCGCGCAGGCGATGAGGGCCTGATTCGTCTTGCCGCAGCCCGCGTCATCCCCCAGCAGTGCCCGCTGTTTGCCGGCCAGCCATATCGCGCCGGACGCCTGATATGGGAACGGCTTGGGGGCGCCCTTCGCCAGCACCTCCTCGACTTCCGGACCTCCACCCCCCGGGTACGCCATAACCGAACTGTCCCGATACGCCCGGCTGCACCACGCCAACGCCCGCGTGCAACTCTCGTCGCGCACCGTCGGCAGCAGCGCATCCGTCGCCGCGATCGTCGCCGGGCGCGTCGTCGTCCAACGCCCCATCGACCACTGCTGCCAGCCGATCTCCGACAGCTTCAGTCCGAGGGCGCCGGGTGCGCCGATGAGGACGAACTTCGGGCGCCCGGTCGGCGTGCGTTGGGCGAGGATGTCAGCCATTGCGGAGAACCGCCTCCAGCTCCGACGAAAGGTCTTCAACCGCCTGGTAGTATCCGGTGTCGGCGCAAACGCGCTTGCGCCACTTCTCCACCAACCCCGCCAGCGCGCCGGGGGCAGGGAGGGCAACGACAGGCGCTAGCGTCATCACACAAAATCCAACCGGTGAGCACGGACCAGTGAGAATGTACCCAATGCGGAAGTATATGGAGCGTCCGGTCATGTTTGCGGTCTTGGGGTCCCATTCATAGAGGTACAGATGATCGCCAACTCGATAGTCGCGGTCCCAAACACGACACTCGAACGTCTTATCGCCGGACGTAACCTTGCTGAAATAATCAGGCCATGTCTTTAGTACATGCAGCCGCTTGCCACTCTTTATTTCAGCGGGCAGCAACGACGGGGCTGGGGGGCTCTCGGCCATCATTTCAGCGAGGACACGATCGGCGGCGTGCGCACCAGCCTGACGAGCAGCCGCATCCCCCTGAGCCTGGGCGGCCTGTGCCAATTCCAGCGCCGCTGCCGGGTAAATCTGCACGGAGCCCTTCTCGCTCCAGCTTTCGACAGCATACCCTTCCGGCGTCAGCTCCGTACTGTACGTGCCGACGACTTTGCCATGCCACTGGCTGCCCTTGGTTTTGCGGACCATATCTCCAAGTTGGAACTTCATGGCTTTCGCCCTTCAATGACGGCCTTCGCCCACGCCAGCGGCAGCGGAGGAATCGGAGGCGGTGGAGTGGTTGGGGTGGCGGCCGTCGGCGTAGGACGCCACTGGTCGGCGATGATGTCAGGGGACATGGGCGTCGATCCACTGGCGGAGGTTGGCCTGAAGCTTTTCGAGGCGCTGGCTGCCGGCGTTGCTCATCGGGCTGCTTTCGACGAGCGCCGTCAGCAAGTCGAGCGGCACCGGCACGAGCGTCACCTTCGGGCTGAGGTCGCGGCTGACCTCTTTGACGGCGGACTTCTCGAGCAGGCTGCCGAGGGCGTTCACCGCCATCTCGACCTGGAAAGCCCCGTCCAACGGGTTCTTGTACGTGTGCTCGAACCACACCGGACAGCCCAGGATGGCGATGGTGGTCTTGTGCAGGCTCATTCGCGCTCCGTGTCCAGCGCACGCATGCGCCTCTTCTCGGCCTGATTCCGCTGCCGCGTCAGTGCGCCGCGCAGGCCGGCGATCACCTTGCACTGGCG
>Ga0164306_10000044_pt1 | contig 49076 bp, 43 predicted proteins | sample Whisoiple_242_MG_FD_110213 | JGI IMG/M metagenome (GOLD analysis project Ga0164306, IMG submission 110213) | Soil microbial communities amended with fresh organic matter from upstate New York, USA - Whitman soil sample_242_MG | ecosystem: Environmental > Terrestrial > Soil > Unclassified >... | reverse complement strand
CGACCAGGTCGTCGACGAGGTCGGGCGGGTGCTGGACGCCGTGGCCGGTGACCGGAGGCTCGGGACCCGCGTGGCGGGCGTCGCGCTCGACACGTTCGCCGCGTCCCTGATCGCGGTCGACGCGGCGGGCCGCGCGCTGACCCCGTGCCTCACGTACGCCGACGCGCGCAGCGCCGCCGCCGTGGCCGCGCTGCGCGCGGAGCTGGACGAGCGCGCGGTGCAGCAGCGCACCGGGACCCGGATCCACACGAGCTACCACGCGCCCCGGCTGCGCTGGCTCGCGACCGCCGAGCCGCGGGTCGCCGCCGCCGCGGCCGCGTGGTGGTCGCTCGGCGAGTACGTGTACGCGCGGCTCGTGGGGGAGCCGCTGGCCGGCACCTCGACCGTGGCGTGGACCGGGCTGCTCGACCGGCGCACGGGCGCCCTGGACGCCGAGCTGCTGGCGGCGGCGGGCGCGGGGCCCGGCGCGTTCTCCCCGCCGCGCGACACGTCCGCCCCCGCGACGCCCGTCGCCCCGGCCCGCTGGCCCGCCCTCGCCCGCGCCGCCTGGTTCCCGGTGGTCACCGACGGCTACGCCAGCAACGTCGGGTCCGGCGCGACGGACGCGACCGTGATGACCGCGTCGACGGCGACCTCCGGCGCGCTCCGGGTGCTGCTCGACGGGCCGGCCGACCCGCTGCCCTTCGGGCTGTGGAACTACCGCGTCGAGGCGGGCCGGACGCTGCTGGGCGGGGCGATCAACGACGTCGGCCGCGCGGTGAGCTGGGCGCAGGCGACCCTGCGGCTGGGCGAGGACCTCGCGCCGGTGCTCGCCGCCGCGCCCGCGGACGGCACGCCGCTCGTGCTGCCGTACCTCACCGGCGAGCGCGCGCCGGGCTGGGCGGGCGGGGCCCGCGCCGCGTTCACGGGCGTCTCGGCGGCCACGACCCCCGACGTCCTGTACCGCGGGATCGTCGAGGGCGTCGCGCTCACGTACGCGCGGGTCGCCGACGAGCTGCACCCCGCGGCGCCCGACGTGGTCGAGGTCGCCGCCTCCGGGCGGGTCAGCGGCGAGCAGCCGGGGTGGTTGCAGGTCCTCGCGGACGTCCTCGGCCGGCCGGTCACGCACGTGACGCGGAAGCGGGCGACGCAGCGCGGGACGGCGCTGCTGGCGCTGGGGGTCCTCGCTCCCGACGTCGAGCGGGCGCCGCGCGCCACCGGGGCGACGTACGAGCCGCGCGCCGAGCACGCGGACCACTACGCCGACCGCGCGGCGCGGTTCGGTGCGGCGTACGACGCGCTGGTCGGGGGCTGAGCCGCGCCGGCGGTCAGTACACCAGCCGCCGCACGTCCTCCGGGTGCAGCACGAGCCGGACCTGGTCGTCGGCGAGCACGCCCGCCAGGTCCGCCCGGCGGGCGGGGTCGTCGAGGTCCCAGTACCGGTGCGCCAGCCGCTCGGCGAGCTCGTGCGCGCCGTCGGGCTCGATCGTGACCCGGCCCGCGATCGCCACCCAGTGCTCCCGCTCGGCGACCGGGGCGGCGACGACGAGCGAGGCGCGCGGGTCGCGGCGCAGCCGCCGGACCTTGAGGGCGTCCGCCTCGCTGAACAGCTGCACGGTGCCGTCGTCGGCGACCTCGAACCAGACGGGGCGCGGCTGCGGCGGCGTGGGCCCCGCGGCGACGGTGAGGAACCCGTGCAGCGGGCGGCGCAGCAGGTCGAGGTCCTCGGCGGTCAGGGTGGCGTCGGTGCTCATCACGGCCTCTCGGGTCGGCGGCGGTCGGCGGCGTCGTCCGCCTCCATCCCACCGGCGGCGGCCGGGCACCGCAACCGCCGCGCCCCGCCGCACCCCGCCGCGCCCGTCCGGCCGGTCCCGGCGCGCCCGCCCGCCCCGGCCGCGCGATGCTGGCACCCCCCGACCCCGAGGAGCGCCGTGGACACCGCCCCCGACCTGCCGCCCGTGCTCCGCCCGGTCTGGGCCGCGCTCGGCGCCGCGACCACCCGCCGCACGGGGTTCACCCTGGCCGGTCTCGCCACCGCGTCCGCCGACGGCGCCGCGCAGGTGCGCTCGGTGATCCTGCGCGCCTGGGACCCCGGCCGCGGCGTGCTCGCGTTCGCGACGGACGGGCGGTCCGCGAAGGTGCGCGAGCTCCGGGCGGACCCCCGGGTGGCGCTGGTGCTGTGGGACGACGACGCCCAGGTGCAGGTGCGCCTCGCGGGCCGCGCGGCGGTCGTGACCGATCCCGGGGAGCGGCGGCGCCGGTGGGACGGGCTCGGGGCGCGCAGCCGCCGCGGGTACGCCACGACGACGCCCCCGGGCGCGCCGGTCGCCGGGGACGGCGCCGTCGGCCAGGACGAGGACGAGGCGGCGTGGTTCGACCGGTTCGCCTGGGTCGAGGTCGTCGTGGACCGGGTCGACCGGCTCGACCTGGCGGCCGACCCGCACGACCGGGTGGTCGCCGCGCGGGACGCCGCGGGCTGGCACGCCCGGCGCGTCGCGCCGTGACGCGCCGGGACCCCTGTCGGACGGCACCCGTCCGCGCGTAGCCTCGCCGCATGGCCGACGTCGTCCTCTTCCACCACTCCGGCGGCCTGACCGCGGGCGTCCGCGGGTTCGCCGACCTGCTCCGGGAGCGGGGGCACACCGTGCACACGCCCGACCTGTTCGAGGGCCGCACGTTCGCCGACGTGGCCGAGGGCGTCGCGTTCGTGGAGTCCGTGGGCGAGGACGTGTTCGCGCGCCGGGCCGCCGAGGCGGTCGCCGGGCTGCCGGCCGAGGTCGCGTACGGCGGCATGTCCTTCGGCGCGGCGCGGGCGGGCGAGCAGGCGCTCGCGCGGCCCGGCGCGCGGGGCGCGTTCTTCCTCTACGGCGCGGTGGCCCCGTCGTGGTGGGACGCCACCTGGCCGGACGAGGTCCCCGCGCAGGCGCACGTCGCCGAGGGCGACCCGTGGCGCGAGCCGGAGGCGGAGGACGAGCTGGTCGGGTTCGGCGGGGAGCTGTTCGTGTACCCGTGCGCGGGCCACCTGTTCGCGGAGGCCGGGCACCCCGACCACGACCCGGCCTGCGCCGAGCTCGCGACCGAGCGGGTGCTCACGTTCCTCGACGGCCTGGACTGACGCCGCCGGCGGGCGGGCGCGCTCGTACCATCGGCCGGTGCCCCCTCGCTCCCCGCTGCCGCCGCGCCACGGCCTGGCCGCCGCGTGGCTGCGCACCCCGGACCGGGACCGCGCGCGGCCGGTCTCCTGGACCACGATGGGCGCCTGGCTCCGCGACCGGCTGCCGGAGCAGGTCGACGTGGCCGCGATGCTCGCGGACGGTCGGTTCGTCGCCGAGGACGGCCGCCCCGTCCGCGCCGACGACCCGTACGGGCCGCACCGGTTCGTCTGGTTCCACCGCGACCTGCGCGACGAGCCCGAGGTGCCCGGCGCGATCCACGTGGTGCACCGGGACGAGCGGCTCGTCGTGGTCGACAAGCCGCCGTTCCTGTCGTCGATCCCGCGGGGCCGGCACGTGCTGCAGAGCGTGGTGGTCCGGCTGCGCGCCGAGCTCGGGCTGCCCGAGCTGTCGCCGCTGCACCGGCTGGACCGGGTGACCTCGGGGCTGCTGATGCTCGCGACCGAGCAGCGCTGGCGCGGGGCGTACCAGACCGTGTTCGAGCGGCGGGAGGTGCGCAAGACCTACCGGGCGCTCGCGCCGGTGCGGGCCGACCTGGACCTGCCCGTCGACGTGCGGAACCACATCCGCAAGGAGCGGGGCGTGTGGCAGGCGGAGGTGGTGCCGGGCGCGCCGGTGAACGCGGAGACCCGGGTGGAGCTGGAGTCCACCGGGCCCGACGGCCTCGGGGTCTACCGCCTCAGCCCGCGCACCGGGCAGACGCACCAGCTGCGGCTGCACCTGCTCGGGCTCGGCATCCCGATCGTCGGGGACCCGCTCTACCCGGTGGTGCGGGACGTGGCGGTCGACGACTTCGGCACGCCCCTGCAGCTGCTGGCGGCGGAGATCGGGTTCGCCGACCCGGTGGACGGAACCGAGCGGCGGTTCGCCAGCGTCCGGCGGCTGCCGCTGGCGCCGGAGGTCGAGAACCGGGTCACCGGCGGCTGACCTGCGGAAAGACCCCGCCCTGGGTCGTTCGGCCCAATAGTCACGGGCTGATCCGTCGAAAACTTGCCGCATGCGCAGCGAGGGGACGGGCCGCACGGGTCCGGGACGTGTGGTGGTCGTGGGCGGCGGGATGGTCGCGCACCGGTTCGCGGAGCAGCTCGCCGCGCGCGCCGACGCCGGGGACTGGCACCTGACCGTGATCGGCGAGGAGCCGCACCTGCCGTACGACCGGGTGCACCTGTCGGAGGTGTTCGCCGGCCGGGCCGACGGGGACCTGGCGCTCGCGCCGGGGGTGTGGGCGGACCCGCGGGTCGACCTGGTGACCGGGGACCCCGTGGTCGCCCTCGACCTCGCCGCGCAGACCGTGACCACCGGCGCCGGCCGGGTCGAGCCGTACGACGCGCTCGTGCTGGCCACCGGGTCCCGGGCCTGGGTCCCGCGCACCGAGGGCGTCGACCTGCCGGGGGTGCTCTGCTACCGGACGCTCGGCGACGTCACGGACCTGCGGGCCTGGGTCGCCGACCGGGCCGCCGCGCTGGGCCGCCCGCTGCGGGGCGCCGTCGTCGGCGGCGGGGTGCTGGGGCTCGAGGCCGCCGCGGCGCTGCAGACCCTGGACGTCGCGCCGACCGTCGTGGAGTTCGCCGACCGGCTGATGGCCGTGCAGCTCGACGCGGGCGGCGGCGAGGCGCTGCGCGTCCTGGTGACGGACCTCGGGATGGACGTGCGGACCTCCGCCGCCGCGACCCGGGTGGTCGCCGGGGAGGACGGCCGGGTCGCGGGCCTGGAGCTCTCGACCGGCGAGACGGTGCCGGCGGACGTCGTCGTCTACTCGACCGGCATCCGGCCCCGCGACGGCCTGGCGCGGGCGGCGGGCCTCGTGGTCGCCGAGCGCGGCGGCGTCGTGGTCGGGCCCGCCTGCCGCACCTCCGACCCGGCGGTGTGGGCGATCGGCGAGTGCGCCTCCTACGAGGGCGAGTGCGCGGGCCTGGTCGCGCCGGGCAACGCGATGGCCGACGTCGTCGTCGACCAGCTGTGCGGCGGCGTGAAGGGGTACAGCAAGGCCGCCGACGGGACGAAGCTCAAGGGCGTCGGGGTCGACGCGGCCAGCTTCGGGGACGTGCTGGCGCTCGCGCCCGGCGCGCTCGAGGTGACGTTCGCCGACCCGGTCGCGAAGACGTACCGCAAGCTCGTCGTGTCGGACGACGCCCGGGTGCTGCTCGGTGGCGTGTTCGTCGGGGACATCGAGCTGTACTCGTCGCTGCGCCCGATGCTCGGCCGCCCGCTCGGCGCCGACCCGTCGGCGTTCCTCGCCCCGCAGGGCGGCGGGGCGCCGGTGCAGACCGACGTGCCGGACGACGTGGTGCTGTGCTCCTGCTCGAACGTGTCGGCCGGGACGGTGCGGGCGGCGGTCACCGAGCACGGCTGCACCAGCGTCGCCGAGGTCAAGACGTGCACCCGGGCCGGCACCGTCTGCGGCTCCTGCGTGCCGCTGCTGACCACGGTCGTGAACCGCACGCTGGAGCAGGCCGGCATCGCGGTGTCCTCGGCGATGTGCGAGCACTTCGCGATGTCCCGCGCCGAGCTCTACGCGCTGGTCCGGGCCGAGGGGCTGCGCACGTTCACCGAGGTGGTGGCGGCGCACGGCACGGGCCGCGGCTGCGCGGTCTGCCGCCCGGTCGTCGCGTCGATCCTGTCCTCGCTCGGCATCGGGCACGTGCTGCAGCCGGACCAGGCGCCGCTGCAGGACACCAACGACCACCTGCTGGCGAACCTGCAGAAGGACGGCACGTACTCGGTGGTCCCGCGGATGCCCGGCGGCGAGGTCACGCCCGAGCGGCTGCTCGTGCTGGCGGAGGTCGCCCGCGACTTCGGCCTGTTCACCCGGGTCACGGGCGCGCAGCGGATCGCGATGTTCGGCGCCCGCCAGGACCAGCTCCCGGCGATCTGGCGGCGGCTGGTCGACGCCGGGTTCGAGTCCGGCCAGGCCTACGGCAAGTCGCTGCGCGCGGTGAAGACGTGCGTCGGCCAGGCGTGGTGCCGGTTCGGCGTGCAGGACTCCGCGAGCATGGCGGTCCGCCTGGAGCTCCGGTACCGGGGCCTGCGGTCGCCGCACAAGTTCAAGGTCGGCGTGTCCGGCTGCGCCCGGGAGTGCGCCGAGGCGCGCGGCAAGGACGTCGGCGTCATCGCGACCGAGAAGGGCTGGAACGTGTACGTCGGCGGCAACGGCGGATTCACGCCCCGGCACGCCGACCTGCTGGCCGAGGACCTGGACGACGACCGGCTGGTCCAGGTGGTCGACCGGTTCCTCGCCCTGTACGTGCGCAGCGCGGACCGGCTGCAGCGCACCGCGCCCTGGGTGGCGGCCTACCCGGGCGGGCTCGAGGAGCTGCGCCGCGTGCTGGTCGAGGACTCGCTCGGCATCGGCGCGGAGCTCGACGCGGAGGTCGAGCGGCACGTGTCCGGGTACGTCGACGAGTGGCGCGCCACCCTCGACGACCCGGAGAAGCTGCGCAGGTTCACCCCCTACCTGAACGACCCCGACGCCGCCGACCCCGACCTGGCCTACGTGCCGCAGCGGGGCCAGGCGCGCCCGGCCCGACCCGGCGAGCACGGCCACCACGACCTGCGCGTCGCCCGCACCCTCGAGGAGGCCCCGCTGTGACCAGCGACGTCGTGGCGGACGAGGTCCGCGTCTGCCGGCTGGACGACCTGCTGCCCGAGCGCGGCGCCGGCGCCCTGGTCGGCGAGCACCGGATCGCGGTGTTCCGGCTGGCCGACGACCGGCTGCTCGCGGTGCAGCAGCGCGACCCGTACTCCGGGGCGAACGTGCTGAGCCGCGGCATCGTCGGGGACGTCGGCGGGGCGCCCACGGTGACCTCGCCGATGTTCAAGCAGGTGTGGGACCTGGCGACCGGCGCCTGCCTGGACCCGGTCGGCAAGGAGCCCGTGGACCTGCGCACCTACCCGGTGCGGCTGGTCGGCGACGAGGTGCGCGTGGCGGTGGCCCCGTGAGCCTGCTCCTGGGCCTCGACCTGGCCGGTCGCGCGGTGCTGGTGGCCGGCGGCGGGCCGGTGGCGGCGCGCCGGGCCCGGGCCGCGGTGGACGCCGGGGCCGACGTGCGGGTGGTCGCGCCGGACGTGGTCGACGACCTGGTGGCGCTCGCGGGCGCCGGCCGGCTGACCGTGCACCGGCGCCCCGTCGCGGAGGCGGACCTCGCGGACGTGTGGCTCGTGCACGCGTGCACCGGCGACCCGGTCGTCGACGGCGCGGCCGCGGGCTGGGCGGAGGAGCGGCGGGTGTTCTGCGTCGTCGCGGCGGACGCCGACCGCGGCACCGCGCGCACCCCGGCGACCGTCACGGCGGCGGGCGTGCAGGTGGGGGTGCTGTCGGCGGGCCGGCCCGACCCGGCGCGGGCGGCGGCCGTCCGGGACCACGTGGCGGCCGAGCTGCTGCACGGCCGCGCCGACCTGCGCCCGTCCCGGCCGGCGTCCGGCGGGCCGGACCTGCTGCTGCCGGGCGAGGTCGCCCTGGTCGGCGGCGGCACCGGCGACCCGGCGCTGATGACGGTGCGGTCCCGCGCGCTGCTGGCGCAGGCCGACGTCGTGGTCACGGACCGGCTCGGCCCGACCGCCGTACTGGCCGACCTGCGGGACGACGTCGAGGTGATCGCCGTCGGCAAGGCGCCCGGCGTGCACCAGGTGGCGCAGGAGGAGATTAACGCGGTGCTCGTGGCGCAGGCGCGCCTGGGCCGCCGGGTCGTGCGGCTCAAGGGCGGGGACCCGTTCCTGTTCGGCCGCGGCGGCGAGGAGGTGCTGGCGTGCCGCGCGGCGGGCGTCCCGGTGCGGGTGGTGCCCGGCGTGACCTCCGCGGTCGCGGCGGCGGAGGCGGCCGGGATCCCGGTGACGCACCGCGGCACGGCCGACCGGGTGCACGTCGTCAACGGGCACGGCGCGCTGACCGAGGTCGACCTCGCGGCGCTGCGGGCGCCGGGGGTCACCGCGGTGGTGCTCATGGGCATGGCGGGGCTGGGCCGGCTGACCGCGCAGGCGCTGGCCGCCGGGATCGACCCCGAGACGCCGGTCGCCGTGGTGCACGCGGCGACGCTGCCCGGCGAGCGGGTGGTGCGCGGGCCGCTCTGGGAGGTGGCCGCGCGGTGCGCCGAGGAGGGCGTCGGGTCCCCGGCGGTGGTCGTGGTCGGGGAGGTGGCGCGCGAGGGGTTCCTCGAGCCTGGGCACCCCGGAGCGGCGCACGCGGTGCCGGCGCGGCGGACGGCCGCGGCGACCGCACCGGCCGGGGCCGGGCTGGTGCCGGCGTGACCGGGGCGCCGGTGCTGGTGGCCTGCGCGCACGGGACGCGGAGCGCCGCGGGGCGGGCGGTGGTGCGCGCGCTGGTCGAGGACGTGCGGCGGCTGCGGCCGGGGCTGGACGTGCGCGAGGCGTTCGTCGACGTGCAGGAGCCCGCGGTGGGGGACGCGGTGCGGGACGCGGTGGGGGACGCGGTCCGGGCCGCGGCGCCGGCGGCGGGCGGGCCGGCGGCGGGCGGCGTCGCCGCCGTCGTCACGCCGCTGCTGCTGTCCACCGGCGTGCACGTCCGGCACGACATCGGCGCCGCGGTCGCCGGCCGGCCCGCCGTGGCCGCCGAGCCGCTCGGGCCCGACGACCGGCTGGCCGGGGTGCTCGTCGACCGCCTGGTCGAGGCGGGCGCGACGGCGGCCGACGCCGTGGTGCTGGCGGCCGCCGGCTCCAGCGACCCGGCGGCGGTGGTCGCCGTCGGGGCGGTGCTGGACGCGCTCCGCGCGCGCTGGCCGGGGCCGGTCACGGTGGGCTACGGCGCCGCGGCGCGCCCGGACGTCGCCACGGCGGTCGCCGACGCGCGGGCCGCGGGCGCCCGGCGGGTGGTCGTCGCGTCGTACCTGCTGGCGCCCGGGCACTTCCACGGCGCGCTGGAGGCGGCGGGCGCGGACGTCGTGACGGCACCGCTCGCGCCGCACCCGGACCTGGCCCGGATCGTGCTCGACCGGTACGACGCGGCGCTGCGCTGACGGCCGTGGCGATCGCGGGGGCCCGCGGGGCGGCCGGAGGGGAGCAGGATGGCGGGGTGACCGTCGACGCCGCGACCCGGCACCGGGCCCTGTCCTCCCCGAGCCGCACCGCGATCCTCGCCGTGCTCCGGGCGGAGGGCGCGGCCCTGGCGGTCGAGCGGGTCGCCGAGCGGGTCGGGCTGCACGTGAACACCACGCGCGAGCACCTGGAGGTCCTCGTCGCCGCTGGCCTGGCGTCCCGGACCGCCGAGGCGCGCGCGACCCGGGGCCGGCCGCGGACGCTGTACGCCGCGCGCGGCCCGGCGGAGCCGGACGGGGAGCCCTGGCTGCGCGACCAGCTGAGCCGAGTGCTGCTCGCGGGGTACGGCCGGCCGATCGCGGAGCCCGGCGCGGAGGCGGAGCGGGCGGCCGAGGGGCTGGCGGCGGAGCTCGCGGCCGCGGGGCCGGGCGGGGCGCCGGCGGACGCGGGCGACCGGCAGCTCGCCGCGCTTCGCGAGCACTTCGCCCGGCTCGGCTTCGACCCCGAGCTCCGCGGCGCCGAGGTGCGGCTGCGGCGCTGCCCGGTGCTCGACCTGGCGCACGAGCGCACCGAGGTCGTCTGCGGTGTGCACCTCGGGCTGGCCCGCGGCGTGCTCGCGCGGGTCGGCGGGCCGGTGCGGGCGGCCGGCATCGTGCCGTTCGCCGGGCCGGGCTACTGCGTCCTCCGGCTCGCCGGGACCGCCCCCGCACCGGGACCTACGTCCGAGGCCGCACCCCTCCCGGGATAAATACGCTCGACACCGTGCATAACCCTCCGCGCGTCGGCCTCCGGCTCACGGTCCTCGTGCCGGCCGGGGTGGCGGTGCTCGCGGGCCTCGACGGCGCGCTGCTGCTGCTCGGCCTGTCGGCGCCCGTGCGCTCCGCCCGCCTCGAGCAGGTGCACGGGCCCCTGATGGTGCTCGGCTTCGTCGGCACCGTCGTCGCGCTGGAGCGGGCGGTCGCCGTGGGCGGCCGCCGCGCCCTGCTCGCGCCGGGCTGCCTCGCGGCGGGCGCGCTGCTGCTGCTCAGCCCCGCGCCGGTGGTCGCCGGGGCGGTGGCCCTGGTCGCGGGGACGGTCGGCCTGTGCGCGGTCTACGCCGTCGTGTGGCGCCGGCAGCCGTCGACCGCCCTGGCGGTGCAGGCGCTCGGTGCCGGGCTGGCGGTCGTCGCCGCCGGGCTGTGGGCGCGCGGCGTCCCGGTGCCGTACCTCGCGCCGGCGCTCGCGGGGTTCCTGGTGCTGACCGTCGCCGGCGAGCGCCTCGAGCTCGGCCGGGTCGGCGGTCTCCCGCGCCGGGCGGAGGACGCGGTGCTGGGCTGCGCGGTCGCCTGGTGGGCCGCGGCCGTCGCCGGGCTGCTCTGGCCCGGGCCGGCCCACGTGGCGCTGGGCGCCGTGCTGCTCGTCCTGGTCGCGGTGCTGGTGCGGCACGACGTGGCGCGCCGGACGGTCCGGGCGGCCGGGCTGCCGCGGTTCATGGCGGCGGCGATGCTCGGCGGGTACGCGTGGCTGGCCGTCGCGGGCGCGATCTGGCTCGCCGCCGGGCGGGTGCTCGCCGGGCCGGCGTACGACGCGGTGCTGCACGCGGTGTTCCTCGGGTTCGTGGTGTCGATGCTGATGGCGCACGCCCCGGTGGTGCTGCCCGCGGTGCTGCGGCGGCCGCTGCCGTACCGGCCGGTGATGTACGCGCCGCTGGTGCTGCTGCACGCCACGCTCGCGCTGCGGCTGCTGGTCGGCGACGCGCACGGGCAGGTGTGGGCGGTCCGGGCCGGCGGCGTCGGGAACGTGGTGGCGCTGCTGTCGTTCCTGGCGGTCGCCGCCGGGAGCACGCTGCTCGGCCCGGCGCGGCGGGGGCGCCCGGCGGGAACCGGCCGGCCGCCGGCGGGTGCGTCCGCGCCGCCCGCCTCGCCCGCGCCGCGCGTGGCCGTCGGCCCGCCCGGCACGTCCGCCGGAGCGCCCGCGTCCGCCGGGGCGCCCGCGTCCGCCGGAGCGCCCGCGTCCCTCACGACGCCCGCGGGGGCGGCGTCGTGAGGCGCGCGGACTGGCACCTGCGCGCGCACGTCCTCGTGCTCGCGTGGGGCGTCGCGGCGGCCGCGGTCGCGCTCGCGCACCGCTGGGCGCCCGCGTCCGGCTGGCTGATGGTGCACCTGCTGCTGCTGGGCGCGGCGAGCACCGCGATCCTCGTCTGGAGCCAGCACTTCGCCGACACGCTGATCCGCCGCGCGGCGCCGCGCCGCGCCCTGCTGGTCCGGCTCGCCGTGCACACCGGCGGGGCGCTGCTCGTGGTGGCGGGGGTCGTCGGGCGGTGGACCCCCGCCGTCGTGCTCGGCGGGGCGCTGGTGGCCGGCGCCGCCGTGGACCAGGCGGTGCGGATCGCGCGGCAGAGCCGCGGCGGGCTGCCGACCCGGTTCGGCCACCTCGCGCGGTACTACGTCGCGGCGGGTGCGCTGCTGGTGCCCGGCGTCGCGTGCGGGGTGCTGATGGCGCGGTTCCCGGTCGGCCCGGAGCTGCACGGGCGGCTCGCCGTCGCGCACGTGGCGCTGTCGGTGCTCGGCTGGATCGGCGTCACGGTGGCGGGCACGCTCGTCGTGCTGTGGCCGACGGTGCTGCACGTCCGGATCGACGACCCGACCGAGCGCGCCGCCCGGCGGGCGCTGCCGGTGCTGGTGGCCGGGGTGCTCGTGCTCGCGGCGGGGGCGCTCGCGGGCGTGCCGGCCGCGGCCGGGCTCGGTGCCGCGGTGGTGGTCGCCGGGATCGGGCTGCTCGCGGTGCCGCTCGCCCGGCTGGTGCGCGGGGCCCGGGCCGGGACGTTCGCGGTGCTCTCGCTCGCCGCGGCGGTGGCCTGGTGGGTCGGGTCGACGGTGGCGCTCGGGGTCCGGGTGGTCGCCGCGCCGTCGTGGGAGGCGGCCGCGGCCGGGGTGTCGGCGCTGACGCCCGCGCTGGTCGTCGGGTTCGCCGCGCAGGTGCTGGTCGGGTCGCTGTCCCAGCTGCTGCCGGTGGTGCTCGGCGGCGGCCCGGCGGTGTCGCGGGAGACGTCGGGCCTGCTGAACCGCGCGGCGGAGGCGCGGGTCGTGCTGCTCAACGGCGCGCTCGCGCTGTTCCTCGCCCCCGCGCCGAGCCTGGTCCGCGTCGGGGTGTCGGTCGTCGGCCTGGGCGCGCTGGTCGCGTTCCTGGTGCTCGCGGCGCGGGCGGTGCTGACCGCGCGCCGGCTGCGCGCGGACGCGGTGCCGGGGGTGGCGCCGCTGCCCGCGCCCGCGCGCCGCGACGCCGCGGGCGGTCCGGCCGACCCGGTCGCGGGGGCGCGCCGCCGCGGCGCCGCGGGCGTGGCGGTCGCGGGGCTGCTCGGGGTCGTGGTGCTCGGCGTCGGGCTGGACCCGGCCGCGGCGGGGCTCACCTCCGGCGTCGTCGCCGCCGCGGGGGACGGCGCGCCCGTCGCCGCCACCGGCCGCACCACCACCGTCGACGTCGAGGCGCAGGACATGCGGTTCGTGCCCGACCGGGTCGAGGTGCCCGCGGGCGACCGGCTGGTGATCCGGGTGACCAACGCCGACGCGGCGGTGCACGACCTGGTGCTCGCGAACGGGGCGACGTCCGGCCGGCTGGGCCCCGGCGAGTCGGCGGACGTCGACGCGGGCGTGGTCGGGGCGGACCTCGACGGGTGGTGCTCGGTCGCCGGGCACCGGCTGATGGGGATGACGCTGGACGTGGTCGTGACCGGCGGCGCCGCGGCGGCGGACGGCACCGACGGGGCCGGCGGCGCCGACGAGGGTGCCGGCGCGACCGACCACGCCGCGATGGGCCACGGCGGGACCGGCGACGGCGCGCCGTCCGCGGCCGAGGACGTCGACCTGTCGGGCACCGCGGGCACCGCGGCGGGCGCGCGCGACGCGGTGCTGCCGCCGTTGCCGGAGACGGGCCCGACGACCCGCCGCGTCACGCTGCGCGTCCAGGAGCAGGAGCAGGAGGTCGCGCCGGGCGTCGTCCAGACGGTGTGGACGTTCGGCGGCACCGCCCCCGGGCCGGTGCTGCACGGCCGGGTCGGCGACACCTTCGAGATCACGCTGGTGAACGACGGCAGCATCGGCCACTCGGTCGACTTCCACGCGGGCTCGCTCGCGCCCGACCACGTCATGCGCACGATCGCGCCGGGCGAGACGCTGACGTACACGTTCACCGCCACGCGCTCGGGCATCTGGATGTACCACTGCTCGACCATGCCGATGAGCCTGCACATCGCGAACGGCATGGCCGGCGCGGTCGTGATCGAGCCCGCGGGGCTGCCCGAGGTGGACCGGCAGTACGTGCTGGTGCAGTCGGAGCTGTACCTCGGGCCGCAGGGCGGCACGGCGGACGAGCAGAAGCTCCTCGACGGCGCCGCGGACCTCGTCGTGTTCAACGGCGTCGCCGACCAGTACCGGCACGAGCCGCTGCCCGCGGCCGTCGGCGAGCGGGTGCGGGTCTGGGTGCTCGACGCCGGGCCGTCCCGGGCGAGCGCGTTCCACGTCGTCGGCGGGCAGTTCGACTCCGTGTTCCGGGAGGGCGACTGGACGCTGCGGGACGGCGGCAGCACCGGCACCGGGGGCGCGCAGGTGCTCGCCCTGCAACCCGCGGAGGGCGGCTTCGTGGAGCTCACGTTCCCCGAGGCGGGCCACTACCCGTTCGTCTCGCACGTCATGACCGACGCCGAGCGCGGGGCCCGCGGGGTGTTCGAGGTCGCGGCGGCCCCCTGACCCGGGTCCGCCGCGGGGCGCGCGCCGGGTTACCGTCGTGCCGTCCCGTCGACGATCCGCCGCAGGAGCACCGCCGCATGAAGCGAGTCACCCACCCGGACGCCCAGGCGTTCCGGATCGCCGCGTTCCTCGAGGCCGCGACCTGGGCCGGGCTGCTCGTCGGCATGTTCCTCAAGTACGTCACGAAGACGACCGAGGTCGGCGTGCAGGTGTTCGGGCAGGCGCACGGCCTCGTGTTCCTCGCCTACGCGGCGCTCACGGTCGTCGCCGGCATCCGGCTGCGCTGGGGCTGGTGGCCGACGCTGGTGGCGCTCGCGGCCTCGGTGCCGCCGATGTTCACCCTGCTCGCCGAGCGCTGGCTGCACCGGACGGGCCGCCTGGAGGCGCCGGCGGACCGCGGGGCCCGGCCCGCGCCGGAGGGCGAGCCGGCCGACCGCTGACCCCCGCCCGGGCGGAACGCGGGTGAGCCGGGGACGGGCAGGCCCGACAATGGGGCCATGAGCGCGACCGTGCAGGCCAAGGGCGTGGGGGCCGCGTTCGGCGACCGCGAGCTGTTCTCCGGCGTCGACCTGGTGGTCGCGCCGGGCGACGTCGTCGGGCTGGTCGGCCCGAACGGGGCGGGGAAGTCGACCCTGCTGCGGATCCTCGCCGGGACCCGCGCGCCCGACGACGGCGCCGTGGCGGTGTCCCCGCCGGCCGCGCAGCTCGGCTACCTCGCCCAGGAGATCGAGCGCCGGGCGGACGAGTCCGTGCGCGCGCACCTGGAGCGGCGCACCGGCGTCGGCCCCGCGCAGGCGGCGATGGATGCCGCGGCGGAGCGGCTGGGCGCCGGCGAGCCGGGGGCGGACGACGAGTTCGCCGAGGCCCTGGAGCGGTGGATGGGGCTGGGCGGCGCGGACCTGGAGGCCCGCACGGGCTCGGTGCTCGCCGACCTCGGCCTCGACGTCGACCCGGACCTGCCGATGACCGCGCTGTCGGGCGGCCAGGCGGCGCGGGTCGGCCTGGCGGCGCTGCTGCTGTCCCGGTACGACCTGTACCTGCTGGACGAGCCGACCAACGACCTCGACCTGGAGGGGCTCGCGCTGCTGGAGGACTTCGTCGACCGGTCGACCGCGCCGGTGGTGGTCGTGAGCCACGACCGCGAGTTCCTCAGCCGCACGGTCACGTCCGTCGTGGAGATCGACCGCAGCCTGCAGCGGGTGGCCGTGTACGGCGGCTCGTACGACGCGTACCTGGAGGAGCGGTCGACCGCCCGGCGCCAGGCGCGCGAGGCCTACGAGGACTACGCCGCCCGCCGCGACGCGCTGTCCGCCCGCGCCCGGATGCAGCGCGCGTGGATGGACAAGGGCGTGAAGAACGCCCGGCGCAAGGCGTCCGACAACGACAAGATCGGCCGCAAGTTCCGCGCGGACGCCTCCGAGAAGCAGGCGGCCAAGGCCCGGCAGACGGAGCGGCTGATGGAGCGGCTGGAGGTGGTCGCGGAGCCGCGCAAGGAGTGGCAGCTCCAGATGAGCATCGCCGCCGCCCCCCGGTCCGGCGCCGTCGTGGCGGCCGCCCGGGCCGCCGTCGTCCGCCGGGGCGGCTTCACCCTCGGCCCGGTCGACGTCCAGCTCGACTGGCAGGACCGGGTGGCCGTCACCGGCCCGAACGGCGCCGGCAAGACGACGCTGCTCGCGCTGCTGCTCGGCCGGCTCGCGCCCGACGAGGGCCGGGTCGACCTCGGCTCCGGCGTGCTCGTCGGCGAGGTGGACCAGGCGCGGGCCGCGTTCGAGGGCGACGCCCCGCTCGCCGACGCGTTCTCCCGGGAGGTCCCGGACTGGACCACGGCGGACGTGCGGACGCTGCTGGCCAAGTTCGGCCTGGGCGGCCACCACGTCCACCGGGCCGCGGCGTCGCTGTCGCCGGGCGAGCGGACCCGCGCGGCCCTCGCCCTGCTCCAGGCCCGCGGGGTCAACCTGCTGGTCCTCGACGAGCCGACCAACCACCTCGACCTGCCGGCGATCGAGCAGCTGGAGCAGGCGCTGGAGTCGTTCGACGGCACGGTGCTGCTGGTGACCCACGACCGCCGGATGCTCGACAGCGTGCGGCTGACGCGCCGGTGGCACGTCGAGGACGGCCGCGTCACGGAGGTCACCGCGGACTGAGGCGGGGCGGGGCCGACGCGGGTGCCGGCGGGGCCGGCGCAGGCGCCGCGCGCCGTCGTCAGGTCGTCGCGGACGAGTCGGTCGCCGACGAGCCGTCGTCGGTCGTGCCGGAGTCGGCGCCGCCCGACCCCTGGTCGGTCCCGTCCGCGGAGCCGCCGCCCTGGCGGTCCGACGGCGGCTGCGGCATCTCGCCGTCGCCGCTGCCGCCGCCGGGCAGCTGGCCGCCGGGGCCGCCGCCCTCGAACGTCGGGAAGGTCGGGTCGGGCGCGGTGGCCCGGCCGATCGCGAAGCCGCCCCCGCCGCCGACGAGCAGCACGCCCGCGAGCACGAGCGCGGCGACCGCGCGGCGGCCGAGGCGGCGGCGCGGCTTCGCGGGTGCGGGCGCCGGAGGCGCGTCCGCCGCCGCGTCCTGCCCGGGCGCGGGGGACGGGGTGGCGCCGGCGGGCGGGCCGGGCGCTGGGTACGGGGCGGCGGGGTACGCCTGGGTCGTGGCCGTGGGGGTCGTGGCCGCGGGGGACGCGGCGGCACCCGGGGTGCCCGCCGACGCGGTGGTCGGGGTGGCCGCCGGGCCGGGCGTGGTGGTCGCCGCCGGGGGCGCGGGCTCGGCCGGGGTGCGGGTGGTGTCGGAGTTCTCGGTCATGGCCACGACCCTCGCGCCCGATCCCGTGCACCGCGCCGGTCCCCGCTGTGCGGTTGCTGAGCGTGCGCCCCGTGCCCCGTGCCCCGTGCCCCGTGCCCCGTGCCCGTGCGCGCCGCGTCGTCGACGCGCTCGTCCGCCCGGGCGCGACTCCACCCCGGGTCCTGGGTCTTCCCCGATTCTCGCGCCGCCCCCCTGATCGAGAGGGGTACGGCGCGAGAATCGGGGGAGGGTCCCGTCAGGTGGCGCGCGCCGCCCGCCCCACCCGGGCCGCGCGGGCGCGGTGCCGGCGCGCCAGCACCAGCGCCCCGCCGGCCGCGAGCAGCAGGGCCGACAGCAGCGCCGCCCCCGCGGGGTCGGCGCCCGTGGCCGCCAGCGCGCCGTCGCCCAGCACCACGATCCGCACCTGGGCGAGCACCGCGCCGTCGAGCGACCGGACCTGGACGTGGTGCACGCCCGGGGCCAGGTCGGTCGGCAGCGTGACCGTCGCGGTGACCGAGCCGTCCGTGACCGCGGCCCGGGCGAGCGCGCGGTAGGTGCTGGCGACGCCGATCTCGACCTCGCCGACCGTCAGGCCGTGCGCGGTCACCGTGACCGGGTCGCCGGGGCGGAGCGTGCGGTCGCTGACGGTGACCGTGGGCGCGACCGGCGTCCCGGTGCCCGGGGCCGGCGTCGTGCCGGGATCGACCGGCGTGCCGGGCGTCGGCGGCGTCCCCGGGTCCACCGGCTGCCCGGCGTCCCGCACCAGCCGCACCTCGTCGACCGTGCCCCACGCGCCGCCGGACAGCGTCGCCGTGACCGACACGGTCGCCACCCCGTCCGCCCCGACGGTCAGCGGCACCGACGGCGTCGACCACGCCTTCCACCCGGTGAGCGCGAACGGCGCCGAGGCCGACCTCGCGGACGTCGTCGCGCCGAGCAGCACCTGGTCTCCGGCCGACGTGCCGCCGCCCTGCGCGGTGGCCGTCAGCGTGTAGGTCCCGGGCTCGAGCCCGGTCACCTGCTGGGAGAGCGCGAACCTGAACGCGGCGCCGTCCCAGAACGACAGCGCCCGCGCGCCCGCGGCGGCGTCCCCGGTCGCGGTGATCTGCGCGCCCGACCCGGTCAGCGCCCACATCGACGTGTCGGGGTCCTCGAAGCCGGGGTTCCGCACGTGGTTCACGGCCTCGACCACGACCGTGGCCGTCGCGGCGATGCCGGCCGCCGTCGTCCCGGGCACCGGGTACGTCCCTGGCCCGTCGACCGCCGCCAGCGCCGCGGCGTCCCAGGTCACCGCCTGGGCCTCGACCGACCCGTCGTTGTACGTGACCTGCACCGTCGCCGGCAGGACCACCGGGGAGCCGTCGGTCACCGTGACGCGGACCTGCTCGACCGACGACACCGCGCGCGGCGCGGTCGCGCCGGTGCGCACGTAGGAGAACACCCGCAGGGACTCGAGCGCCGTGCCGTCGTCGGCGAACAGCGCCTGGTTGTCCCACGCCGAGCCGCCGTAGTACTGCCCGGCGTCGTCGGGGTCGTACTCGCCGGCGTACGAGGACGCCCAGCCCGAGCCGTGCGCCTCCCAGAGCGCCTTGTTGGCGTCGAGCGCGGCGGGCGGGCCGACCGGCGTCCACGCCGGCTCCCAGTAGAAGACGCCGATGCCCGCGTCCCCGACCGCCGCGACCGCGGCGACGACGTCCCGCACCGCCGTGGCCTGGCCCTGCACCGAGATCGGGTACTGGTGCGTGGTGGTGTCGGCGGTGATGACGTTCGGGTGTCCGTCGCCGTCGTCCAGCGTCCGGGCCCACGAGGTCTCGGCGACCATGACCTGCTTGCCGTAGTCGTCGGCGACCTGCTTCAGCACCGAGGTGAGGTTGCCGAGCGTGCCGTGCCAGTACGGGTAGTACGAGCTCGCGAACACGTCGTAGTCCACGCCCCGGGCGTCCAGCGCCGCGGCGGCGGTGGCGTACCGGCCGGCCGTCTCGGGGTTGGTGAGGTGCACCGCGACCAGCGCGTCCGGCAGCACGGCGCGCACCGCGGAGCTGCCGGCGGAGAACAGCTGCGCCATGCCGTCCCAGCCGGAGACGCCGGCGACCGCGTTGTTGGTCTCGTTGCCGACCTGCACCATGCCGACGTCGACGCCCGCGTCCCGGAACTCGGTCAGCGCCGCCGCGGTCCAGTCGTGCAGCGCGGCGGCCTTGTCCGCGACCGGCAGCCCCTCCCACGCCTTCGGCGCGTGCTGCTTGGCCGGGTCGGCCCAGAAGTCGGAGTAGTGGAAGTCGACGAGCACCCGCAGGCCGTGCGCGGTGGCCCGCTCACCGATCTGGACGGCGCGCGCGACGTCGACCGTGCCGCCGCCGTAGCCCCGGCCCTGCGTGTCGTACGGGTCGTTCCACACCCGGACCCGCACGTAGTTCACGCCGGAGTCGGCGAGCACCTCGAACAGGTCGGCGGGCTGCCCGGACGCGTCGCGGTACACCACCCCGCTGGCCTCTTGGGACAGCACGGACGACACGTCGACGCCGGTGATGAAGTCGTCGGCCAGGCCGTCGACCTTCGCCACGACGATGCCGGCGTCCACCGGTCCGTCGTCGGGCGCGGCCGCGGCGGCCGGCGGGGCGGGGGTCAGCAGCGCGGCCACGGCGGCGAGCGCCGCCAGCCGTCCGGTGCCTCGGGGGAGTGCGTGCACGGGCGGTCCCTCTCCGTGATCGTCGTCGTTCGCGGGGTGCGGCGACTGTAAACGATCACAGTCCGAGGAGACCAGGACTGTGCGGGAATTGGGGCGCGGACTGCGTCATCTGCGGGCGAAGGACTGTGATCGTGCACAGTCCAGCACCGCGAAAGCGCCCCGAGGCGGCCACCGTCCGGCCGGCCCGGGGCGCGAGGTCAGCGCTGGGCGGGGAAGGTCGCCCAGACGTGCTTGGTCTCGTCGGTGGTGTACCAGCCGACCTCCTGCGACAGCCGGTGCGCGATCAGCAGGCCGAAGCCGCCGGCGCCGGAGGGCCGCTCGCCGGCGATCACCGGCGTGGTCTCCAGGTCGGCGTCGCACACGTCCAGGAGGTAGTCGAGGTCGTCCGCGAGCAGCGACAGCACGGTCGGCGGCCGGCCGTGCTGGAGCGCGTTCGTGGCGAGCTCGGACGCGACGAGCACCATGTTCTCGGGGACCCGGCCGAGGACGTCCTGCGGGGCGGCGTGCGGCGCGGTGATCTCCTCGAGCAGCTCGCGGCGCACCCGCGACAGGTCGGTCACCGAGTCGAGGCTCCACGACCGCACGGGCCGGAACCTCTCGGGGGGACGCGACGACGCGATGCCGGCGTCCTCCTGCGGCCGCGCGGCCGCCTCGTCTGCGGGGTGCGCCACGGTGTCCTCCATGGTCGGTGCGGGTCGGGACCGGATTCGACGTTAGGTGGCCCTTCTCGGCCCCGCCACCGGAGGGCGCGGCCCCGCCCGCGCGCAGGGCAGGATGGCCCGGGGCGCCCGGCACGCGGGTCCCCGACGCCGACGAAGGGGTGGCGATGGACGACCGCGAGCGCGAGGTGCGCCGCCGCATGGCCGAGCACGAGCCGTACACCGACTACGGGCCCGGGCTGGAGCAGCTGGAGGAGGAGCGGACCCGCGGCAAGGAGCTGGTCCACGAGTTCAACGCCTCGCACCCGCGGGACCACGAGGGCCGGCAGAAGCTGCTGCGGGAGCTGCTCGGCTCGGTGGGCGAGCGCGTCTGGGTCGAGCCGCCGCTGCGCGCCATGTACGGCAACCGCGTGCACCTGGGCGACGACGTGTACGTCAACGTCGGCCTGACGCTGGTGGACGACGTCGAGGTGCACGTCGGCAGCCGGGTCATGTTCGCCCCGAACGTCACCGTCATCACGACCGGCCACCCGGTGCACCCGGACCTGCGCCGGGACGGGACGCAGTTCTCCGCGCCGGTCCGGATCGAGGACGACGTGTGGATCGGCGCCGGCGCGACGATCCTGCCGGGCGTCACGGTGGGCGAGGGGTCGGTCGTCGGCGCGGGCGCGGTCGTCACGGGGAACGTGCCGCCGCGCACGGTCGTCGCGGGCGTCCCGGCGCGGGTGCTCCGGGAGATCACCGACGCGGACCTCGAGTTCCGCTACCGGCCGCCGCGCGACCTGGCCTGAGGCCCCGGCCGCTGGGTCAGCGCCCGGCGGCCAGGTCCAGCGTCATGAACGTGGAGGCGTCGCTCGGCTCGTAGTCCGCGAACGGCGGGCACGCCACGAAGCCGGCGCGGGCGTACAGGGCGCGGGCCGCGGCGAAGTGCTCGTCGCTGCCGGTCTCCAGGCTGAGCCGCGCGTGCCCGCGGTCGACGGCGAGGCCCACCAGGTGCGCGAGCATCGAGCCGGCCACGCCCCGGCGCCGGGCCGCCTCGGCGGTGTGCATCGACTTGATCTCGCCGTGCCCGGGCGCGATCTCCGCGAGCGCCCCGACGCCGAGCAGCGTCCCGTCGGAGCCGTCCCGCGCGCTGACGAACGTGATGTGCGGCGCGGTCAGCGCGTCCACGTCGAGCGCGTGCACGTCCTCCGGGTCGCTCTGCGCGTGCATGAGCTCCAGGTGCCGGGTGAGCAGCGCGTGCACGTCGGCGGCGCGGGGGTCGTCGGGGGCGATGGCGGGCGGGGCCGCGGGGGTCGTGGTCATCGGGGCGTGACGGTACTCCCGGCCCGCCCCGGCGCGCGTCAGGCGTCCGCCTCCGGGTCCCCCGCGAGCCGGGCGGCGTGGTCCGGGACGGACGTGAACAGCTCGCGCGGGGGGCGCTCGTAGTCGTCGGCCGGCGGCCGCTTGGGCAGCTTCACCTTCTGCTGCTTCACCTCCCGGTACGGGATCGTCGACAGCAGGTGGGCGATCATGTTGAGCCGCGCGTTCCGCTTGATGTCGGACTCGACGACGTACCAGGGGCTGTCCGGGGTGTCGGTGTGCGCGAACATCTCGTCCTTGGCCCGCGAGTAGTCCTCCCAGCGCGCGATCGACTCCAGGTCCATCGGGCTCAGCTTCCACCGCCGGACCGGGTCGTCCAGCCGGGACCGGAACCGGCGCAGCTGCTCCTTGTCGGACACCGAGAACCAGTACTTCCGCAGCAGGATGCCGTCGTCGATGAGCATCCGCTCGAACACCGGGGCCTGCTGCAGGAACCGGGCGTGCTCCTCGGGGGTGCAGAACCCCATGACCTTCTCGACGCCCGCGCGGTTGTACCAGGACCGGTCGAACAGGACGATCTCCCCGCCCGCGGGCAGGTGCGTCGCGTACCGCTGGAAGTACCACTCGGTGCGCTCGCGCTCCGTGGGAGCCGGCAGCGCGGCGATGCGCGCGACGCGGGGGCTGAGGTACTCGGAGATCCGCTTGATCGTGCCGCCCTTGCCGGCCGCGTCGCGGCCCTCGAACACCACGGCCACCCGGGTCCCGGTCGAGCGCACCCACTCCTGCAGGGTGACGAGCTCGGACTGCAGGCGGAACAGCTCGGCCTCGTACACGTCCTTGGGCACCTTCGGCGTCGTCATCCCCGGACCGTACGCCCGTGACCAGCCCGAGGGGGAGGGGGACTACAGGGCGAGGTGGATCAGCAGGGCCTCGTCGAGGGCGGCGACCTGCTCCGGCGCGAGCGTCCCCAGCCGCTCGCCGAACCGTGACAGGTCGACCGCGCGGATCTGCTCGGCCTGTGCCTTCGAGTCGGACGTGAGGCCGTTGCGCCGGTCGGCGGGGACGAGCACCTGGAACGCCAGGACGCGCGCGGTGTTCGAGGTCAGCGGGACGACCGTGATGACCCCGCGTCCCGAGCGCTCGGACGCCTTGTTGCGGCCGTCGCCCGAGACGATGATCGCGGGCCGGGCTCGCTTGGTCGCCTCGTGCCCGATGACGGGATCGAGGTCGACGGTCCAGATCTCGCCGCGCCTCACCCGGTGCCACCGAGTCCGTCACCGGAGGTCTGATCCCAGGCCGCCGCGTCGTCGGAGGCGTACCACTCCTCGTCGGCTTCGAGGTACTGGCTCTCGAGCTCCTTCTCCCGGAGCGCGGCGATGGCGGCGTGGAATGCGGCGGACCGAGAGGCCAGGCCGTGCGAGCGCTCGTACTCCCGGAGGAAGTCGAGGTCGGGCACGGGAACCGTGACGGTCACGCGCTCACTCAGACTCATACTGGTGATCATACCGGTCGTCGCCCAGCCCTCGCGCCGCCGCCACCGCGGCCAGCAGCGCCTCCGGCTCCGGCGTCAGCCCGAGCACGAGGTCGTCGACCCCGCGCAGCCCCGCCCGGTCCAGCAGCCGCTTCTCGTTCGTCGCCCACTCCCCGCGCCCCGCGAGCACCGCGTGCGCCCGCTGCGTCACCGCCACCGCGATCAGCCCCGCGCACTGCGCCACCCGCCCGGCGCGCGCGTGCTGCTCGGCGCCGTCGAGCGTGAAGTCGGCCCGCGCGCCCCACACCTCGGGGGCCGTCCGGCGCAGGGCGGCGGGGAACCCCGGCCGGGGGAGCGCGCCGCGCAGCACCCGGTGCCCGGCCAGCTCGGCGACCACGACGTACGTGGGGAACCCGGCGAGGTGGAACAGCAGCGGCTCGATGTCGAACTCCCCGCGCTCGGCCCGGTCGACCTCCCGCTCCACGACGTCGAGGTCCCGGTAGTGCACGTCGACCCGCCGGCCCTCGACCGTCAGCCACGCCCCGCCGTTGAACACGCCGCCACCCCAGCCGCCGACCTCGAACACGTGGCCGTCCCACCCGACGTCGCGCAGGTGCTGCGGGTCGAACGCGCCGCGGTAGTAGATCGCCAGGTCCCAGTCGCTGTCGGGCCGGTGCGTGCCGTGCGCCCGGGACCCGCCGAGGGAGACGGCCTCGACGCCGGGCAGGGCGGCGAGGGTGTCCGCGACGTGGTCGAGGAAGGCGTCGTCGTCCACGCGGTCAGCCTGCCAGCGCGGAGTCGTCCGCGTCGACCCTCCCCACCACCAGCCGGTTCACCACGTACAGCACCACCCCGATCGCCAGCAGCACCGCGGCCCGCAGGTACACCGACCCCTCCCGCCCGGTGAGCGGCGACGCCAGCACCAGCGACACCACCGCGCCGACCACCGGCGCCCAGGTCGGCGCCCGGAACGACCGCGCGGAGTCGCCCTCGACCTTCTCGACCTCGCCGCCGTCGGAGTCGGGGCCCGAGGCCGGCCGGCGCCGCAGCACCAGCACCGCCACGTTCACCACCGCGAACACCAGCAGCAGGAGCAGCACGGTCGTGTCCGCGAGGTCCCCGAGGTCGCCGGTCGCCGTGAGCGTCAGCGCGAGCACCACGGTGAACGCGATCGCGACGACCGGGGTCCGGCGCCGCGCCTGCACCCGCCCGAACAGCGCGGGGATGATCCGCTCCCGCGCCATCCCGTAGACCAGGCGGGACGCCATCATCATGTTGATCAGCGCGGTGTTCATGACCGCGAGCAGGGCGATCAGCGCGAACAGCCAGGCGGGGAAGACCAGCCCCGCGACCTTCACCACCTCGAGCAGCGGCCCCGTGGAGCCGACCAGCACGTCCGTCTCGACCAGCATCGACGCGGTGAACGCGACGGCCAGGTAGATGGCGCCGGCGATGGCGAGGCCGCCGAACAGCGCCCGCGGGTAGTCGCGCCGCGGGTGCTTCGCCTCCTCGGCCAGGTTGACCGAGTCCTCGAACCCGAGCAGCGCGTAGAACGCCAGCGCCGCGCCGCCCAGCACGCCCATCCAGGCCGCGCCCTCCGTGTTCAGCTCCAGCGCGCGGCCCGGGTCGCCCTCGCCGCGGACCAGCGCGACGACGCCGATGCCGATGATCACCAGCAGCCCGGTCGCCTCGATCAGCGTGAGCACGACGTTGACCCGCACGGACTCCGAGACGCCCAGGACGTTCACGAGCGTGATGAGCCCGAGGAACACCCACGCGGCGACGACGGTCGGGACGCCGAACGGCAGCAGCTCCGCGAGGTAGTCGCCGCCGAACGCCCGGGCGGCGGCCGAGGCGCTGGTGATGCCGGACATCATCACGGCGAACGCCACCAGGAACGTGAGGAACGGCCGGCGGAACGCCCGGTTCACGTACAGCGCGGCGCCGGCGGCGCGCGGGTACCGCGCGACCAGCTCCGCGTACGCGGTCGCGGTGAGCGCGGCCAGCACGAACGCGAGCAGGAACGGCAGCCAGATCGCCCCGCCCACCTCGGCCGCGACCGTGCCGGTCAGCGCGTAGATCCCGGCGCCGAGGATGTCCCCGACGACGAACAGCAGCAGGACCGTGCGCCCGATCGACCGCTGGAGCGCGGGCTGCTGGTCCTGGGTCACCTGCGTGGACTCCGCCATCGGCCACCTCCCCCTCGCGGGCCACTGTGCTCCCGGGCGGGCACGCGCGCGCGTCGAGCGCCGCCGCGGCCCTCGTCGGGCGCGCGGCGACCCCCGCGCCTACGCTCGATCGGACCACCAGGACATCTCGGGAGGTCAGGCATGAAGGGCAAGCTGGCATTCGTGGTCGGCGCCGGCGTCGGCTACGTGATCGGGACCCGCGCGGGCCGGGCGCAGTTCGAGAAGATCAAGGGCTGGGCGTCCGACGCCTGGAACGACCCGCGGGTGCAGTCGACGGTCGACGACCTGGAGTCGAAGGCCGCGGGCTTCGCCAAGGAGCAGGGCGCCGCGCTGAAGGACAAGGCGGTCGACGCCGTGAAGGGCGCCGTGTCGCGCACCTCCGACGAGGACACCGAGGCCACGGGCGCGACGCGCAGCACGCCGCCGGCCGGGACGACGCCCACGACGCCGGTCACGCCGCCCGGGGCCTGAGCAGGGGCCGGGGCAGGGGGGGCGTCGTGGTCGCCCGGACCTCGCTGTGGTGGGACCGGCGCGAGCCCGCGTCCCACCCGCACCACCGCGCGCCGGGGGCGGTCCCGCACCCGGGCGACGAGCCCGCCGACGTGGTCGTGGTCGGCGCCGGGCTGACCGGGCTGACCACCGCCCTCCTGCTGACCCGCGCCGGCTGCCGGGTGCTCGTCCTCGAGGCCCGGGCGGTCGGCGCGGGCACGACCGGGCGCAGCACGGCGAAGGTCAGCCTGCTGCAGGGCGACCGGCTCGCGCGGCTGTCCGAGCGGCACGACGACCGGGTGGTCCGGGCGTACGCCGAGGGCAGCGCCGAGGGCATGGACTGGCTGCTGCGCTACCTCGACGACCACGACGTGCCGTACCAGCGGCGCGAGGCGCTCACCTTCGCCACGACCGCCGAGGGGCGCGCCCGCGTCGAGGCGGAGCTCGAGGCCGCCCGCCGCGCCGGGGTCCCCGTCGGCTGGCGGCGCCGCACCGACCTGCCGCTGCCGGTGACCGGCGCGATCGGCCTGGCGGACCAGGCGCAGGTCGACCCGCTGGACGTGCTCGGCGCGCTCGCGGCGGACGTCGTCGCGCGCGGCGGCCGGGTCGCCGAGGGCGTGCGGGTGCTCGGGATGCACCACGGCGCCGAGCTCGGCGGGCTGAGCCGGCGCACGGTGCTCCGGACCACGGCGGGCGACGTCGCCGCGGACGCGGTGGTGCTCGCGACGGGCACTCCGATCCTCGACCGCGGCGGGACGTTCGCGCGGCTGCACGCCCTCCGGTCGTACGCGTGCGCGTTCCGGGTGCCGGCGCCGCCGCCGCCCAGCATGGCGCTGTCGGTCGACGCCGACCCGCGCTCGATCCGCTCCGTGCCGGCCCTCGCGGGGGCGGGGCTGGTGCGGGGCCCGGTGGTGCCGGGCGAGCCGACGACGCCGGTGGGGGCGGCCGTGCCGGACCTGCTGCTGGTCGGCGGCGCCGGTCACCCGGTCGGCCGGCGGCCGCGGACCGGGGAGTCGGTGCGCGCACTGGTCGAGTGGACGCGCGCGCACGTCCCGGGCGCCGAGCTGACCCACGTGTGGTCGGCGCAGGACTACGCGACCACCGACGGGCTGCCGCTGGTGGGCCGGCTGCTGCCGCTCGACCCGCGGCTGTACGTCGCCACCGGCTACGCGAAGTGGGGGATGACGACCGCGGTCGCCGCCGCGCTGGTGCTGGCCGCCGACATCCTCAACGACCGGGCGCCGCGCTGGGCGGAGTCGTGGCGGCCGTGGGGCCGGCACGAGCTCAGCGGGCTGGGGGACGCGGCGCGGCTGAACGGCTCCGTGGCGCGGTGGCTCGCGGGCGGCTGGACGGCCCCGCGGCCGGCGGCCGGCACCCGGGCCGACCCGCCGGAGGGGCAGGGCGGGGTCGAGCGGGCCGGCGCGCGGCCGGAGGCGGTCTGCACGGTCGGCGGCGTCACGCGGCGGGTGTCCGGCGTGTGCACGCACCTCGGCGGCGTGGTGACGTGGAACGAGGTCGAGCGGTCCTGGGACTGCCCGCTGCACGGCAGCCGGTTCGCCCCGGACGGCGCGCCCCTGGAGGGCCCGGCGACGCAGCCGCTCGCGCCGGTCGACCCGAGGTAATTCTTGGACTCAGTCCAACAATGCTACGGTCGGGCGCATGATCGCCGTCCTGGAGCACGGGCTCGACGGGTCGCCGCTGGACTTCCAGGAGGGCTGGCGCCTGCAGCGCCGCCTGCACGCCGAGGTCGTCGCGGGGGACCGGCCGGGGGCGCTGCTGCTCTGCCAGCACGCGCCCGTCTACACCGCCGGCCGCCGGACGCGCCGCGACGAGCTGCCGGCCGACCCGGGCGGCACCCCGGTGGTCGACGTCGACCGCGGCGGGAAGATCACCTGGCACGGCCCCGGCCAGCTCGTCGGCTACCCGGTCGTGCGGCTGAGGACGCCCGTCGACGTCGTGGCCTACGTCCGCGCGCTGGAGGAGGCGCTGATCGCGGTCGCGGGCCGGTACGGGGTGCGCGGTGAGCGGGTCGCGGGCCGGTCGGGCGTGTGGGTCCCGCCGGCGGCCGGCGTCGACGGGCCGGCCGCCAAGGTCGCCGCGATCGGCGTCCGGGTCGCCGAGGGCGTCACGATGCACGGCTTCGCGCTCAACGTCGCGAACGACCTCGCGCCCTACGACCGGATCGTGCCGTGCGGCATCGACGACGCGGGGGTGACGACGCTGAGCCGCGAGGCGCGGCGCGCCCTCACCCCGCGGGACGTGCTGCCGGCGGTGGTCGCGGCGCTCGCCGGGGCCCTGCCCGGCGTCGCCGACGTCCCGGCCGCGGTCGCCGTCGCGGGCGCGGGGGCCGCCGCGTGACCGCGCCCGACGGCCGGCGGCTGCTCCGGCTCGAGGTCCGGAACATGGAGACCCCGATCGAGCGCAAGCCCGAGTGGATCAGGACCCGCGCCCGCATGGGCCCGGAGTACCGGCAGCTCCAGGACCTGGTGCGCGGCGAGGGGCTGCACACCGTCTGCCAGGAGGCCGGCTGCCCCAACATCTTCGAGTGCTGGGAGGACCGCGAGGCCACCTTCCTCATCGGCGGCGCGCAGTGCACCCGGCGGTGCGACTTCTGCCAGTTCGACACCGGGAGGCCCGCGGACTACGACGTCGACGAGCCCCGGCGGGTGGCGGAGTCCGTGGCGCGGATGGGCCTGCGGTACGCGACCGTCACCGGCGTCGCCCGCGACGACCTGCCCGACGAGGGCGCCTGGCTGTACGCCGAGACGATCCGCCAGATCCACCGGCAGGCCGCGGGCACCGGCGTCGAGATCCTCGTCCCGGACTTCACGGGGCGCCCGGAGCACCTGGCGCAGGTGTTCGACGCCGCGCCGGAGGTGTTCGCGCACAACGTCGAGACGGTGCCGCGCCTCTTCCGGCGGATCCGGCCGGCGTTCCGGTACGAGCGGTCGCTGGACGTGCTCACCCGGGGCCGGGCGGCCGGGATGATCACCAAGTCGAACCTCATCCTCGGCATGGGCGAGGAGCGGGCGGAGGTGTCGGGCGCGCTGCGCGACCTGCGGGACGCGGGCACCGACATCATCACCGTCACGCAGTACCTGCGGCCCTCGCCGCGGCACCTGCCCGTCGCGCGCTGGGTGCACCCGGACGAGTTCGCCGAGATCGCGGACGAGGCGGAGGAGCTCGGGTTCCTCGGGGTGCTCGCGGGGCCGCTCGTCCGGTCGTCCTACCGAGCGGGCCGGCTGTGGGCCCGGTCGATGGCGGCGCACGGCCGGGAGGTGCCGGCGCACCTGCGGCACCTGGCCGAGGCGGCGCTGCCGGCGCAGGCGGTGCGCTGACCCTTCGGCCCCGGACGCGCGCGAGCCCCCGTCGACCTCGGTCGGCGGGGGCTCGCGGGCGGGTGGCGCGGCGCTAGATGACCAGGCTCAGGAGCAGGACCACCACCAGCGCCGTGACGGACAGGACGCACTCCATGAGGGACCACGTCTTGAACGTCTGGCCGACCGTCATCTTGAAGTACTCCTTGACCAGCCAGAACCCGGCGTCGTTCACGTGGCTGAGGAACACCGAGCCGGCGCCGATCGCCAGCACCATCAGCGCGACGTGCGTCGGGGACAGGCCCTCGGCCAGGGGCGCGACGATGCCGGCCGCGGTGACCGTGGCGACGGTCGCGGAGCCGGTGGCGACGCGGATCAGCACGGCGACCAGCCACGCCGCGAGCAGCGGGGAGATCGGCGCGTTCGCGAGGCCCTTGGCGATGACGTCGCCGACGCCGGAGTCGACCAGGGTCTGCTTGAAGCCGCCGCCCGCGCCGACGATGAGCAGGATGCTCGCGATCGGGGCGAAGGAGGAGTCGACGAGCTTGCTCACCATGCTGCGGTCGCGACCCTGGCGGGTGCCGAGCAGGACGAGCGACACCAGCGCGGTGATGAGCAGCGCGACCAGCGGGGTGCCCACGAAGTCGAGCACCTGGCCGACGCCCGAGTCCTGGAACCCGACGGTCTCGGCGAGCGTGCGGGCCAGCATGAGGACGACCGGCAGCAGCACGACGGTGAGCGCGGTGGCGAACGACGGGCGGCGGGCGTCGTCCGCGCGCTCCGAGCCGCCGAGGATCTCGGTCGGCGGGTCGAGCGGGACCCAGCGCGCCATCGGCTTCGCGAGCAGCGGGCCGGCGACCGCGACGGTCGGGATCGCGACCAGGAGGCCGAGGCCGAGGGTCAGGCCGAGGTCGGCGCCCAGGGCGTCGATCGCGATCAGCGGGCCGGGGTGCGGCGGCACCAGGCCGTGCAGGGCGGACAGTCCGGCGAGGGCCGGGATGCCGACGACGATCATCGACACCTTGGACCGGCGCGCGACGAGCATGACGACCGGGATCAGCAGGACGACGCCGACCTCGAAGAACAGCGGGATGCCGATGATGAACGCGGCGAAGGCCATGGCCCACGGGAGCCGCTGGACCGGCGTCCTCGCGAGGATCGAGTCGACGATCTGGTCGGCTCCGCCGGAGTCGATCAGCATCTTGCCGATGATCGCGCCGAGGGCGATGAGGATGCCGACGCCGGCGACGGTCTCGCCGAGGCCCTTCGTGAACGAGGTGAAGGCGTCGACGTAGGGCAGGCCGGCGGCCACGGCGAGCACGCCGGCGCCGAGCATGAGCGCGAGGAACGGGTGCAGCTTCACCCAGACGATCAGCGCGACGATCACCGCGATGCCGACGACGGCGGCGACGATCAGCCGGGTGTCGGAGACGGCGGGCGCGGCGTCGTCGGCCGCGGCGGCCAGCAGCACGGGGGCTGCGGTCGGCAGGACGAGCATCAGGACTCCTGGAGGGTGGTCGACGGCGACGCGACGGCGCGCGCCGCGGCCGGGTCGATGCCGAGCTCGCGCAGGGCGGCGTCGGCGACGGAGTGGGGCGACACCTCGACCGGGACGACGACGCCGTCCTCGGCGTCGGCGAGCGGCTCGAGGGTCTGGAACTGCGAGGGCAGCAGGGACGTCGGCATGAAGTGCCCGGCGCGGCCGGACATGCGCTCGCCGATCGCCTCGATCGTGCCCTGGAGGTGCACGAACCGGACGCGGCCCTCGGCCTCGCGGAGCACGTCGCGGTAGGCGACGCGCAGCGCGGAGCAGGTGACGATGGTCGACCGGCCGGCGCGGGACTGCTCGGTGAGCCAGTCCCGCATGGCGCGCAGCCACGGCCAGCGGTCCTCGTCGGTGAGCGGGGTGCCCGCCGACATCTTGTCGATGTTGGCCTGGGGGTGGAACTCGTCGGCCTCGGCGTACGGCCAGCCGAGACGGTCGGCGAGGATCTGCGCGGTCGTGGTCTTCCCCGACCCCGAGACACCCATGATCACGAGGTGCTGGACCTCCGGCATCGCTGCCCTCCTTGACGTCGTTGTCCGGGCGTGAGCGTCCGGGCGCTGCCCCGGGTCTCCCCGGGGTGCCGACACTCTGCCACAAAGATGCGACCTTTGTAACCCAAAGATGTCACCAGTGGCGGCGAGCAGCGGGCGGCGTCCTCGCACCCGATCCCGTGTGCGACCCTGGCACGGCCGCCGGTCAGGCGCGCGCCGGGACGGGGACGAGGGGACGCACGTGGCGGTCGAGGTGCTGCACAGCACCGTGCTCGAGGCGATCGGCGCGGAGATCACGGCGGGGGTGCTCCCGGCCGGCGCGGTGCTGACGCTGGAGCAGCTCCAGCACCGGTTCGGGGTGTCCCGGACCGTGGCGCGGGAGACGATGCGCTCGCTGGAGCAGCTCGGGCTGCTGACGTCGCGGCGCCGGGTCGGGCTGGTCGTGCGGCCGTCGTCCGACTGGATGGTGTTCGACCCGCGGGTCATCCGGTGGCGCCTCGCGGGCCCGGGCCGGCTCGGTCAGCTGCGGTCGCTCACCGAGCTGCGCGCGGCGGTCGAGCCCGTCGCCGCCGCGGCCGCGGCCCGGCACGCCGCGCCCGACGAGGTGGACGCGCTGCTCGCGGTGACGGCGCGGATGCGCGCGCTGGGCGAGGCCGGCCGGCTGGAGGAGTTCCTCGCCGCCGACGTCGAGTTCCACGCGCTGCTGCTGCGCGCGGGGCGCAACGAGATGTTCAGCGCGCTGACCGAGGTGGTCGCGGAGGTGCTGGCCGGGCGGACCCGGCACGGGCTGATGCCGTCCCGCCCGCGGCCGGAGGCGCTGGACGCGCACGACGCGGTGGCGGCGGCGGTCCGCTCGCGCGACCCGGAGGCGGCGGAGCGGGCGATGACGGTGATCACGTCCGAGATCCGCGCCGCCCTCGGCGACCTGCACTGAGGGCGGCGCGGTCCCGGGTCAGGGGCGCGGGACGTTGCGGAGGTTCGAGCGGGCCATCGCCATGACCTCGCCCATGCCGCCGCCGAGGATCTCCTTGCTCATCGCCGCCGTGAACCCGCTGACCTGCTGGCGCGTGATCTTCGGCGGGATCGACAGCGCCCGCGGGTCGGTGACCAGGTCCACCAGCGCCGGACCGTCGTGCGCGAACGCCTGGCGCAGCGCCGCGCGGATCTGGGTCGGGTCCTCGACGCGCACCGACGGGATGCCCAGCGCGGTGCCGAGCGCGGCGTAGTCGATCGCGGGGGAGTCGGTGCCGTAGCTCGGCAGGCCGTCGACCAGCATCTCCAGGCGGACCAATCCGAGGGTCGCGTTGTCGAACAGGATCACCTTCACCGGCAGGTCGTAGTGCACGAGCGTGATGAGCTCGCCGAGCAGCATCGACAGGCCGCCGTCGCCGGCGATCGCGACGACGTGCTTCTGCTCCGCGCCCGAGTCCCGGGCGGCGAGCGCCGCGCCGATCGCGTGCGGGACGGCGTTGGCCATCGACCCGTGCAGGAACGACCCGATGACCCGGCGGCGGCCGTTCGGGGTGAGGTAGCGCGCGGCCCAGACGTTGCCCATGCCGGTGTCCACCGTGAACACGGCGTCGTCGGCGGCCTCCTCGTCCAGGACGACCGCGGCGTACTCGGGGTGGATCGGGCGGTGGTGCTCGACGTCCTTGGTGTACGCGCCGACGACGCCGCCCATCGCCTTCTCGTGCTTCTTCACCATCTGGTCGAGGAACCGGCGGGACTTCTTCCGCTCGACCAGCGGGAGCAGCGCGCGGACGGTCTCGCCGACGTCGCCGACGACGGCCAGGTCGTTCCGCGTCCGGCGGCCGAGGCGGGTCGGCTCGATGTCGACCTGGACGGTGCGCACGTCCGACGGCAGGAACTGGTCGTAGGGGAAGTCGGTGCCGAGCAGGATCAGCAGGTCGGCCTCGTCCATCGACGCCTGGAGCGCCCCGTAGCCGAGCAGGCCGGTCATCCCGACGTCGAACGGGTTGTCGTACTGGATGTGCTCCTTGCCGCGCAGGCTGTGCCCGACGGGCGCGGCGATCTTGTCCGCCAGCGCGAGGACGTCGTCGTGCGCGCCGCGGACGCCCGCGCCGGCCAGGATCGTGACCTTCTTGGCGCCGTCGATCGCGGCGGCGAGCGCGGCGACGTCGGCCTCGGCCGGGACGACGCGCGGCTTGCGCGGGCGGGCGAGCGTGTCGGTGCCGGCCGGCGGGGCCTCGAGGTCCGCGACGTCGCCGGGGAGGGTCAGCACCGCGACGCCGGGGGCGCCGTAGGCGTGGTGGATGGCGCTGCGGATGACCCGCGGGGCCTGCGCGGCGGACGAGATCATCTCGGAGAACACCGAGCACTCGACGAACAGCCGGTCCGGGTGCGTCTCCTGGAAGTACTGGGTGCCGATCTGCGCGCTCGGGATGTGCGAGGCGATCGCGAGCACGGGGACCCGGCTGCGGTTCGCGTCGTACAGGCCGTTGATGAGGTGCAGGTTGCCCGGGCCGCACGAGCCGGCGCACACGGCGAGGTCGCCGGTGATCTCCGCCTCGGCGGCCGCGGCGAACGCGGCGGCCTCCTCGTGCCGGACGTGCACCCACTGGATGTCCGCGCCCGCGGCCCGGGCGCGGCGGACCGCGTCCACCACCGGGTTCAGACTGTCGCCGACGATGCCGTAGATGTGCTTGGCCCCGGCCGCCACCACCTGGGCGACGAGCTGGTCGGCCACCGTGCTGCTGCGTGCCACGGGTTCGCTCCTGTCGTTGGTCGTCAGGCCATATTCATCCCATGACTTGCCCGGGTGCCACACGGGGCGGTGTCTCGTCGGTCACGGGGGACGGCTCCACCCTGTCGCGGACGCGGGGGGTCGGCACGTCGAGCGGGCGGGGCCGCGTACGGGCCGGGGCGCGTCCGACGTGGTGAAACCCTGGGTGGGAACTGTGGACGCGGCCCCCGGCGGACCCGTGACCTGGCACGCTCGGCCCCGTGGACCCGACCCCCGTGGACGCGCTGAGGCGCCAGCTGCTCGACTTCACGCGGTGCGCCGCCTGCGGCGCGACCCTCGCGGCGACGCGCTGCGCCCGGTGCGGGCTGGAGATGGCGGGCGACGACGGGGCGCGGATCGCGGCGGCGTCGCGCGCGGCGGCCCGGGCGCTCGACGCGCGGCGGGACGTCATCGACGCGGCGCGGGCGCGGCAGGCGGCAGGGGTGGCGGGAGGCCCGGGCGCGCCGGCCGCGCCCGCTCGTGCCGGTGGGCCCGTGCCGGTCGGTGCCGGTGGGCCCGCGCCCGTCGCTGCCGGCGTGCCGGGGCCGTTCGGTGCCGGGACCCCGGTCCCGCCGCGGCCCCGCGTGACGCCGGCCGGGCCCCCGGTCCCGCCGCCGGGCGGCCCCTGGTCGGCCACGGGCGGGCTGCCGCCGGGCGGTCCGGGCCGGTCGGTGCCGGGCCCCGTGCCCGGTGCGGCGCCCGAGCGGTCGTTCGACGTCGCCCGGCTGTTCGTGCTCGCGGGCGCGGGCCTCGTCGCGGCGGCCGCGCTCGTGTTCGCGTTCTTCTTCCTCGCCGGCTCCCCGGGACCGCGGGTCGTCGTGATGCTGGTGGCGACGGCCGGCGCGGTCGCGGGCACGCTCGCCCTGCGCCGGAGCGGCCTCCGGTCGTCCGCGGAGGCGGTCGGCGGGCTGGTCGCGGCGCTCGCGGTGGTCGACGCCTGGATGATCGCGCTGCTGGTCGACGGGCCGGTGCGCTGGCTCGCCCTGGCGTTCCTGCTGCTCGCCGTCGGCCTCGGCCTGCCCGCCGCGGGCCTCGCGGTCCGGGTGCGCGCGTGGACCGTCGCCGTGCTCGTGCTGCCCGTCGTGCCGCTGTGCCTCGCCGCGGCGGCGGGGCCGAACCGCTGGGGCTGGCACCTCGCGCTGCTGGCCGCGGCGCTGGTGACGCTGGTCCGGGCGGGGTACCGCCGGGCGGTCGCCGACCGGTTCGCCGCGGACGGCGCGGTCGTCGACGCGCTGCTCGCCCTCGGGGCGCTCCTGCTGGTCGGCGCCGCGCTGCTCGCCGCGGTGGTGCTGCCGGCGCCGGTGCCGGGCTGGGGGTCGGGCGGGTTCGCGGTGGCGCTGCTGCTGTCGGCCGTCGTGACCCGCCTGCAGGCCGTCGCGGAGCGCCCGGCGTGGGGCGCGGCCGCCGCGTGGGTGTGGGTCGCCGGCGGCATGGCGGTGCTGTCCGCGGGCGTGGCCGTCGCGTCGGTGCTGCCGGCGCCGTTCGGGACGGTGCCGCTCGCGGCCGCCGCAGCATGGGCCCTGCTCGTCGGCGTCCCGCGCCTGCTGCCGGGCGACCGCGGCGCCGACCCGACGTACCGCGCCCTGGTGGCCGGCGGCTGGACGGCCCTCGTGCTGACCACCGGGCCGGGCACCGCGGTGGGCGTGCTGGAGGCGCTGGGGCTGCTCGGGGCCCTCGGGCTCGACGGTGCCGGGGCGCCCCGCGGGAGCGCCGGCTGGGCCCTGGACCCCGGCGCGTTCGCGCCGACCTCGTTCGGCGTGGGCGTCGGCCCGGTGCTCGCCGCGGTCGTGCTCGCGGGGGCGCTCGCGGCCGTCGGGCGGGTCCCGCTGGCGCCGGTCGCCGAGTCGGTGCCGGTCGCGACGCTGCGCGGGCCCGGGGCCCCCGCGGCGGGGCACCCGGCTGGTGCGGCGCCGGCGACCGGGCCCGCCGTACCCGTGCACCCCGCCCGGCCCGCGCCGCCCGTCGCCCGCACGACCGTGCGGCGGCCGCACGCCGTCGTGGTCGTCGGCCGCGCCTGCCTGCCCGTGGCGGTGGTGCTGGCGGCCTGGGTCGCGGTCGGGCTGCTGCGTGCGTGGTCGGTGCCGCTGCTGCTGGGCGAGCTCGCGCTGGCCGCGGCGCTCGTCGAGGTCGCGCGGCGCCTGCCGGCGGTCGCGCGGATCGCGGCGATCCCGGGTGGCGCCGCGGGCCGCGAACCGGGGGCCGTCCGGGGCGGCGCGGCGGCTACCACCCCGGGTGTCGTTGCCGGCACCGTCCCGAGTTTCGCCCACGGCAGCGCTCCGGCCACCGCCGGCGCGCCGCTCGTGCGCCCCGCCCCGCGGGTCCCGTGGCGCGGCACCCTCGCCTCGGCCGCCTTCGTCCAGATCGCGTTCCTCGCCCTGCTGACCTGGGTGTCCCGCCCGACGACGGCGCTCGGCGCGGTCGCCGTCGTCGTCCTGCTGCTGCGGGCGCGCGCGCTGCTGCCCCGCGACGTCCGCGCGGTGCTGGTCGGGCTCGCGACGGCCTACGCCGGCGCGGTGCTCGCGGCCGTCCTCGCCTGGTCGGGCTGGGAGGGCTCCGGCGTGGTCGGCGGCGTGGCGGTCGCGCTGCTCGTCGTGGCGGCCGCGCTCACCGTGCTCCCGCGGGTCGCCGACGACACCTGGCTCGGGGTGCTGGTCGTCGCCCTCGTCCCCGCGGTGCTGGCGATCGCGGGGGTCGCGGCCGACCGCACCTGGTGGGGCGCCGGCGCCGCGGCCGCGCTGCTGCTGGTGGAGGTGCTGCTGCTCGACACCCGCGCCCGTCCCGTGCCGGCGTGGGCGCGCGTCACCGCGGCGGCGCTGGTGCTGCCGACGGTCTCCGTGGTCGTCATCTGCGCGGGCGCCGTGCTGCTGCCCGGCTCCGGGTCGCCCGTGCTGCTGCCCGTCGTCGCGGTGCTGGCGTCGGCGGCCGCGGTCGCCGCCCCGGCGATCGGCGACCGCCTGCGGCGGCGCGCACCCGGCACCCCGGGCGACCACGCGCGCGTCGCGGTCGAGCTCGCCGCGGCCGGCACCGGCGCCGTCGCGCTGCTGCTCGGCATCGCGCGCACGCCGACCGGCGCGGACACGGTGCTCGTGCTCAGCGCGCTGCTCGGCGCCGGCGCGACGGCCGTGGCCCTGCGCCCGGACCGCCGGCTCGCGTGGTGGCCCGCCGCGGTGCTGTGGTGCGGCGTGGTGTGGTCGGCGCTGGTGTGGTGGGGCGTCGGGCTCGTCGAGGCGTACACGGCGCCCCCGGCGCTGGCCGCGGTCGTGGTGGGCACGCTGCTCGCCCGCCGCGGCGACCGCTGGCGGCCGCTCGTCGCCGCGGGGGTCGCGCTGCTGGTGGCGCCGACGCTGCTGCTCGCCGTGGCGGGCCGGGACGTGGGGGTCCGGTCGGCGGTGCTGCTCGGCGTCGCGGCGCTGGCGGTGGCGGCGGGTCTGCTCGGCCGGCGCGGGCGTGCCGCCGCGTCCCCCGCCTGGGCGGCGCTCACGGGGCCGCTTCTCGTCGGCGGCGCGGCGGCGGCGCTCGCGGGCGCGGTCCGGTCGGCGCACCTCGCGGCGGGCACGCCCGTCGGCGGCGGCGTGGCCAACGCGCGGCTGTTCGGCGCGGCCCTGCTCTGGTCGCTCGCCGGGGCGGTGCTGCTCGGCGCCCTGGGGCGGCTGCTGGCCGCGGGGCGCGCGGGGGTGCCGGCGGCCGGGAGCCCGCGGGCGGGTGCGGGTGCATCGGCGGGTGCCGGGGCGTGGGCGGGTGCCGACCCGCGGCGCGCGGCCCGGGACGCCGCCCTGCGCCGCTGGGCGCTCGCGCCCGCGCTGGTGGCCTTCACCGTCGGCGCCCTCGTCGCCGTGCGCCCGTCCTGGGCGCTGACCTGGACCGGCTGGGTCGTCGAGCTCGCCCTGCTCGCGCTCGCCGTGGCCGCGGTGCGGTCCGAGGCGTCCCGGGAGCGGGGCCCGCTGGCTACCGACGTCCCGCCGGGCTGGGTGCTCTGGCTGGCGGCGCTCGCCTGGGCGATCGGCGCCTGGAGCCCCCGGGAGCTGCGCGTCGAGGTGTTCGCCCTGCCGCTCGGCCTCGCCCTGACGGCGATGGGCTGGGTGGCGTTGCGCGCGGCGCTCGCGGCCTCCGACGCGGCGGCCCGCGGGCCGGCAGGCGCACCGGCTGCCGGGGCGGGACCGGCCGACCCGGTCGGGTCCGCCGCCGCCGGCCCGCGGCCCGCGTGGCCCGTCGGGCGCGCGACCTCGGTCGCCACGCTGGCCCCGGGCATCCTCGCCACCCTGGGCCCGTCGATGCTGGCGATCTGGACCGACCCGATGACCTGGCGCGCGATCCTCGTGGTCGTCCTGGCGCTCGGCTTCATGCTCGAGGGCGCGCGGGAGATGCTGCGGGCACCGCTGGTGCTCGGGGCGGGTGCGCTGCCGGTGGCGGTGGTCAGCGTGTTCGCGGCGCAGCTCGGCCGGACGATCTCCGCCGGGCCGTGGCTGCTCACGCTGCTCGCGGCGGGCGGGCTGCTGCTGGTGCTCGGCGTGTTCGCGGAGCGCCGGCGGACGGCCGTGGCGGAGGGCCGGGCGACGGCGGCGGGCGTCCTGCGCTGACCCGCGGCCGCCGCCCGCGGCCGCCGCTGCGCCGACTGTCCATGAGACGTGTCTTGTGCCTATCCCGCGGGTAGGCACTCGACACGTTTCGTGTTCCCTCGCGGGCTAGCGGCCTCGCGGGCGTGCCCCGGCCCCGCGCGTCAGCGGCGGGCGTCGCCCCGTCGTGCGGCCTCGCCGTCGACCTCCGCCAGGCCGTCCGCCTCCGCGTCCGCGTCGCCGAGGCGGGTGGTGGCCGCGCCGGCGTCCACGGCCCCGGCCGTGCCCGCGCGCAGCACGCGCAGCGACCCGAGCACCGCGACGACCGCCAGCACCGCCGCGCCGACGACCACCAGGTACCCGCCGTGCGAGCCCTGCCGGTCGATCAGCAGGCCCGCGACCCACGACCCGACGGACACGCCCACGCCGAGCGAGGTGCCGACCCAGGTCAGCCCCTCGGTCAGCCGCTCGCGCGGCACGAGGTCCTGCACGAGCCCGTTGCCGTTGATCAGCGTCGGCGCGATCGCGAACCCGGCGACGAACATGACGACCGCGAGCATCACCATCGAGTCGACCAGCACGAACAGCGACGCGCCGAGCGCCAGCGCGACCATCCCGATCGCGAACCGCCGCCACAGCGGCGTCGTCCAGTGCCGGGCGCCGTAGAGCAGGCCGGAGATCATCGACCCGCACGCGAACACCGCGAGGATCACGCCGGCGAGCCCGGGCCGGCCGGACTCCTCGGCGAACGCCACGGTGCTGACGTCGGTGCCGCCGAAGATCGCGCCCATCGCGACGAACACGACCGCGAGCACGATCATCCCCCCGGACCGCATGACCGAGCGGCGGCGGACCGGGGTGCCGTCGAGGGCGGTGACGACCTCGCGCGGGTGCGGCGGCGGCTGGGTCCCGCGCTGCCCGAGGAACCAGAACCCGCCGAGCACCATCCCGACGACCGGCACGATCAGCCCCGCGGACGGGGTCACCGCGGTGGCGAGCGTGGTGGCGAGGATCGGGCCGACCACGAACACGAGCTCGTCCAGCGCCGACTCGAGCGAGTACGCGGTGTGCAGCGCGCGCGGGTCGTCGAGCACGTGCGACCAGCGGGCGCGGACCAGGGCGCCGAACGACCCGACGGTCGCCCCGACGACGACCGCCGTGGCGTAGAGCGACCACACCGGGGCGCCGGTCAGCGCGCAGGCCACCAGCCCGACCAGCGCCGTGGCCGACACCGCGACCGCGGGCCGCATGACGCGCGCCTGCCCGTACAGGTCGACCAGGCGCGCGAGCTGCGGGGAGCAGATCGCCTGAGCCAGCACGTACGCCGCGGACACGCTGCCGGCGAGGCCGTACGAGTCGTACAGCGCCTCGATCATCAGCACGATGCCGATGCCGACCATGGACATCGGGAGCCGGGCGATCACCCCGGCTGAGGAGAACGCCAGCGCCCCCGGACGGGAGAGCACGTCGCGGTAGGGCCCCAGCACGCGGTCAGTGTCGCACCCCCCGCCGACACGCCGCTCGCGCATCCCGGCCCGGCGCCCGGATACTCGGGGCATGACGACGCGCGTGACGGACGTGGCCGACCAGCAGCGGTTCGAGATCACCGACGACGAGGGCACCGTCCTCGGCGTCGCGGAGTACGAGCGGCGCCCCGGCGTCGTCGTGTTCACGCACACCGAGGTCGACCCGCGGCAGGAGGGGCACGGCATCGGCTCGACGCTGGTGCACGAGGCGCTGGACGCCGTGCGCGCGGCGGGCGAGCGGATCGAGCCGCGCTGCCCGTTCGTCCGGGCCTACGTCGAGGAGCACCCCGAGTACCGGGACCTGGTGGTCGACCCGGTCGGCTGAGCCCCCGGGCGGCGAGCGCGGCGCGGGTCAGCCCCGCAGCAGCGCCCCCACCGGCGTCGCGTCGAGGTCCCGCAGCAGCGCCGCGACGTCCTCGACCACGTCGGCCGCCCCGGCGTCGCGGAGCTCGGCCTCCGAGGTGCCGCCGGACAGCACGCCGACGCACGGCACCCCCGCCCGCACCGCCGCCTCGACGTCCCACACGGAGTCGCCGACGAAGACCGCGCGGTCGGCCGGCACCCCCGCCAGGTCGAGCGCGGCGTGCACGAGGTCGGGCTCGGGCTTCGCCTCGTCCACGTCCTCCGCGCCGGTGACCTGCACGAGGTCGTCCACGTCGAGCGTCGCCCGGAGCTTCTCGAGCTCCTCGGGGGCGGCGGACGTCGACAGCACCACGCGCACCCCGCGGTCCGCCAGGGACCTGATCAGGTCCCGCGCGCCGTCGAACGGCCGCAGCAGGTCGGCGAGCTCGGCGTAGCGCGCGGTGTGCCGCTCCTTCGCCTCGTCGCCCAGCCGGTCGGCGTCGTCGCCCAGGAGCTCGCCGGTCAGCCGGCCGGACCCCATGCCGATCCGCCGGTGCACCCGCCAGGCGTCGACGGGGTGGCCGACCTCGCCGAACGCCCGGACCCAGGCGTGCACGTGCAGGTAGTTGGAGTCGACGAGCGTGCCGTCGATGTCGAGCAGGACGGCGGTCGGTGCGTCGGTGCCGGTCATGCCTCCGGTCTAGCTGCTGCCGGCCGGGCCCGCGACCGCTGGCCGCCCCGCGCGCGGGCGTCGCGCGCCCGGGCTAGCGTGCGGCGATGCCCCACCGCCTGCGCGCCCTCGCCGACCCGCGCGCGGCGGCGCCCCGCCCCTGGACGGTCGCGTCGGCGGTCGCGGCACCGGTCGCGATGGTCGGCGGCTGGTTGCTGGCGGAAGCCCTGGCGCCGGGGTTCGACCCGGTCGCCGGCACGATCAGCGAGCTCGCCACCGCGGACGTGCCGCACCCCGGCGTGATGACCGCCGGCCTGCTGCTCACCGGTGCCGCGCACGTCGCGACCGCGGCCGGGCTGCGCGGGGTCCCGCGGGTCGGCCGGCTCGGGCTCGCGCTCGGCGGCGTCGCCACGGCCGCCGTCGGGCTGCTGCCGCTGGACCGGGTCCCGCAGGCCCACGGGATCGCCGCGGCGGTGGCGTTCGGGGCGCTCGCGCTGTGGCCCGCGGCGTCGGCGCGCCGGGGCGGTCCGTGGCCGGTGCGCCCCGCCGTCGCGGTGCCGGCGACGGCCGTCCTGCTCGGGCTGCTGGGCTGGTTCGTCGCGGAGGCGGCGTCCGGCGGGCCGGTCGAGGGCCTCGCGGAGCGCGCGGTGGCGGGCGCGGAGTCGGTGGCGCCGCTCGCCCTGGTGCTCGCGCTGCGGGTGTCGCGCCGCCGCGCCGGGTCGTAGCCGAGGCCCGGCGCGGCGGGCGGTCTCAGGGGTTGAGGTACGAGCCCGGGTCCTGGTCGGACGGGCTGGCGTCCGGCATCGACCGGGCGACCTCCTCGTCCGAGACCTCCTCGTCGCGGATCTCGTCCACGTCGGGCTCGGTCAGGGCGTCGGGGGAGTCCTCGGGGAACGGCGTGACGTCCTCGCTCATCACTGCTCCTTCGCTGCGGGTGGACGGCCCACGCTAGGCGCGCCGCGGGCCGCCCGCGCGCCGAGCGTGGGCGGGCGCGGCCGGGCGGCCGGGCGTCGTCGGCCTCAGCCCGTCGGCCGGTCCGCCCGGAGCCAGCCGCCCGGACCTGCCCGGCCGTCAGCCTCCCGCGCGCACCTCGCCCAGGTCCTCGGCCACGCGCCGCGCCTCCCGCTCGCCGGCGCGCACCGCCCCCTCGAAGTACCCGTTCCACACGTCGGCGGTCTCGGTCCCCGCGAGGTGCAGGCCGCGCCAGGGCTCCCGCAGTGCGGCCGCCCACCGGTGCATCGTGCCGACGGCGAAGCTGCCCGAGAAGCAGCCGCCGGTGTAGGCCTCGTCCTCCCAGGAGAACTCGACGAAGTCGGCCGGCTCGGCGATCCGGGCGTCTCCGACGCGCTCCACGAGCTCCGCGAGCAGCAGCTCCCGGCGCTGCTCGGCCGGCAGCGCGCCGAGGGCGACCGTCTCGTCGCCGTAGGTGAAGAACGTCAGCACGCCGCGCGCGTCGCCGGGGACGGAGTTGTCCACCGCCTCGGTGATCCAGCCCGCGTCGGTGGTGAACACGCCGGACAGGCCGTGCTCCCGCCACAGCGGGGTCGGGTAGACGGCGTGGTACTTCATCGCCAGGCCCGGGGTGATCGAGGCGAGCGCGCGCCGCGTCGGCGAGGGCAGCGGCGGCGACACCCGCACCCCCAGCAGCACGGCCGGCGGGACCGTCACCACCACGCGACGGGCGCGCAGCACCCGCCCGTCGGCGGCGCGCACCAGCCAGTCGTCGCCGTCGAGCGTCAGCCCGGTCACGGCGAACCCCAGCCGCAGGTGCTGGCGCCCGAGGGCGTCGGCCATCCGCTCGACGAGGGCGGCCGGCCCGCCGAACACCCGGTCCTGCTGCGCGCCGCCGCGGGTCGCCAGCAGCGACGCCGTGCCGTTCCCGCTGCGCACGTAGAACAGCATCTGGAGCACCGACACCTCCCCGGCGTCCTTCGCGAGCAGGCCGCCGGCCAGCACGCGCCCGAGGTACGCCGCGGTCCCCGGGTCGGTCTGGCCGCGGAGCCAGGTGTGCAGCGTCTGCTTGTCGAGCGCCGCGGCGTCCGGCGTGCGCTCCGGGGCTCGCAGGTCGACGGTCGCGGCGAGGGCGTCCACCCGCTCGAGCACGGCGGCTGCGGCCGCCGACGGCGCGGCCAGGCGCTCACCGCCCTGGTGCACGACGGCCGCGCCGACCTCCTGCAGCGGGAACAGGTCGACGCCGAGCTCCGCGGCGAGCTCGTACATCCGGGTCTGGGTCGGGCCGATCCACTGGCCGCCCAGGTCGATCTGCAGCCCCCCGTCGAGCCGCCGGGTGCTGACGCGGCCGCCGACCCGGTCCCGCGCCTCGACGACGACCACCTCCAAACCCTGCGCGCGGAGCTCGCGGGCGGCGGCCAGGCCGCTGAACCCGGCTCCGATGACGACGACGGGGGTGTTGCTCATCAGGCGGACGTCCTTCCGGTCGGACGGGGCGCGTGTGCCCCGCTCCGGCTCGCCCCGCGGCGGCTGCCGCCGGGTGGCGGCGCGACCGAGTCCGTCCCGCCACGCTAGCCACGGGACCTACGTCCCGGAAAGACCGACTTCGTCGACCCGGCTGGACCCTGACACGGTGGCAGGGTGTGGGGTCGTGGACATGTCCGACACCCGGCTCCTCACGATCGGCGAGTTCTCCCGCCTCTCGATGCTGAGCATCCGCATGCTGCGCCACTACGACGAGCACGGCGTGCTGCCGCCCACCCGGGTCGACCCGTTCAGCGGGTACCGGAGCTACCACCCCGCGCTGCTGCGCACGGCCGGACGCATCCGGGCGCTGCGGGACGCCGGGGTGGGGATCGCCGACCTCGCGGCCTGCGCCCCGTTCGACGACGTGGCGCGGCTGCGGGCGGTGCTGCTCGAGCGGCGGCGCGCGGCGGCGGCGGAGCTCGCCCTCGCCGAGGGCCGGTTGTCGGACATCGACCGATTCCTCGCCGACCTGGAAGGACCCGTCATGTCCACGAACCCCGTCCGCACCACCCTGCCCGCGCGCCGCGTCGCGTCGCTGCGGGCCGTCATCCCGGCGTACGACGACGAGGGGCTGCTCTGGCAGCGCCTCGGGGCGGCGCTCGGGTCCTCCGGGGTCGTCCCGGCGCCGGAGGCGTCCGCCGTCGCCGTGTTCCACGACGAGGGATTCGTCGACCGCGACCCGGACGTCGAGGTCCAGCTCGACGTGACCGGGGAGTTCCCCGGCACCGACGGCGTGCGCTACGTCGAGGAGCCGCCCGTCGACGCCGTGGTCGCCGAGCTCCGCGGGCCGTACGACGGCGTCAGCGGGGTGATGGCCGCCCTCGGCGAGTGGATCGCCGCCCACGGCCTGCGGGTCGCCGGCCCGATGCGCAACGTGTACGTGGTGGGGCCGGCCACCGAGCCCGACCCGGCCGCCTGGGTGACCCGGGTGTGCCTGCCGGTCGCCGAGGTGTGAGCCCCGCGCCGGCCCGGCTCCTGGGAGTCGGGCCGGCGCGTCGCGGTCAGCCGCCCAGGGCGTCCGACACGACGTCCTTCGCGGCCTCCTGCACCTGCGCCAGGTGCTCCGGGCTCACGAACGACTCGGCGTAGATCTTGTAGACGTTCTCCGTGCCGGACGGCCGGGCCGCGAACCAGGCGTTCTCGGTCGTGACCTTGAGGCCGCCGATCGCCGCGTCGTTGCCCGGCGCGGAGGTGAGCTTCGCGGTGATGTCCTCGCCCGCGAGCGTCGTCGCGGTGACCTGCTCCGGCGACAGCTTCGCGAGCGTGGCCTTCTGCTCGAGCGTCGCCGGCGCATCGACCCGGGCGTACCAGGACTCGCCGAACCCGGCGACGAGGTCGGCGTGGTGCTGGGACGGCGACTTGCCGGTCGTCGCGAGGATCTCCGAGGCGAGCAGCGCCAGGATGATGCCGTCCTTGTCGGTGGTCCACACCGTGCCGTCCTTGCGCAGGAACGACGCGCCGGCGGACTCCTCGCCGCCGAAGCCGACGGAGCCGTCGAGCAGGCCGGGCACGAACCACTTGAACCCGACCGGCACCTCGAGCAGCCGGCGGCCGAGGCTGCCCGCGACCCGGTCGATCAGCGAGGACGACACCAGGGTCTTGCCGATCGCGGCGTCCGCGGGCCAGCCCGGGCGGGCGCCCGCGTACAGGTAGCCGATCGCCACGGCCAGGTAGTGGTTGGGGTTCATCAGGCCGGCGTCCGGCGTGACGATGCCGTGCCGGTCGGAGTCCGCGTCGTTGCCGGTCGCGATGTCGAACGGCGAGTCGCCCTGCATCGCGGTGACCAGCGAGGCCATCGCCGACGGGGACGAGCAGTCCATCCGGATCTTGCCGTCCCAGTCGAGGGTCATGAACGACCACTGCGGGTCGACCGTCGGGTTCACGACCGTGAGGTCCAGGCCGTAGCGCTCCGCGATCGCGCCCCAGTACTCGACCGACGCCCCGCCGAGCGGGTCCGCGCCGATCCGCACGCCCGCCGACCGGATCGCGTCCAGGTCCAGCACGTGCGCCAGGTCGTCGACGTACGCCCCGAGGAAGTCGTGCTTGCGGGTGGTGTCCGCGGCGAGCGCGGCGTCCACGCCGACGCGCGGCACCCGGTCCACGCCGCTCGCCAGCAGCTCGTTGGCGCGGTTCGCGATCCACGTCGTCGCCTCGGACCCCGCGGGGCCGCCGTGCGGCGGGTTGTACTTGAAGCCGCCGTCGCGGGGCGGGTTGTGCGACGGGGTCACCACGATGCCGTCGGCCAGGCCGGGGCCCGAGGCGCGCACGCCCTCGGACGTCGCCGCGCCGTTGTGCAGCAGGATCGCGTGCGACACGGCGGGCGTCGGGGTCCAGGAGTCGCGGGCGTCGACGCGCACCTCGACGCCGGCCGCCGCGAGCACCTCCAGCGCCGTCCGCCAGGCCGGCTCGGACAGGCCGTGGGTGTCCCGGCCGATGAACAGGGGGCCGTCGGTGCCCTGGCTGCGGCGGTACTCCACGATCGCGGCGGTGATCGCCACGATGTGCGCCTCGTTGAAGGCGCCGTCGAGGCTCGAGCCGCGGTGACCGCTGGTGCCGAACACCACGCGCTGCGCGGGGTCCTCCAGGTCGGGGCGGCGGTCGTGGTACGCGGCGAGCATCGCGTCGACGTCCACGAGGTCGGAGGGCTGGGCACGGGTTCCGGCACGCGGGTCCATGGGCCGATCCTGCCACCGACGGCCCCCGCGCGGCTGGTCGAGCGGGCGGCGGGTCCCGTCCGTCCCCGGCCCCGACCGGCCCGGTAGCCTGGTGCGCATGGCCTCTTCCTCCGTCGACTTCGTGCTGCGCCCCTTCGAGGGCCTCCCCGGCGAGCCCGACTGGGTCGCCCTGCGCGAGCTCGTGCCCGCCGCCACCGCGACCGCCCGCACGAACGCCGAGCACGGCGCGCGCGACATCACGGTCACCACCGTGCTGCCCGACGGCTGGGCCGCGCTGCACCGCGCGGACGGCGTCGTGCTGCTCGCGCTGCAGGTGGTGGGCGGCTCCGGCGACGCGAGCCGCGACCTCGCCGCCGCGCTGCTCGAGGCGCTCGACTCCGAGCCCGGCACGGCCGTGCAGAACTCCGGCCTGGCCGGCCCCGGCCCGCGCCTGCAGGACGTGCTCGACCTCACTGTGCCCTTCGAGGTCACGGTCGAGGAGAGCTTCGCCTACTGGGTCGCCGCCGACACCGAGATGACGCCGGACCTGAAGGCCGCCATCGAGGAGGCCGACGCGGGCGTCGTCGACACCACCAAGCTCGCCGCCGTCGACGCCGCGTACTGGGTCCGCATGGGCTCCCGCGAGTACCTGCGCTGGGCGCAGCCGCACGACGAGCAGCAGGTCATCGACGGCCTCGCGCGCCTGCACGGCCGCCGCGAGTCCGGCTTCGACGGCGCCAAGTTCATCGGCTACTTCCGGTCCAACGGCCTCGTCGTCCCGGTGTGGGAGCTGGCCCGTGGCAGCGAGGCCGAGGACATCGAGCCGGCCGTCGCCGAGTTCGCGCCGCGGTTCGCCGCCGCGCTGGCCGACACCGAGCCGCTCGACGCGAACGCCCGCCGCGCCCGCGCCGGCATCGTCGCCCGGCAGGTCACGCTCCGCTGACGCCGCCGCAGGCCGTCCGCGACGCACCCCCGGGTCGCGTCGCGGGCGGCCTGCGCCGTCCCCGGCGCCCGGTGCCCGGCGGACCCGCTGGTGACGGCGCCGCGCCGCCCGTGTGACCGTCGTGTGCAGCGTCCGCGTGTCCGGGCCCGGACGGCGCGCGGGGCCCGGCCGGATCGATAGGCTGATCCGCGTGACGGGCGAGGCGGAGGACAGGACCGAGGAGCGATCGGTCGACGACCGCCCTGCCCGGGCGGAGGCGACGGCCCCGCGCAAGCCCCGGCGGCCCCAGCCGCAGCAGCCCGCGCCGCTCGAGGCGCCCACGACCACCGCCCGCACCGGGCGCTCCCGGCAGCGCGTCGCCGTCGTGATCCCCGCCAAGGACGAGTCCCGCCGGATCGCGGCCACCGTCCGCTCCGCGCGGGCGATCCCGAACGTGGACCTCGTGCTCGTCGTCGACGACGGCTCCGAGGACAACACCCAGCACGTCGCGCGCGAGGCCGGCGCGGTCGTCGTGCGGCACTCGCACAACCGCGGCAAGGCCGCCGCCATGGAGACCGGCGCCGCCGTCGTCGCCATGCGCGACGCCCCGGACCGACCGCCGCGCCTGCTGCTGTTCATCGACGGCGACCTGGGCGACACCGCGGTCAACACCGCCCCGCTCGTGCCGCCGGTGCTCGAGGGCACCGCGGACGTATCCATCGCGCTGCTGCCCCCGCAGCCCGGCGCCGGCGGCCGCGGCATCGTCGTGGGCGCCGCCCGGCGCGCGATCCAGTCGCTGACCGGCTGGACCCCGACCCAGCCGCTGTCCGGCATGCGCTGCCTGACCCGCGAGGCCTTCGAGGCCGCCACGCCGCTCGCCCGCGGCTGGGGCGTCGAGACCGGCATGACCATCGACCTGCTGCGCAAGGGGTTCGTGGCCGTCGAGGTGCCCTGCGACCTGCGGCACCGCCCCTCCGGCAGCGACCTGCGCGGCCAGATGCACCGCGCGGCGCAGTACCGCGACGTGCAGCTCGCGGTGGCGGCGCGCCGGCTGCGCTCCATCGGCGCGGCGCCCCGCAAGAAGGGCTGACGAGCGGGCCGGACCTCGTGTCGGGGGCCGGTCGTACGCTGGGCGCAGTCGATCCCGCAGCGGCGCGGGGTCGCCCGTCGCGGGGGTCTGGGCATGGCACACGGGGACATCACGCACATCGACATCCCGGTCGACGACGTCGACCGGGCGAAGGGCTTCTACGGCGCCCTGTTCGGCTGGCAGATCCAGGAGTACCCGGGCTACGAGGGCTACCCGATGTGGCAGGCGCCGAACAAGATCAGCGGCGGCGGGCTCGCGCCGCGGGACGAGAACTTCGACCGGCCGCGGTCGTACGTCGAGGTCGACTCGATCGACGACACGCTGCGCCAGGTGACCGAGCTCGGCGGGCGAGTGGTGCGGCCCAAGGCGGAGATCAGCGAGACGAGCTGGTGGGCCGTGTTCGTCGACACCGAGGGCAACGAGATCGGGCTCTACGAGGGGACGACGGACACCGACGGGACGGAGTGACCGGCCCGTCCGGGGCATGACGAAGGGCCCGTCACCAGCGCTGACGCGGTGACGGGCCCCTCGACCTGCGGAGGATGGGGGATTCGAACCCCCGAGGGCGTTAACCCAACACGCTTTCCAAGCGTGCGCCATAGGCCACTAGGCGAATCCTCCCGGCCGTAAGAGGGTACCCGAGCCGGAGCCGTGCTCGGTAACCGGGTCGGACACGTCCGCCCGGCGCGCCTGTCGGCCCGGTGTGGTGGGCTGTCCCGCGTGCCCCTGACCGGTCCCGCCCTCCCCGTCCGCCGCTTGCGCGCCGACGACCGCGAGCCGGTCCCGGGCGGCGCGTGGTTCGCCCGCGTCCCCGCGGTGGCGCAGGTGCTGCGCAACGGCTGGGACCTCGGGCCGGCGACGGTGCTGGTGGGGGAGAACGGCGCCGGGAAGTCGACGCTCGTCGAGGCGCTGGCGATGGCCTTCGGGATGGGCGCGGAGGGCGGCTCCACGGGCGCGTGGGCGGAGACGCGGGCGTCGGAGTCGGCGCTGTGGCAGCACCTGTCGCTGGAGCGCGGGGCGGGCGGGTCGCGGCGCGGGTTCTTCCTGCGCGCCGAGACGATGCACGGGTTCTACACCTATCTGGAGGAGAACCCCCGGCTCGGCGGGCCGCCCGACACGGCGTTCCACGAGATGTCGCACGGGGAGTCGTTCATGGAGCTCGCCGTGTCCCGGATGCGCGGGCGCGGGCTGTACGTGCTCGACGAGCCGGAGTCGGCGCTGTCGTTCACCGGCTGCCTCGCGCTGCTCGCGCACCTGCGCGGGCTGCTGGCGGGCGGGGCGCAGGTGGTGCTGTCGACGCACTCGCCGCTGCTCGCCGCGCT
>Ga0164306_10000041_pt1 | contig 50227 bp, 33 predicted proteins | sample Whisoiple_242_MG_FD_110213 | JGI IMG/M metagenome (GOLD analysis project Ga0164306, IMG submission 110213) | Soil microbial communities amended with fresh organic matter from upstate New York, USA - Whitman soil sample_242_MG | ecosystem: Environmental > Terrestrial > Soil > Unclassified >... | reverse complement strand
TCGCCAGTTCGACCTGGTGCTCTCCATGCAGGACGAGATCGAAGACAAAGAGGTGGTAGCGATCGCGCACTTCTGGAATGCGCGCTGCCATCGCAAGAAGGGCGAGTATGACGAGGCGTTGAAGCGCGCTGGAGTCGGACGCGAACTGGCCCAGGTCCTGGGGTATCCCAACATGGCCGCGGTCATGCGCGTCCTGGAAAGCTGGTTGCTGTTTCAGAAAGGGCAATACCGCGAAGCCGCGCGCATCCTGGACCAGGCGGAAACAGCGCTGCGCAACACTGACGATCACATCACGCTGGGCAACATATATTCCGCCCACGGACGCATGGTGCGCCGGCAGGGGCATTACCAGGAAGCGCTGAAATTTTTCTCCCGCGCCATTGAGCACTTTCAGAAGACCAACCCGCAGCACAGAAACCTGGCGCGCACGCTCACGAACATCGCGTATGTGCAGCGGCTGGTGGCGGTCCAGATGGGCAAACAGATTGACGCGGAGCGAGAACGCCGCCAGGGCGCCATGACAGCCGCTGCCCGCGGGCAAAAGCAGAGCCAGTTGCGGCAGCATGAAGAGCTTCGCGGCAGCGCTTTTGCCAACCTGGACCGGGCGGAAAAGATCTATCGCCATCATGACCACCATCATGGAATCGGCAGCGTGCTGGAAAACCGCGGGCTTCTCTACCTTGACGTAGGTGATCTGGACAACGCCGGCGCCCAGGCCGCACAAGCTTTTGAGCTGGGCAGGGAAGTGAACGATTCCATCCTGACGGCCCGCGCGCGGCTTCTGCAGTGCGAAGTGGAAAACGGCAAGCTGGAGGAAGAGATCGAAGGCAGCACGCACACATGGGAGCATGCACAAGCTGCCCGCGATTATGCTCGCGAAGCCGTGGAAGCCGCCAAGCACACGCAGAATCACCGCCTGCTGGCGCGCGCATACATTTGGCGCGGTCTTACCTCGTGCCATCCAGCCATCCATGACACAGAGGACGCCAAGCGCTGCTGCGAGCTTGCCAGCTCATTCCTGAAAGCCGTGGACTATGACGACCTGTGGGAAGAATTGCAACTGCTCAAGCAAAAAGTAATGCCCAAGGGCAGCATCGATCCGCTCTTGCGTGCGTGGTCGCAGGGAATCACCGGCGAGGAGACGTTCCAGGAGCTGACTGAGCAGTTTGCCGAAATCGTGATACCGAAAGTCTGGGAAAAAGAAGACCGCAAGGTGGCGCGCGTGGCCAAGCGGCTTTCTGTATCGCCAAAGAAAGTGCGCCGGATCCTGGCCCGGGCAGGGAAGAGAAAGAAGTAGAGCTCAACGATGCGCCTTTACTCGGAAAGCCAGGTCCGCAGCGCCGTAACGCCAGATGAGGTGATTCAGGCCATCCGCTCGGCCTTTGCCCGCGGCTTTGCCACGTTGCGCATGCCGGTGCGGACCACGCTGGAGCTGGATGGCGCTCTACTGCTGGTGATGCCGTGCTATGACCAGGGGTTGAACGCCGCCGGAGTCAAGCTGGTGAGCGTAAGCGCGAAAGCCGGTGTTCATGCGACTTACGAGTTGCTGGATCCGGCGACGGGTATTTCCATCGCGCGCATGGAGGCGGACTACCTTACCGATTTGCGCACAGCCGCCACCTCGGCCGTTGCCACCGACCTGCTCGCGCGCAAAGACGCGCAGACGCTTGGCGTCTTTGGTTGCGGACGGCAAGCCGTCGCGCATCTTAGCGTGCTTCGATCTGTCCGGAAGTTCAAACGATTTCTGGTCTGCGGATCGGCGAGTTCTGACATCAAGAGGTTTTGCGCGAAGATGAAAACGGAACATTTGCTCGATATTGAACCGGCCGACGCGCAGACCGTGGCCAAGGAATCTGACGTGATCTGTACCTGCACTACCGCGTGCGAGCCGCTGTTCGACGGCAGGCGGTTGCATCCAGGCACGCACTTGAACCTGGTTGGGGCGTTCCGGCCTGAGACGCGCGAAGTAGACGATGCAACGGTGAAACGTGCCCGCGTGGTAGTGGATACTTATGACGGAGCGATGGAGGAAGCCGGCGACTTGCTGATTCCGATAAGAAATGGTTCGGTTGAGCGCTCGCACATCGCCGCAGATCTGCATGAGATTACCTCGGGAAAAAAGCCAGGCCGCACCAATCCTGATCAGATCACTTTATTCAAGAGCGTGGGATGCGCGCTGGAAGACCTGGTCACGGCGCAGTTAGTAGCAGATAGCAGCTAGCAATTAGCAAAACCAAAACCAAAACCAAGAAACAAGAAACACGTTATTGACGCAGAGACACAAAGGCTGGAAGACTGTTCAGAGCTAATGCTAGTCGCCAATTGCTAATTGCCAGTTGCTATCTGCTAATTCGCTATGAATAAAGCGTATGACTTCGCAGTCGTTGGCGCAGGCGTGTTCGGCGCGTGGACGGCGCATTTTTTGCGCCGCAGCGGAGCGTCCGTCGCGTTGCTGGATGCATATGGACCTGCCAACAGCCGCGCCAGTTCCGGCGGTGAAACCCGTGTGATACGCATGGGCTACGGCCCGGATGAGCTTTACACGCGCTGGTCCATGCGCTCATTGCCGGTGTGGCGCGAATTTGCCGCGCGCATCGGCAGGGAAATATTTCATCAAACCGGCGTGCTCTGGTTGAGCAACGACGAAGATGAGTATCTAAAAAGCGTTGTCCGCGTGCTGGGACACGCCGGAGTCGAGCATGAAGAACTCAAAGCTGATGAGATCGGGCGGCGCTGGCCCCAACTCCGCTTTCATGACGTGACCTGCGGCGTGCTGGAGCCGCAAAGCGGCCTTCTGCTGGCGCGCACCGCGGTGCAATCGCTGGTCAAGGAACTCGTCGAAAGCGGCGTGGAGTACCTGCCGATTGCCGTGGACCCGCCTCATGGCGGCGGGAAAGTGAGAGAGATCAAGGGTGGCAATGGCGATTCAATTTCGGCGGGTGCATTTATATTTTGTTGCGGGCCATGGCTGCCGAAAATCTTTCCGGACCTGTTGGGCGAGCGCATTTTCCCTACGAAGCAGGAAGTATTTTTTCTCGGCGCGGCGGCGGGCAATGCCGATTTCCGTCCGCCAAAAATGCCGGTATGGCTGCATCGCACGCATCCTGGCCTGCCCTACTCGCTGCCTGATATCGAAGGCCGGGGTTTCAAGATCGCGTTCGACCTGCATGGAGAAAAGTTCGATGCCGATTCCGGAATGCGGACCGTCGCGCAGTCATCCGTCGACAACTTGCGCGCCTATCTTCGACAGTACATTCCCGCCTTAGCGAATGCGCCTGTTCTGGAGACCCGCGTGTGCCAGTATGAAAATACCTGGAATGGCGACTTTCTGGTCGACCGGCATCCGGACTTTGACAACGTGTGGATTGCCGGAGGAGGCTCAGGACACGGGTTTAAGCACGGACCGGCGCTGGGAGAATACTTGACCCAGCGAATTCTTCACGACGCGCCGGCCGAGCCGCGTTTTTCTATTTCGGCAAAGCAGACCGCGCAGAAGAGATCTGTCTACTAAAATTTTCTATAAAAAGACCCGTCGGTACTTCTGATGGCGGCTTCATGCGTCGACGGCAGCGTTGCGCTTGATCTGGGTTTGAGCGAATTCAGCGTCGTTGTTATAATCAAACACGTTCCGTACGCACAAAGTCTTCACCTGTCCCACCGAAGCTGCACGTATGTAACCCACCAGTATTGGCCAGGTAGCTCAGTTGGTAGAGCGCAGCCCTGAAAAGGCTGGCGTCGGCGGTTCGATTCCGTCCCTGGCCACCATCTTTTTGTCTCTGTCGCTTTGCTCCAAACCGCTCGACATGCTGTTCGACTCCTGCTGCAAATATGCTCCTGAAGCGGAGCGGCTCGGCGCGTGGTCGGCCTCGCCGCTCTTGTTGGGCTGCCCTCATGCGGGTGAGCGCGGCCACCATCTTTTGTTTCTGTCGCTTCGCTCCAAACCGCTGAGCTGCGTTTCTTGCTTTCTATTGGATTGTGCCGGAGTTGGCGTTATCTGCTGCATACAGCCCTGTAGGCATTGAGCAACTCGGGGGAGAAGCCTGAGGGGGCGGTGGTGGCGCTCCAGCCGTTCGGATCCAGGAAGTGGCCGCTGTCGAATTTCCAGGCGTTGTTGTGGTGGCGCATGTAGACGAAGTAGCCGTCGTTCCTGAGGCGCAGCAAACGGTAGTGGGACTGGGTGGCCCAGCGAATCAGCGCCGCATCTTCGGCCAGATCAACCTCCGGATAGCGAATGCCCGCCTGCCAGATGGAGCGCCGGTAGACCAGCGTGCCGCCATGAACGTCGCCCACGAACATGCGCTGGTGCAAGGCGTCGCTGACGGTCCAGAAGTTCCCTGCCGGCATCTGCAGGATGTAGTTATTTACCAGGCCGGTGAGATCATGGGTTTGGGCGCGCAATGGCTCGAGCTGATAGGCGAGGCGCTGAGGCGAGTACCAGTCGTCGTCATCCCACTGGGCGATGAACTCTCCGCGCGCGCTTTCCACGGCCAGGTTGCGCTTGGCGCCGATGCTCATGCGGCGATGCAGGCGAAGGTAGCGGACACTCGGGTCGGCTTCCAACAGATCGCCCACAGGCTCGCTGCCGTCATCCACCACGATCAGCTCGCGGTTCACATAGGTCTGGCGCTGGTAGCAGGAGAGGGCCAGCGGGATGAAGCGGCGGCGGTTGTGGGTGGGCATGATGCAGGAGACCATCGGCTCCGCGGCAATCGCGTAAGCGCCCGGACCGGCAAGGCGAGCTTCAGCGCCGAGCACGGCCTTCATCTTTTCCGGAGATTCAGGAACCCAGAACGGGCCAGTGGTGATTTTGTGGCTCACGTTGCCGGAATGAATGGCGGCCACGGAGAGGCTGAGGTCTTTCAGATCGACGCGCAATGCATCAGGAACGCTGGAGATAAATTTCACGTCTTCGCCGACCGCAATGGACTCAAACGGATGCCGCTGCCACGTTTCCCTGAAATAAGCCAGACCGCCGAGCCACGCAATGGATGGCCCGGAGTACTGGTAGCGGAAGGCCTGGTCTTTTTCGTGATTGTAGTAATAAAGAGTGGAGGTGCCGGAGACCGTGCCTTTGCCCTGCAGAAGCGGCGCCACCTGACGGGAGACACGCCAGGGAGCGTACCAATCATCATCGTCCCAGTGGACAATGATGCTGCCGCGCGCCTGTGCGCAGGCAAAATTTCTCTTGTCGCCCACGGTCTGCTTGTGCGGCAAGCGGAAGTAGCGGATGCGAGAATCCACCGGCAACATGTCAGAAACCGGCTCGGGGCCATCATCGACGATCACCAGTTCCAGGGCGGGATAGTCCTGGTTGAAGAAGCAGCGCAGCGCGCGAGGAATGAAGGCGCGACGGTTGTAGGTGGGCATGATGCAGGTGACCAGCGGACGCTCCGCGTCTGCGCTTGCGGGAACGATTATGGGCGCAGGAGGGCGCCAGGGATGGCGTATGTGGATGAGACCTGGCGGAGCGAAGTTCGGGCAGGCATCGCCACGGCAATGCTGGCGGTAGTCGCGCTTGAGGCCGCGCAGGTGCAGGCCGCAGAACTTTTCCTGGTAAGCGTGTTTGTTGTCTTCGAAATGTTGCGCTTCTTCACCGGCTTCCCGCGCGGTGGGCGGAGCACGGTGGACGTAGGCGGCGCAGGCCCATAGTCCCTGAAAGCCGGCGCGGGCAGCGCGGATGTTGTAATCCATCTCCCAGCATGGCCCCAGGCCATACCGCTCATCGGCTTTGCCGATTGCATCTACCACTTCACGCCTCACTACGTAGCAAAAGTCTCCCAAGCTGTAAAGGGGCTCGAGCGAGCGGCAGGTATCGCCGAAGCGCTGCCTGGCGACTATGGCGATGTTGCGGAGCTCTTCCGGAGTGTTGCGCGCCGTGGGATAGAGGCATTGTTCATTCCAGGCGAGGTTGGTTGAGGGGCCAGCCAGCCCGCACTTGGGATAATTCCAGAATGCAGCCAAGAGATGTTCGAGCCAGCCGGGTGAGACCTGGATGCCGCTTTCCAGCAGGACGTAGACATCGGCCGGTTCCTCGATGAGCTTGTTGAAACAGGCTGCGCCGCCAGAGGCGGCAGCGGTCTTTAATTGCAGTTCAGCGATAAGTTCGTCAGTGGCGGGATCGGGGCGATCGAGGAGCAGAATTAATTCATGAGCTTGGGTGGTGCTTGCCGTGAGAGCAGACAGGGCCGTCTTCAGGCGGTCGGCGCCTTCATCGACGATCAGGGCTATGCGAATTCGGTGCATTGCGTTTTGTCAGACGCTCCGGTCGAACATGAATCAGTTGTCCGGCTATTCATGCCTGCATTAATAATGTGCTGTTCGAGCAGAAATATGCCGCCCGCTTCGCGGGCTCTGCTTTTTTATAAACGCCTACCCTTGTCCTCCGGCGCCGCCTGTGCCGGGGAGGCGGGCGGAGATTTTTTGTATTTGTGTGCGCAGATCTTCCACGGTCTTTAGCTGGGTCTGCAGGTTGGCGATCTGTGTGTCGTGAGCAGCCTGCTGGCTGTTCAGCTGGTCGGTGAGGGTTTTCACCTGGTCCTGAAGCGTTTTGGCGGCATTTACAGCGGCCTGGTTGTCGGCCAGAGTTTTCCGCGTGTCATTCAGGGCCTGCTGGAGTTGCTGGTTCTGGGTCGTAAGCTGGGATACGGCCGTGTTGGCTTGCGCAATCTGCTGCTGGCCGGCCTTCAACTGATCACTTTGGGCCGACAGTTGCGTGTTCAGATCGGTTACCTGGTTTTGCAGGGCCAGCGCGGCGTTGAGCGCAGGCTGACTCTCGGTCAATGTCTTCTGCGTGCTGGAAACCGTGTCTTGCAACTGCTGGCTCAGCGTGAGCACCTTCTGCACCGCTGCGGTGTTTTCAGCCACCTGCTGCTGGCTCTGGCGCAGGTCGGCATGCAGCGCGCTCACATCGGCTGAGCTAGGCACGAAGCCGGTGACATTGCCCTGCTTGTCAACCACCAGGCTCACGGCGCTGCCGGCTTTCACCGCAGTGGGAGCGCTCACCGAACGAACAAGATTTGTCCCAAGGGCCTGGGGATCGTAAGGCAGAACGTTAGCAACCAAAATATTGGAGGCAGCAAACTTCTGCGTTGCCTGGCTGACAGGGAGTCCCACCACTTCATGCGCGCCCACCTGCACCGGCTGCGCGACCTGTACCTGGGTCTGGCCTTTGGCGGTAAAAAAGTCGGTGAAGATGTTCCCCGAGGGGATGAGTCTGGTCAAGGCGCTGAGCGCAGCTCCAGTGAACGATGTCTGCTGGAGGAAGGTGATGCCTCCCCGGATCACATCAGGGGTGATAATGGTATTGGTGCTGATGGCTGCCGAGGGATTATTCATGGCCTGCTGTGACGGCCTGGGGGCCTTCTGGTTGCCGAAGATAGAGGGCAGCGCGGTGCAACAGAACTTCTCCACCAGTTTACCAATGATCGGGCCAATGGGAATGAACGAGAGCCAGTAGCCAATCGTGGGGAAGCTCTTCACATATTTGCGCTTGGAGAAATTACAGATCTTGAATACCTGGCCATCGCGAATGCTGACCGTGCCAAGAAACAACTGATCATCGGCATCGCAGGACGGACAATTGACGAGAAGGTGGTCGCAGATGCAGTCCTTAAGGTATTCGGTAAAGCCACCGAACAGGTCGAGGAAGGCCTCGATCATGGCCGAGCGATAATCCACGAGTTGCTGCAGGTTGAGCTGCTTTGAGGGTATGAGGAAATCCGCGGGATAGGTGGTGATGGTGTTACTGGTGTAGTTGAGCACATAGACAGTCGCATTCTTCGCATGCATGGCAATGGAGATGGGCTGAATCTGCACCGGATAACGAACAGGCTCGAGGAAGTTCTGGCTGAGCTCGAACAACCTCAACTGGTAACTCTGCTCGAAGGTAATCATGAGGAAATTCGTGGTCTGATTAAACGCCAGACGAACGGGCGAATTCTGCTCGAGATCAGTCACGGCGGCAGCCTTGCCGGTGGCGAAGTCACCGAAATTAAGGACAGCCAGTTTGCGGTTGGCCGGCGCGCTGGCGATTACGGCGCTCACGCAGATCTTCATTTGCTCAACATTAGCGGCAGGGGTAATGGCCACATCGTCATCGATATTTCCCTGGAGACCGAGCTGCGCGAGAGAGCTTGCCAGCGGGTCTTGGGGCTGATTCAGATTGAACAGGAACACCGAGTCGAAGTGGTCAGGGCTGGGCATGGGCGAGCCAACTCGTTGCGCGGTGGCCACTGCGAACCCACTGCGGTCGTCGGCAACCAGATGACCGAAGGCCGGAAACGCAAATACCGGCGCGAGGCTGGCGGCGATGGTAGCGGAAAAAGTCGCCGGATCGATCCTGTACAATCCGCGCCCCTGCCCCACGGCAAAGACAATTCCAGAGACGCCGGTAACCGTCGCCAGCGTGAGCAGGGCGACGTTGGGAATCAGCACGTTCTTCTGGAACTGGAGAGTGTTGCCGCTCACGTTGGCAACCGAAAACATGGTGTGCTGCTGGTCGATGGTGGCAATGACAAAAGCCTGCGCCCCATTAGCGGAGAAGGCGATGTCCCGGACAACGGCGGTGCTATCAGGAAAAGCTGCTTCAGTGACCAGCTTGTTTGCCTGCAGGTCATAGACGTGGATGATCTGATTGACGCCTACCGTGTAGGCGCGGCGTCCGCCGGGCTCAACACGCAGGCGGGTCTTGAAGTCTTTGCCAAATATGGTGTTGATGTTGGTCTGAGTGTACGGATATTGCGGGAAGGGACGCGCCTTCTCGAACATGCCGCAGAAGGTGGCGCTCTGCAGCAGCTTGCGCAGGTCGTTATAGAAGGTGTGCAGGATTACATCTTCCTGCTCAGGATCAGGGTTCTTCTGATCGCCGGAAAGAAAAACGAAGCTGCCGGAATCAGGATTGCTGTATTGAATCAGCAGGTTCATCAGCGCGGTGAGGCGCTTCTGTCCAAGGCCGACGGGATCGTTGCCCTGCGGCGGTGAAGTTTCAAGCTGCCCTTTGAAGAAGTCGAGCAGGGGCTTGATGCAATCGTCATAGATATCGAGCAGCAGCGTGTCATTCAGGATGTCGTCCCAGACGCTCTGCGGAGGCACGTAGGGCTGCACCTGGAAATTTCCGCCTGGGTCCAGGATGAGCGAGTAGTCGCCGTTGGGGAAGGGGAGTCCCGGAGGAGAGCTGGGCGGTGAAGAGGGGGGCGAGGGCAACTGCTTGACCATGGTGAGAATGTCGAGGACCTGGTCTTTATTCAGGACGACATCGACGCCGTCGCAGGTGATGGCGTATCCGGAGCGCACGGTGATATGCGAGCGGGGCGTGGTGGAATCAGGGCCGCAATTCACCTGCAGGCCGCAGACAATGCCCCATCCGTGCAGGTGCTTGTTGTGGAAGCGCAGGTCGCGCTGTTTGCAGAGCTGGTCGATGGCATCCTGAACGGTGGTGATGCCGGGCAGGTCGCATGTTCCTTCATAGCAGACATCGTCGGCGCAGATGTGGGTGAGCGATGGAAATTTCTCACGGCAATCCTTGATGGTCCAGACGGCGCCGGTGACCACAATCTGCGCGAGGCAGCAGAAATGACGGCGGATGCCCAGCGGCGGCTGGGGAATAGGGTTCTTGTTGGGCACATCGAACGGCGGCCATTCAATCTCTCCGGTGGCGGTGCGGGCCGGGACCTGCCAGTAGTCGCCGCTGCGATAGCTGCCTTCAGAGAACTGCACCTGGATTCCGTTTTCAATGTCCATCCAGCCGGTTTTCATCACGATGCCCGTCGAGGTGACAGAGGCGCCGGTCATGTCCCAGCGGCGCAGGCGCAGGTTGGGAATTTCAGCCAATGCGGCGGCCGAGGTATTCAGGGTGATCTTTAAGGTGGAGCGATTGGGCGTGCCGCTGATCTGGGCGAGAAAGCGCGGCGCTCCGGAGAGTTCTGATCCTTGATAGACAATCTCGATGACCTGCCCGGCGGCGAAGCTGAATATGTTGTCGTCTTTGCCGAAGTCGGTAACGAAGATGTCATTGCCATCCACCTTGGTGATGGTGGTTTCAAGCATGGCATTGTCGCGCGACCAGACAAAGGTGGTCTGGCTGAGGCTGTCACCGCCCTTGAAGACCTCAATGCGGTAGAGCTGGTTTTCCAGGCTCTGATAACCGGCGGTGGGCGGCAGGACGCAGGGATTGGTGTTGCCGCTGGGCGGAACCGTGCGCGCATTCATCGTGCCGGTAGTGGGGGCGGTGAGCTTCTTCCATTCCGGAAAATCCGAACAGCAAGGATGGACACCATCCGGCGGACTGGAAAGCGGGCTGGACAAAGGGCTTGCTGGCGGACTGGCAAGCTGCTTCACCGGCAGCAGGCGCACCTGCCAGATCGTCTGAAGACGCTCGGTGGTATCAGGGCCGCCGAGAGCAACCTCGCGCAGGCGCGGATCTTCGAGCACATCTACTTCGCGCTGCCATGCTTCGAGGAAAACCAGATAGTTGCCGTCGGCAAGTTGAATCTGATTTATTCCCGGAGGATTGGGCGGGCTGGCACTGACAAAGTCAGGAGTGGGATAGCCGGGCTGGGTCGTATAACTAAGGTTGCGCTGCAGTGACACCGCCCCGGTGTTGCGATAGGCGCTGATATCGGTGTCGAGCGTGAGGGTGAGCTTGGCGGCATCGACGGCGGTGATCTGGGTAACAAGAGGAGCAGAATTATTTTCCGAGGTCAGGTGGACCCACTGTCCCAGGTCAAAGGTGACCTCATCGAGGCTGAAATAAGGGACCAGCACCTGATTGTTGGGGCTGGCGGGAATGGTAACCGTGAGCGGCGTACCCTCCTGCTCACACAGCAGGCCCTGGACGTAGTACCGCCCGGCGCTAATGAGCAGATCGTTGCCATGCGGAGTCTGGCTGATCTTGAACCCGTCCTCCTTCTTAGGCGTGCCGCAGTTGCCAATGACATCGCGCGTCTCGGTGTGGGCGCGATGCTGCTGGATCGCGAGCTGTTCATTCCATTCAGCGTCCACCAGCACCCGGCCCTGCTGCATGAGTACGCCGGAAAAATGCCGGACGGGATCAAATGTGTTCCGACTGAAATCGCCTGCCATTTCCTCAGCCTCCGTCTCTCTTTAGCTTGCGAAGAAGATGCCTGCCTGCAATCCGAACCTCAGGTATTCCTGCAAGCTGCCGCGCAGATTCGCTGTCCGCTGCGGCTGGAATAAATCGTGAAAAGCCCCCATTTCGGCCTGGTCATCCGCGCCTTCTGTGATCTCCGAGCCCGAAGCCGGTTCGAGCTGGCAATAGCCCGCATCGCCGAAGCGCAACGAGGCAAACTCAGGACGCACCACTCCGGCATCGGAAGCGGCGGGATGACAACGATATTTGCGGGGCACATGCGACTGGGGCGGCACATAACTGAAGCGCACACAGCCCTGCTGAATCTGCTCTGCATTGACCGGCACTTTCCAGGCGTCGCCCTCGGCCAACTCGGCAAAGAAGATGGTGTTGGACGCCAGATCGATCCGGAGCGCATGCACCTTGCCGATGATGGTGGTGTTCTGCGTGGTGAGGGGCGCGCCGGCGCTCACATTGTCGAGGGCCGAGTAAGCCACGCTGGTCGATGCCTGCGAATCCACAATGCTGCTGCAGAGGGTGACAGTGGCAGTGTCACGGGCGCGCACCGCGCCGGTAATGGAGTGGTCCACCAGCAGCACAACGTCATCCGCATCTACGTGCAACTGAGTTGGCCCATGAGTCAGCGCCGGGCCGATTGCGGGAGTGGCCGCGGGCGACCAGGTGCAATGGGTGACCTGCACATGCCGAATCTGGCTGGGCGCGTTCTGGCTGTCTTTTGCCGGTATGAGCAGGTTTCCGCCGGAGACCAGCAGCCCATTGATGGTGAACGCGGCTTCGCTTTTTCCGGTCACAACAAAGTCACCGGACATGGCCAGCACCGGGCGGTGGCCATTGGCGGCGCGCAGTTCGATGTTCTTCCCCGCCGGCACCGCGACTGTGGGCGTTTCAAAGTAGTACGCGCTGTCTTCAATCTCGACCGTGGCGCTCACGTCAGAACCGGCAAGGCGGCTGATGGCGAGATTGATGCCCTGCTGAATGGTGGGCGCATCCTGAGGCACACGAATGGTAATGGGTGCGGTCGCCAGCTTGCGCTCGTATTCACCGCCACCCATGGGGGCGCTGAAGCCATACTCGTAGTTCACGAAAAGGCTGTCCGGCGGCGGAAGGTTCGAGGGAAAAGCAATGCGGCCCAGCACAGGATCGATGCCGATGGAATTGTCCGGCTGGTGTGCCCATCCACCGCCTTTGTCACTCAGGTCACAGGCTGTGACCGGCACGGATGGCGGCGGAGAGCCGGCGATGCCGAACTCCAGGAAGATGCTCTTCAGAGCGCCCTGCGAGTCCTTTCCGTAGTAGTCATTCAAATTGGAGTTGAGCCGGCGACGGCCAATCGGCATGGGCACATTCAGCGGCCCGGAAAGCTGCGTAATGGTCTGCTCGGTCTGCCGCCTGGTATAGAGCTGAATGTCGCGGCCAATAGGGTCGAAGCGGAAGCGGCGGGCATCCACTATAAAAGCGGGCGCATGGGTGATGGGGAAATTCTGGATGCGCCACAGGAAAATCCCGATGTTGGGGATGTTGTATTTGCCGCGCCCGCTCTCGATGTTGCGAACGTCAAGAGTGCGGGCATAGCGGTCAAAGGGAGTATTCAACAACTGCTTTTCCGCGCCACGAATCGAGGCAACTGAGAGGTTCCCGGCGCGAATATGGTCCATGTATTGCGTGGTGGCGAGCACCTGAAAATACTCAACCACGTTTGCGTCCCAGCCGGTAACGTCACGCGCAATCTGCTCGAGCACTGAGACGGTCCCCTTGCGCTGCCGGTAGGCAAGTGTATTTGCCACCAGGGCGCGGTTACTGAAGGGCGCGTTAGGAAATTCGTGCAGGCCGCTGACGCCTACCAGGTCGCCGATGTAGGGCACCACCCATTCCTGGCAGGTCTCGATGAACTGATCGTCATAGGCCTGCTGCAGGCTGGCTTCAAGCACCTCAACCTGCTCGGCGATGACGGACATCAAGGCTTTGAGAGGGCCGCGCTGGCGCTTGTCCTGCAGTTCATCGAGGCGGCGCTGCTGGTCGGCGGAGCGCGAACCCTGGATGGCGAGCAATGATTGCAGTTCAGCCCACTCACCCGGCTCCAAAGCGCCGTTGAATTGCAGGGCCAACTCGGCATCACGAATGCGGTAGACCGCGGGCAGCAGGTTATAGATTTTGTTGAAGTCGAGCATCACTGCGTCACCTCCAGGCCAAGAGGCGCAGGATCGAGGGTGAGCAACTGCGCGGCAAAGAATTCGTTTTTACCCGGACGGGGCACGGCGGCGATGAGATCATCTTGCAAGTTGGGCGAGTCGCCGGAACGGTAGAACTGAGTGAGATCGATAAACTGGACGCCTTGCACCGCCTGAATGGCAGCGATGACCTCGCTGCGATGCACCGGCTGGCCAAAGTTGCGGGCGTCAAAAGAGAACGTTGTGCGCAGGGCCGCTTCCACGGCTGCGGCGACATCGCTCTTCAGAAAGTCCGGTCCAACGGTGACTGTGCCGGCGATCTTGAAGAAAACCGGCTCGTAGGAATTCAGGATCAACGGGACAAACGGCTCAGAACTCTTGCTGATGGCATTCTGCAGGTTCTGATAGAGCAGGCTTTCAGGATCGACGATGGCCCCGGCGACGCCGGCGACCGTGAGCAGCACGATGCGCTGCTGGCCGCTCCAGGTCCAGGTGGCAAGCGCTTTGGCGATCCCGGCAAAGGCGCGGGCGAAGCTCTCGTAGTCTGCAAGCGAGACCACGCGGTCCAGCGACATGATGGTAAGCGTGGCGTTGCTGCGCGCCTGGTCGAGTTGCTCGGGATCGGCGGCGCCATCAGGCGCGAGAGGATTTGTAGAGCCGCGCACGCCCAGCGGGCGCGACAGCATCAACGAAATCTGGTTAGGACGCAGCAGGCCGGCGCTGCCAATTCCCTGCCGGTAGGTGGCGGTCACATTCTGCTGTCCGGTAGGCAGACGCGAGCCGGTCATGCCGTCGCCAAAGGTGACGGTGGTGACGGCGTTGTCATCCTGGCGCGTGATATAAATGTGCTCGTCAGGACCGTGGCCAAAGAAATACGGCACCTCTTCCCAGAGCAAATCGTTCACTCGCACCTGCAGCGTGGACTTGGCGCCTGAGGGCGTGCCGGCGCTGATGTAGGTCAGCGGCGACTGCTTGAGGGTGAAGCTCTGGAAGGTCTGGGTGCCGTCGCCGCTGCCCAGAATTTCCTGCACGGTCTCACCGTGAGTGCTCTCCGCCACGTTGGCGTTGATGCTTACGGTGGGTCGCTTGTAGGTGTAGCTTAGCGACTTATCGAGGGTGATTACGGTAAAGCCGTGTTCAAGAGTGACCGTATCAAGAGTCCTTATCTCGGCGACGGTGATGGAATCGGCATCGCTGCGCTCACCGCTGACGACCACCTTGCGTCCGGCCTGCAGGCCGATGTAAGCGCGATCGAGAGTGATGGTTTTTCCCGAGATGTCGTCGATAATGGGCGCCGGAGCCAGCGGCAGCGGTTCGCTCTGGCAATAGATCACGGTGTTGCGCATGGGGAAGCTGGAGAGACCTTTTTGCGGTGGGTTGATTCTTCTCGCCAGCCGGGCTTCAGCTTTGAGTCCGGCAAGATTCGATTCCTTCTGGAACCTTGACCCAGATGGACCGGCGTTTAAACCCAGCATGGAGACTTTCCCGGAGATGGTGAAATCTGTGTGCGCAACCTCGCTGTTGGAGACCACCTGGCGAATCTCGGTATGCGGCTGCTGTTGCCCCGGTTTTTTCAGATACAAAGCAATCCAGCTCTTGGGCACGGCTTCGGAATAAGTTTTATCCAGAAAGATGAAATCAGAGGAGTCACTGACGTCCTCTACCGTGAAATCTTCCCAGCTAAACGGAAATGGTGGATCCACAACCTGGTTCGGGGGCGAGCTGTTCTGGGCAATGGTGGTGTAGCGCATTGTTACCGGCAACGAGTCCCACAGCGGCGCGTTATAGCCAAAGCAGTTGGCAGTCTGCTCGAAGACGAATGCCTGGCCTTGGGGCGACTGCATGGCTTCAAGGACCTGGTTGAGATTGGCGGAGAGCTGATCGAGGTCCCACTTCTGAATCTGGGCAAGTGCGAGGAGAATGTCGGCGTCCCATTTCCTGGAGATGATTTTCCTGGCGACCTCACTGCTCAGCGGAGTGCTCGGCTGAAAATCAGAGATTGCGCCTTCCGCCTGGGCCTGCGGCGAGAATTGCGTGGGTGTGTATCCTGCTTCTCCCGGCGACAGCTCCTCGAAATCTATTTCGGTGGTGGAAGAATCCGTTCCCAGCGTAGTAAGCGTCTTGTTTCCGGGATTGATGGTGACATTAGCAATTCTCTTCAGCACCTGCTTGCCCTGCTCGCCGATTACGAGGACCATATCGCCCGCTTTGAGCGTGCTGAGCGAGCCGGAGAGAAGCAGGCTCCTGGAACCGGTGGTCACGCGCTGGGGCTGGGCAGGCAGCGGGACAATGGCGTTCCACTCTCCGCGCGCGGAGATGGCCTCGATGGTCTCAAAGGTCTGCGGCTTCTCGCCCGGCCCAGGGACACTCTGAACTTTTGTTCCTACATCGATCAGGATGGTGGGCGGGGCCTGCGGCAGTACCTGTGTGACCGTGGGGCCGGCCAGCGCTGTTCCAAAGGCGGAAGCATTTTCTTCCAAGGTGAACACCAGCACGGTGCTCGCCGCTACGCCGGGCCGCAACTGGTATCCAATCAGTTCCGCAAGGTCCAATATGGAGGCGCGTTCGGTGGCGGTGCGCAGATAGGCTTCATTGGCGATGCGCTCGGTGTAGAAGGTGAGCACGTCAGCCACGGTGGAGAAGGCATCCAGCAGGGCAATGCTGAAATCGTCATCTTCACGGGTGCGCAGGCCATCGAGCGCAAGCTGGTGCGATGAATGCAGGCGGGCCAGCAGCGTGTCCTTGAACTGCTGGTGATCGCCGACGCGATAGGCGATGGCTTTCAGGCCGGGACGGTTGGCGACAAACTGCGGCGTCTCCACAGCAATGCCGGAGCAGCAGCCGCAGGTGCACGTGCCGTTTTGTGAGCAGTCAGCCACTAGCGTCCTCCCAGCATGTTCAGCACGAGCGAGCCGTGCTCAGGAAAATTGGGGTTGTTGTCGAGACGCGCAATCTCCAGCCGCGCGAAATCGAGCTTGCCGCTGGCGAGGCCCAGAGTGGAGTCATTTCCCTGGCGCTGGAACTTCGTGACCTTTACCGACTCCACACCTTCGGTCTGCTGCACCAACTCGATAATCGGGCTGAGATAAACGCTTTGGCCAAAGGTGAAGTTGTCAGGATGAAATGCTCCGAGCGTGCCATCGGGGAGCATGCGGTTGCTCAGCACCAGGAGCAGCGAGCGCTCCACGTCACTGGCAAAGTAATCGGACTTCACGCAGATGCTCATCTCAAGCTGCAGAGAGACCAGCGCCGGGTCCTCCACGTCTACGTCCTGGCCGGCCATGCGGTACTGCTCCATGCAGGCGGTGAGCGCGTTGCGGAATGTGTCGTCCACCAGCTTGCCGCCTTTGCGGTCAGCGGCGATGAAGGCGGTGCGCCAGCTTCCCGTCCAGCGGAAAGTAGCGTTGGCGCGCTGAATGGTGGAGTCGCAGCGCTGCGCGATGTCGCCGTAGTCCTGCTCGGTGACGGCGCGCTTCTGCGTGCGGAATGCATAAGGAGCGCTCTGGCGAACGCGATCCAGAGATTCAGGGTCGAGGCCTCCACGGGCAGGCAGGGGATTACTGACGGCGGTAATCACCGGGTCGGAAAGGCCGGTGGTAAGGGCCGAGTTGTTGCTGGCGATGTGCGCGATGGAATCCGCACCAATGTTTCCCGCCTGGCCATTGCCGATGCGGTAGGTCGCTTCAAATATGGTTCCCGGCACGGGGGCCATGCCGAGGACGTTGTCGCCAAAGCGCAGAGTTGCAGTTCCGTCGTCTTCTGTTTCAACCACGAAGTCTTTGTTTTCCGCATGGCTCTTGAGCAGGTCTCGCCGGCATGTCCAGGCATCATTGATATCTACGGCTGGAACAAGCTTGATGGAGGGCAGCAGCTCGCCGAGCGCGCGGTTTTCAACGGCAGCGCTGGCCGGCTGCGTGGCGTCATAGGACTCGGCAAAGGTGATGGGAGATTGCCTGAGGCTGGGCCGGTAGCTGGAGGCGACGGGCTGCGGCGCTGTGGCGCCGCAGGAATCGGAGGCCCCGGGGCAGTTGTCTCCAGCAACCGTGGTGACCAGAGTCAGAGCAGGATTGGGACTCAGCACTTCGTCGAGTTGTTCATCCGCGATGGTGAGGCCCTGGTCGGCGAGAGCAATATTTCCGTAGGCGACGCTCACATCGTCGAGAAAGACCGATGTCTCCGTAAGGCTGGAAATGCACAGCGGAAATGGAAGCGCATCTGCGGGAGCCCACTCGATCCTGGTGACATCCACGTCGGGGCGCAAGGGCGAGGTAGCGGCAAAGCTTCCACCAATGGGATCGTTCATGGCTGTGACATTGGTGAGGCGAACGGCCCATGCATGCGATGGATCGGCATCTCCGGGCACACCGGTCTTTGGCCCTTTTACTTCACGGAAGACCAGCACCATGCCGGCTGTAAGATTGGGCAATTTCCCGCGCAGGTCCGCGGTGGTAGCGCCTTCAGGAAGACAGCACTCCAGAGCTCCCCAGGTGTAGAACGAGATCTGGTTGTGCTCACGGAACAGAACAGCGGGTTCCAGCAACTCGAAGATCTGCGGCTTTTCCGCAATGGCCTGCTGATAGGCGGAAGACTGCAGGGCCATCACCAACGCCGGCTGGCTGACCTTGGTAAACAGTTGCGTGCCTGCTCCGACGGGAATGGTGAGAGTGGGAACATCGCTGCGCAGAGCAAAATGCATCCAGGCGCGCGCGTTGCGGCCATCATGCATGGGATAGCCAACCAGACGCACATGGCGGCGCACCGAGGTGCGCTTGCGGGCGGTGCTCAGATACGCTTCGGTGGCGACAGCGTCCTGCTGGTAGCTGAGATAGTCGCCGAGGTAGGCCAGCAGTTCCACCAGCATGATGCCGAGATCGGCAGCGCTGGTCTCCTGCCATTGCGGCAGGATGGCGGCCATGCGGTCGAGCATGAGTTGGCGGAAGCTGGCATAGTCTTTCGCAAGATAGGAGATATCTACAGGCTTGGTGCCTTCCGGCGGGCAGGCCAGTTGCTGGCGGCAATCAAAGCCGCTATCGCATCCGACTTTGAAAGAGAAATCGATGCTGGATAGGACCTGATCGAAGTTCTGCGGCGGCTCGTCAGGATTGTTCTTGTCCACCAGCCGCAGCGTGTAGGTGGAGAAATCTCCCGGCTCCTGCACCCGCACCACGAGCACCCTGGGATCGCCTGCAGGTGAAGAGGACACGGCTTCGCTCACCTCAACGATGACAATCGTGCGGATGCGCTCTCCGCCGTCAATGCGCACGTTTTGCAAAACCAGTTGGCCAGGCTTGAGTGGATGAATGAAGTGCGCGAGCAGGGTGCGCTGACGAATGCTGTCAGGATCGGAAGGATTGTCCACGACTTCCAGGAAGTCGATGCCGTTGAAGACAGACTGCTGCTCCAACACTCCACGGCGGCGATCATCACAGCAGCGGTAGATCATTGTGAGAGCGATCCTCTGGTAAATGTCGCGACCTGCTGTTGCCCGGTCTGGCGGACGACATATTCAATGGTCACGGTCAGCGTGCTGTCCACGGCGGAGACCTCAACCTTGTTCACCTCGATGAGGCTTGCGAGGTTCTGCTGCAGAGCGCCCTGCACCAGGAACTGCGTGGCCGCCGCCATCTCGGTGCTGTTGGGCGCAAACACCACCTGCATCAGGCCGCTGCCGAACTCCGGACGGTTCACGCGCTCGCCCGGAGAGGTGAACAGGACCTGTTCGATCAGGTCGCGGATGTGGTCGTTGCCGGTCGTGGTTGCCGTCCGGCCGCGGCCATCAAAACGAAATGGAAAATCGATGTTCACATTTCTCCTAGGTGGCGAGCACGCGGGTTTGTGTGACCACAATCAGCAATGGCGTTCCTGTTGGCGCGCAAATTGCCTGGCTGTCGAGCAGCAGCAGCGGCTGTCCGCTGGAAAGCACGCGCACCGAGCCGGTGACAAACTGCGCCGTGACACACGGTCCATTGGCCGCAGGAGGCGGCGGCAGCGCGCAGCCTGCCACCACATACGGCGACGACATGAAAACCGTGGGCATTCCCGAAACCATCACACGCGGATTCACCACGGTGGGCTGCGCCTGCCCTGCGTGAGAGCAGAGCACCGTTGCACCCTGATGCAGCATGAATCCCGGCATGTGGACTACCTCCTTTATTAAGTGACGATCAGCGCGCCCTGGTTAATGGTGACCGTGGGGCCGGTGAGGGCAATGGACGCTCCCTTGCCGTTCTGGATGATGATCCCCAGGTCGTTAATCATGATGCTGGCGCCGGTGAGGGTCTTGATCATGATTCCTCCGGTCGGGCCGGGAAGATCACTGATCGAGAGCATGTTCTGGCCCGCAGTCTGGAAGACGATGCTGGGCGAAACCGGCAGGCCGAGCCGCGCTGCCGGCGGAATATCTGAGGGCGAGCCCCAGATGCATCCTGACCAGATGGGATAGTTCGGATCGCCGTGTTCGAACTCGATCCATACGCCTGCGCCGATAGGAGGCACCATATAGACACCCATGGGCGGGCCAGTGGGGCCGGCCAGCGGCACACAGGGCACTGCCCATGAGGAAGGCAGAAGCCCGACCACGTCCGGCACGATGGCCTGCACACGTCCGGTAAATTCCGGATCGATGTTGTTGGTCACCGTTCCGCGATACTTCCCGTAATACTTTCCTTCTGCTCCGGTATTCCCGTTCATGTCACCACCTGCGGGACCTGTGAAATCAATCCATCACGCGAGAGCGTAAAACTCTGCTTGTACTCGCCGCGCTTGAGATTGTGGGTAACGGTTTTCACGTAGTACATGCCGTCGTAAGACAGACCAGCGCCGCGCACTCCAACCAGCAGGCGCGCTTTCAAAATGTGCCCGTAGCGCAGGACGTTGAGCGTGCCTGTTCCGCTCACCGCATCGGATGTTGCGGCGGTCTTGGCCAGGGCTTTTCCTATGGCCTCGATAGGATTGTTGTTCGCGGTGTCGTCCTGGAATTCCACCTTCAACGGCGGAGTAAGCCTTGCGCCCAGCGGCGGACGCAGCAGGCTGATGTTCGGCACCGGAATGGGAATCGGAATCTTGTGCGTGACCGGATCCATGATGGTGGTGATTACGATCTTCTTGGCCAGCCCATCAAGGCTGAAGCTGAGGCTCTCCACGTTATTGGCGGCGTCCATGTTGGTGGTGAGCGCGGGCTGCGGGATGGGAATGCGGATGTCCGGACCGAAATAGGCGATGTTCATTCCCGGAGCAGGCCCCGGCTCCACGTAAAAGACGTAGCCAACATCATTGGCCAGCTTCTTGATGTAGGCGAGATCGCTGCCGGTCTGGGTGGGGATCTTCTCAATTGGAATAGGCACATCTTCAAACAGCGGCGGAATCACCAGTGGCACGACCCCAAAGACCGCGTACTTGGCCAGAATAACGGCGACGCGCGCGCTGATGGGCAGAGCCGGATAGCGCATAAACGGCATCTGAATCACATCCATCAACACGCTCAGGTCTTCGCCGGTAATGGTCATGGTGGATTGGCCGGCTTCATTGTTGGGCGCAATGTCGTGGCGAATTATAATTCCATCTACGAGCACGTTGGGGATTCCACCCAGGGTACACACCAGAATCACGCGCGTAGTGCCCGGATCAAAAAAGCCTGCAGGCACCAGCGTGTTGCGCAGTGGAGACTTCTTGCTGGTGTTGAAGACCATCTGGAAGCCGCTGCGGTCACCGCCGGTATTGATTTGCACACTCACGAGCGAGTCCACCAGGGACTTGGGCGCCGGCAGCGGCACGCCGGGGCCGATCAGCAGCGTGAGATAGATACCTTTCAGCATTAGCGTGGTCCGGGAATTCCCTGCGGCAGAGTGATGCGGATTACCCGCCCAATCTCTTCCAGTTCAAAGGGTGAAATCACCTCATTGGCGTCGCAGATCCGCCAGAACTGCTGCGGATCATCGAGATATTGCGCAGTGATGTTGTCGAGGCGCTCACCGCGCGCGACGGTGTGCTGCAGCAGCAAATCAAACTCGCTGCCCTGAGGAAGAAAGCGGCGGCTGACATAGGCGATCTGCCGGCCATCACTGGTCTGATACTTCAGCACCGCCAGGCTGTAATAACGGCTGTTAATCGAGAACATGGTTTTGCCTCATCCAATCCTGCTGATGCCCAGGTCGCCGAGGGAGGCGCGTCCGGCCAATCCGGCGAGCTTCTCCTTCTGCTGCTGGTAAGCCATGAACAGGCTGTTGCCTTTATGATCAAACTGCAGATCGTTCACGTTGAGAACACGCATGCTCAGGCTGACCTTGGCGCGAATGGGATTCAGGTTGATGTCGAACGCCTCCTCGGTAATGTTGAAGTCGGTGAGGCGAATGGGAACAACGCGATTGGCGCTCCAGACAAAGAGCGCCAGCGGGGCCTCCACCGGCGCAACCTCGATGGTGCCGGCCTGGGCTAGACTGTCTTCATTCAGAATCTGCGACGAAGGCGGATAGATCATGGTTTCCAGCGCGGCAAGCTGCGGCTGGATTCCAAACTGCACGGCGTTCGGATTTTGGTCCGGATGCTCGAGCTGGTCGGTCGCATCAATCTCGGCATCGAGCTTGATGGTCTCCGAAGGAGGCCCGGTGAGGCGCAGCGCATCCAGGCGATCGCCGCCTTCATTGGCCACGCCGCGCGCCTGCAGCGTGCGCGTGAGCGTATCAGGGTTGTACTGCATGGAAATGATGCGCTGCACCACCAGCGTGGTCGGGTCAGCCAGGACGATGCCCGCCCGCAATACTCTTGGTGTCCCGGGAAATGAACTCATTAGCCACACTCCGCTGCGCCATCTGAATCACTGTCGGGAGGATCCTGCGCGCCGAACAGGCGTCCCAGAACGTCACTGGCATCGATGTTTGGCTTGATCCATTCAATGTCATCGAGTGATGGAAACGTGAAGCCCTCGTCAGAGGCATAACGGATGGGCTTCTTAAGTCTCATTCCCAGTTGCAGGCCGGGATCGTATTTGAAGGAAGCAAGCTTCCACACTTTGGTGGTTTCAACCTTCAGCCGCCAGACGCCGGCTTCAGCATGGACCCACGCACAAATCGCCAGCCCGAGGATCAGCTTCAGCAGCAGCTCAAAATCTGCTTCAGCTACAAATTTTGCTTTCTCATAATGGATTCTGGCGTTCGATTGCACGTGTCCGACCAACGCAGCTGTGGCCGAAATTCCCAGGCCGCCGCTCACTGATGCAATCCCGATGCTGATCTCAACGCCGCCCCTGATGCTGCCGGTGATGTGGCCGTTCACACCAATGTAGAGTTGGCCGGACAAAGTGATGTCCAGATCAGGTTTATCTTCCAGGGGATTAAAGGCCGCCTCAGCTTTTACATTGCGGATTTCGCCGGGGCCAATCTGGTAGCCGGCTTTGAGCGATCCCTCGATGCGGGCGTTAAGGCCGCCAATTTTCGGGATTGACAGACCAGGAATAGGAATGCTGACGCCGATTTCGAAGATCGTGTAATCGCCCTTGATGGGATCGAAGAGGTGGATGGGCTTGGGAAATATGAGCGAACCCTTGAAACGCACCTTCTCGTGCTCGTCAATTTCAATGCCTGCGCTGGCAATCAGATTTTCTGTGACCTGGACGCTGACATCGCCGGAGCCGGAGAATTTGTGCTCCGGGCTCATCTTTACGTGCAGTTTGCCGGTGACACGGCCTTTCTTGACCTCGATATCGCCTTCACCGGAAAATTTTTCGTCCCAGTACTTGACCTTGACCGAACCGGTCAGACCGAAAAGCTTGAATCCTGCTTTCCCTTCGCCATAAATATGAGTTCCGTCATACTCAATGCTGACTGCAGCTTCTTCCAATCTGGGAATCTTAAATTTACCGCTGCCGCGGAACAGCCAGCGTCCGCCTTCATAGAAGAGGCTGACATCGATGCCCTCAGTCCCCGGAATATCCAGGCTTACTTTGCCCTGCGCTGAAACTCCCTTGCTGCTGAGGCCCACGTCCACCGATCCACTTTTCACGTACTTCATCTTGCTCTGCAGTTGCGTGGCTTCAATGTGTACGCCGCCGGTCCACTCTTTGTTCTGATAGGTAATGTCTCCTTCGGCCTTATCAACTCCGGGCAGGTAAGCGTTCAGCTTGCCCTTGGCGACTAAACCATTGGGGTCAGCAGTTACATCCAGGCGTCCATCAAGAAATTTCTTCGGCCCGCGCGCCAATTCGAATGCCAGAGCGCCATAAGGCTTGAACTCCGGGGCCAGTTGCAATCCGATTTCGCCTTCCGTGATCTTGGCCAGGGGTATGGGCGACTTCAGTTTCTTGGCATCGAGCGGCGCTATAAGAGCAAAGCTGTCTTTGTCGAACTTGACATTTAATGTTGGCAGGAATGGAACACTGGGCTTAATGCTTCCTTTTCCGCTAAGCGTTCCATCTTCTTCAAACTTAATTTCGGTGAACTCTCCATCGCTGAGATACGGATAATGAAACTTCAGATTTGGGCGGCCTTTGGGAAGATTCAGCTTTCCATCTTTGGCCACGTTCAGGCTGACTTTGCTCTCGCCCTTGAGCGAAACCGGTATGCGGCTGTTGGAGCCGGTATCGAAAACTGCATCGATGATGTCACTGCCGGCAGTCTTGCCGCGCTTCAGCTTGTCGAGCAGAAGGCCGGAGATGATGGTGGATGCCGATTTGTTCTCCGGAATGTCGGAGTCCTTGATCGGCATGGCCTTTTTCAGGTCTTTCTGATATTCGTCGGTAATGTAGAGGTTCGTGCCCGGACCGCCCGCCTGAATTGGATAGGGAATGCCTTTCTCTCCGCTAACGCTCTCACCTTTTCCAAGGGTGCCGAGAGCGGGCGCTTTCTTCTCGGCTTCGCAACACGGGCCGCAGATTGCGCTGGCCTGCTTGACGTCTTCGAAATAAAGCAGAATGTCGTCAGGCTCTACCGGATCTCCCTTCAGGGCTGAGCGAATCTGAGAGGCCTTTTGTTTTAGGTCCTGGAATATCTCGCGGCCGCTCTGCATGTTCTCCGGCCCATCGAGCATCTGCATATTTTCAGGGACGTTGTTGCCGCCGAACTGCAGTTCCAGAATGTGGTCGACCTGGCAGGAACTGGTGCCGGCGCGGGTAGGCTCAAATGTGCTCTTGCTGGTGGTGATTTTTTTCCAGTTAGTCTCCGCGTCCGCCGGTTCCCATTTCACCTTTTGCAGCCAGATCTTCCGCAATTGCTCGGTCTTTGGACGCTCCTGCTTCAACCCTGCTTTGACATCTCCGGCTGTGTCGATGATGGCCTGCAGCGCGCCGCGATTCGAAGTGTCCTTCCAGACCTTCTCCACATTGCCTTTTTCCGGAGGAAGGTCCAGCGTTCCCATGTTGAAGGCCTGGATGTCGGCGCTCACTCCCGGCCCGCCAACGGCCCGCTGCTTTACTCCGAGCTGTCCCAGCGCCGACGTTTTGGGAACGCTCTTCCAGTTGCGTCCGCTATCGGCTGTGGGTGCTGTACTGGCGGCGGTTTTCTTCTTATCGTCATCTTTGGCGGCGCGTGAGACCAGCGGCTGGCCGGGGCGCGATGCGGGAACAGGAGCAGGCGCGCCGCTCATCACCGCGTCGGCAATTGTGTCTGCCTCGTGTTCCAGGCGATGGTATTCGCTGGACTCGCCGAGAGAAATATGGTCAGAGGAGCGTTGCAGTCCGCTCTGCTGGACGGTGTGCGCGAGTTCGTGGGCGAGAAGATGCTGCCCACTCTCGGATCCCGGATCATATTTCCCATGGTCGAACACAATGTGATTTCCGACCGTGTAAGCATTGGCATTCACGTCCCGTGCGGATTCCGCCGCCTGGGGGCCGGTATGCACACGCACTCCGCTGAAATCGCGGCCGAAGCGCGGCTCCATGACGGAACGCGTCGAAGGGTCGAGAGAATGTCCGGGTGACTGAAGCGTGCGGTTCACTGAAGGCGGCGCGCTCGGCGGCGCGGGTGCCGGCGATGCCGGCGAGCGCTGCAGCATGGGCTTCTTTTCTTCTTCGCGCTTGGTGCAGGCCTCGCACTCACCGCTGCTGGCTGACGATCCGCTGCACGAACACTTTTTCTGCAAAAGAACAGAAGGAGCAGGCGTAATGCTGCGCACCGCGCGGTCAGCCGTGGGCGCCGCCATGACTCCGGATTTTGCAGGTGCGCTCATTTGCCTTCCCGCCCGTCTTTTTCTTGTGTCCGCACCAGCGCCTGGGCGAGATGCTGGGCGATGATTTGTGGTTTGCCTGCGCGAATGTCGTTCAGCCTGATTGCTTCAACGTTGCTGCTGTGAAGCCAGGGCTGGGGCACGCCTTCGCTGGCCAGAAGCGATGAGAGTTCATGCTGCAATCCGTCGGCAATTCGAATGGCTTCACTGCGCCGGAAGGACTGCATGTGCAATTCAGCGATGTGCACAGAGATGTGCGTGGGCGCAAGAATTTTGCGCACTGGCTGCGGCGGAGCCTGCTCCTGCCGGCGTAGACGCGCGCGCCATCCCGCACGGACCCGGCGGCGGCTCATACCCAGCCTCCCACTTCGGCATCGCTCAATTGCCGCTCCAGCTTGCCGCACTCGCGGCGTGCGGCCACCAGCAGGTGCTGCATGCGGACGGGGCCGCCCGCACCCGCCGCGAGAAATGCGGCATTCACAGCGATGTTGCGGATGTTCCCACCGGGCAGGTTGAGCCTGGCCAGTTTTTCGGCATCGAGACCCAATGTAGGCGTCTGCGTGGGGAAGATGCGCTCCCAGATGCGGCGGCGCAGCGCAGGATCGGGAAATGGGAACGAGATGATGAAGCGAATTCGCCGCAAAAATGCCTGGTCGAGCGCGTGGCGCATGTTGGTGGTCAGGATGGCCAGTCCGCGATAGGCCTCCATGCGCTGCAGCAGATAGCTCACCTCGATGTTGGCGTAGCGGTCGTGGCTGTCTTTCACCTCGCTGCGCTTGCCGAACAGGGCATCAGCCTCGTCAAACAGCAGGATGGCCCCGCTGCTTTCGGCGGCGTCAAAGATGGCGCGCAGATTTTTTTCGGTCTCGCCGATATATTTGCTCACCACCTGGCTGAGGTCGATGCGGTAGAGGTCCAGACGCAGCTCATGCGCCAGGATTTCCGCCGCCAGAGTTTTGCCGGTGCCGCTGGGGCCGCTGAAGAGCGCTGTGGCGCCGAGGCCGCGTGAAGTCTGCCGCGCGAAGCCCCACTCCTGGAAAACTTTTTCCTGCTGCTGCACGTGCGAGGCGATGCTGCGCAGCATCTCCATGCTCTGCTCGGGCAGCACAATGTCATTCCAGCCGGCGCGCACCTCGATGCGCTGGGCGCGGCCTTCGAGCAGCGGGCGTGTTTCCGCGCGGCATTCATCCCAGAGCCGCGCAACTACATCGTCGCCGCTGCGCTGCACTGCCTGCATAACTCGCTGGCCTGCGTTATGAATGCTTTCTGAATCCAGCGGGAACTGTGCGGCAATGCGGTCGAGTTGGCCGTTGAGTGACGCAGCGAATTCACCCAGAGCGTGCTGCCACAGGGCGCGCTGCTCGTCGGCGGCCGGACGATCCACCTCAATCCTGACCAGTTGCTTCGCCGATGAGAGTTCGAGCGGACCGGAGCTGCACACCAGCACGACTCCGCTGATGCGCTCCGCCAGGGCCGATGCGATGTTCCACTCCAGCGGATTGCCTTCCGCAGGCTCCAGCAGCAAGGCGCCACAACTCAGCAGGGCCTCGCGCTCCCACAAGCGCACGAACTCTTCCTGTTCAGCAAGGTTGGCGCCCAGGGCCCCGGCGCGCAGGGCAGATAGATGAAGCCCCAGAGAACGGCAGGCGGCTGCGGCCAGCGAACGCTTTCCCTTGCCGGCATCTCCACTTAATTGCACCACCGCTGACTGTTCGGCGGTGAGCGCGTACAGCATGGCTTCCGCATGTTCGCGATAAGAAGCGGGCAACGCCTGCGGCGCCGCGACGGCTTGAAGAAGGTTTTGCAAACGCGGATCGAGCGCCTGCGCACCCATCAGGAAATGCAGCACACGCTCTTCAATGCGCAGGCGGCTGCCGGTGAGCGTGTCCCCTGGCCGGACTTCGAGCAATCTCCAGCGGCGCAAAGGCGCATCCGGCAGCAGCGCGCTCCAGTGCGGTCCGGGGAGAATTTCCAGGGCGAGTTGGAATGTGGGGTAGCGGCCCGTCTCATCTCCGTGAAGAGCCGCACACAGCGAAGGAACAGCGGGATCAAGTTCCATGGCTGCGCACAGCACCAGCACATCACGCTCAAAATCAGAGAGACCGAAACGGCGGCAGATATCGGCAAGGCCGGAGCTTTCGTTGGCCGGTTGCTCCGGCGCGGCATTCTCCTCAGCTTTGGCGGCTGCGCCAGTCACCCGCGCTTCCAGCAGCGCGCGCACCCTGCGCATGGCCGCGGAAAGAGTTTCGGCCGTGGCGGGCGCGGTGTTCTCAGCGTGTTGTGCCTGTTCGTTCACAATATGGTCACCTGCGGCGCGTTAAACACGCCGCCTGGGTCTGTCTGCAATGGACTCTCGGCCCCATCCACCACCACGCGCACCAGGTAATCGCCGGCGGGAACGCCTGCAAACGGAATTTTCAAATTCATCGTCGGCGGAGGCGGACTGGCAGGCGGACTGGAGAGGTCCATTCTTGGCGGAGCTTCAAAGCTGAACGCCGATACCGAAACCGGCGGCGGGCTGCTGATGGGCGCAATATGGTTCAGCAGCACCTTAACGCGCTGATCGAAGCCAACTGCCGGCTTGACGTTCAGGTTGATATTTCCTGAGCGCAGGCTTGGCCCGCCGCCCTGCGGATCGGAGATGGTCACCGGCCCCTGAATCTGTGGCCGCAAGGTGAAGCTCTCGACGTTCGATTCAATCACGCGGTGCGGCATGGGCGGTGAACCCATCAGCAGCCGCTGCAGCACCTGCACCGGCTGAATGCCCGCGGGAATAGCAGCAGGAATGGTGACGGCGATCTGGTCCATCGAGATGTCGCTCACGGCGGGAACAAGTTCCGTATCACTGAGCACCACCACCGTGTCATCGCCTTTAAGCTGGGTGCCCTGCAGCACCAACTGGTCGCCGGAGACAATTGCCCGGTCAGGCACAGCAGGATCGCTTGCCGAGGCGCGCGAGAGCACCTGCTCGATCGATGGTTTCTGGAATGGAATGGCTCTCACCGAGCGTGACTGCACCGGCAATGCGGACTTCGCCGAGGCGCGGCTCTCAATCAGCACCACGGAGGCCTGGTAGGCTGCGGTGGGCCGGTAGCGCGCCTGAAAAGCCGTCCACATTCGGGAGATTTCTTCGGTAGTGATGGTCTGCGGCCAAATCTTGATCATCTCCACCTGCTCGGACAATTGCGAGGTGAAGAGATTTCTCAGCGCGTCCGGCAAGCCGCCTCCGGGGTTGACCTGCGATGGGCCGGCGAGCGAGCGGCGAATCGCATTGCGCGTGAGCACCGGAGTTTCATGCAGCAACTGCATGCCGTAGCCCAGCAGAATCTCCGCATGGAACTGGTCTGCGCCATAGGCGGTGAGCAGATAATGCAGATCGAGCGCCAGCGGATTGTCGTTGATGCGTTCGCCCGCAGTGTTGCGCGAGGGAAGTCCGACATTGCGCCAGCCCTGATTGGGCGTGACCTGGTAAAGAAAAAGATTGAGCTGGCTCCTGGACAAATTCGCCAGGTCCACGCGGTCGGGTGGAAGAGCGGTCACGGCAACGTCACCGAGCGAGGCGCTGATGTCGCGGTCAATCAGACCGTTGTTCAGCAGGTCCATGATCGTGAAGGTGACCGAGGCGAGGGCAAGCGCGTTGCTCATGACCGGCCCTCACGCTGCTTGAGATATTGATCGAGTGACAACGTGGGCGCACTGGGCTGCGGGACCCTGACGGGGAGCGGAGCGCGCTCGGTGACGGCGTTCACACTGACCCGTCCAATCACCACGTTGATGACCGGGCGGGAATCTTCAATCGGCTCTGCAACTAAGGAAACACTTCTTTGTGCTTGCTGGTTGAGCGCCAGCGGCGCGACGGGTTGCGGCGCCGGGCGGTGAATAAATTCCTGCTTCGGCTGGACAGGCTTTTCGAGCTTTCTGCTGCTGACGTTAAAGCGTTCTTCCTGGTTTACGGGCTTCTCTTGTTGCGAAGCCTTCTGCCGCTTGGACTGCGAGACTGGCCTGCCCGCGTTCTCGCCGGCATCGTCTTCCAACTGGCCGGCGGCTTTTGGCCTGGACTGCAGTGAAACTGGCTCCTGGGCCCGTGTGATGACGCGCTCTACCTCACGCGTTATCGCTGTATCCAGCGGCTGCGCGATGGGCCGCCGAATTTCTGCCGGTGATGGTTCATTGTCAACCTTGACTGACGGGCGCTTACTCTGATTCGTGATCTCAGCAGCGGACGATGGCTCCTCGCGGCGATTCCCGGTGACTGGGGAAGCTTCCGCTTGTGCTTCTGCCGTCATTGGTACACGAGGCCCCAAATACTCCGCAGGGCGATCCGGTCCAGATTTGTAAGTGAAAGTTTGAAAGGGTCTGAGACGCGCCGACACTGCCGCGGGCGGCGGCTCAAACAGCGAAGGCACACGGGGCTGCACCGCCACGGGTTTGCCCTGGCTGCGATCGGCTACGAGCTTCAGATAATCGCCCATGTTCTATTCAGCAATCAGGTCCAAATACACATGTCGCCGCAAAGGGCTGAGCTGCAGAATTTCCGCCTCACTCCAGCCGTATGCAGCGGCCAAGCGGTGCACTTCATTCAGCATTCGTCCTGACCAGGCCTGCAGCTCTGACCAGAAAAAAGATTCGATATCGAATTCTGCCTTCCACGCGTGATGGCACTGCGCGCACTGAAGCGGGAGCTGCACCTCGGCATCAGGGTCTGCTCCAGCCATTGCTTCCGAAATTGCCTGGACCAACTCTTCGGGAAGATCTTCTGCCGGAGCTGCCTTGCCGCCGCAATTCACGCTCAGGATGCAGCGCTGCAGCAGCGCATTTTCCGCTTGCTGTGCCTCGCGCAGATCACGCATGTTCGGCAGCCGGAATGAAGCTTCGTATCCGTGCGCCGAAAGGGCCAGAGATCCACGCCGGCCCCCATGCTGGCCAGCGGGAGCGGAGAATGCGATCTCCAGTTCTTCACCGCATGCCGGGCACTTCGCTACCGCAGAGATTTCATTGCCGAAAACCTGCGCGCGAAGCTGGAACAGTCGGGCGGAGCATTCTCCCCAGGTGAGCTGCGCCGGATCGTCTTCACAAACGCTGCCCAATACCGCTAGCGCCCGCTCAACCGGAAGCTGCCCTGCTCCGCGCTCCCAGAGATCCAGCAGCTCTGACTGTGACAGGGTGCGCATGCGCCGTTACACCGGGGGTTCAGTGAATTGCGGTTCCTGCGGCTCAGGCACTGCCTCGTCGCGGATCCAGCCCTCGTTTTCCAGCTTGATGTGCTGGATGGCGACGGCATTGGCATTCGCATCGAGATCGGGCAAGGACTGGTACTCCGATACCCAGCAGCGAAACACCTTGTAAGCGAGCGCCAGCTGGCCGGCTTCGTTGTAGACCTCAATGGTGATGTCTTTGCGAAAATCTTTGAGCGAGACCTCATTGCTGGGCGCGCCGTTGTAGTTCCACACCTTATTGGCCCACTTTTCGAATTCGGGGTCGTGGGTCACGCCGCGATCCAGCGTGATGGCCTCGTACTCAGTGCGCCCCGGGCTCTTGCGGCTGCTGCTGGGATCGCCGCCTTCGCGATGCTTCACCACCTCGGTGGTGCGCTTCAGCATGCTTACCTTGCTCACACCCGCGACGTAGCGGTTGTCCCACTTCACGCGGAACTTGAAATTCTTGTACGGATCAAAGCGTTGCTGATTGACGACGAACTGTGCCATCGCGTTCTCCTTAGACCTGGATCTGTCCGGCCATCTGCTGGATCTGAATGATTACGAACTCCGCCGGCTTTAACGGAGCGAAGCCGACAAGGATGTTGACGATGCCCTGATCAATGTCGTTCTGCGTGGTGGTTTCGCTGTCGCATTTCACAAAGTAGGCCTCGCGTGCGCTCTTGCCCTGAAATGCGCCCTGGCGGAAGAGGTTGTGCATGAATGCGCCTACGTTCAGCCGTATCTGCGCCCAGAGCGATTCGTCGTTGGGCTCGAACACCACCCATTTAGTGCCGCGATACAGGCTCTCTTCGATGAACAGCGCCGTGCGGCGCACCGGAATGTATTTCCACTCGGAGGCGAGCTGGTCTGCGCCCTGCAGAGTGCGCGCGCCCCAGACTACGCGCCCCACAATGGGGAAAGCGCGCAGGCAATTGATGCCCAGCGGATTCAGTTCGCCATTCTCATCATCCGTGAGCGGCACCGAGAGATCGACCACGCCGACGAGTGTGCCCTCCTGTCCTGCCGGGGCCTTCCACACTCCGCGCTGCGCATCCGTGCGCGCAAAGATGCCAGCCACCGCGCCGCTGGGAACAAACGTATCGATCTGCCCGTCTTTCAGGGGATTCACTTCCATGAGCCGCGGAAAAAAGACAGCGGCATGGTCGCTCTTTGTGCCAAGGCTATCGAGGCCGGCAATGGCCTTGGCCTTGGTGTTCCAGGTGCTCGGCGGATCGACGACGTAGAACGCCCGCCGCTTTTCACAGTACTGCGCAGCATTGGCCACCACCGAGACGCCTACGTCGCTGCCGTTGTAGGGCGGGATGGAGAGAATGTTGAAGAGGTCGGCTTTTTCCAGGGCATAGATCCCCGATTTATTGTCCTGGGTGCCGGGGCCGATGAAATCATTGTCACCGAGAGGATCGCCATCACTACCTCCGACCGCCGGCACAGGCGTTGGGACAGTCTGCGGCGGGCTGAGTATCTGGACCACAGTGTCTGCCGGCCGCACACCGGGAACGTTATCTCTGGTCGGATCGGTCCCGCCAATAGAATCGTTGGCAACTACGACCAGATTGGAATTCTGTTGGAGGACCTTGGCAACGTAACGCGCGTTGTTGTGGTCCACGGAAACGTTCAGATACTTCTCTGACGTGACCACCTTCGTGCCTGTCGAATCCATCAATGTGATGGTCAGGTTAAACAGCGTCATGTCGGCAGGCGTCTTTGTCGCGTGGTCCACCAGCGCGGTGAGGTTCTTGCCCCATGCCCCCACGCTGGCTGCGTTCAGGAGCAGTGTGGTAAATGGACTTGAAATGGGGCTGGAGAGCGGACTTGAGGGCGGGCTCGAGGTGTCCTGCGGCAGGGTGATGGTGGCCGCTGAGCCGCCGTTGGCGAGCCGGACAATGATCGCCTGGGAGCCGCCGTTGAGATAAAAGTCCTGCACCGCATAGCTCATGGTGCTAAGTGTGGACAGTCCACCGAACTGGCGCTCGTAGTCGGCATAGCTGTTGATTACGATGGGATCATTCACCGGTCCCCACAAGGCCCGGCCCACAAAGGCCGTAATCGAAGTAGCTACGCCGGTGATGGTGTGTACACCACTTGGTATCTCTTCTATGTAAACGCCCGGATATGTTGGCCTGATAGGCATAACACCCACTCTCCTTTGTATTCTTCAGGTCTGCTGGTTATTCCTCGGTTAGTTCCTCGATTTTTCCAAAAGTGCTCTCGTACTCCTCAAGGGATTGCTGTAAAGCGCTGTGCAGCGCCTTGGCTGAACGCGGGTTGGTGAGAATGCGGCTGTGCAGGCGCACGCGTTCGTTCTCTGAAACCTGTCCGCAGTCAATCACGGTTTCAAAGCGGTTGTAGCCCACTCGGAAACAATTGGCGTACCGTCCTTCCAGTCCTTCATCTTCTTCCCATGCGAGGGCATCTTGGGTCACACGAACCTCAGTTGGTCCGGCACAGTCGGTGCTCCACGGCAAGAAAAGAGTAAGGTGCATGCCGGCACAAGCCGCTAGCAATGCATGTGGCGTGCCATCGTTACCAGACAGTCTCAAGAGTGGGGATGGTGCTGGTTTGGCGGGAGTTAGACCGTCTTCATGGCCGGAAAGATCTTAAGATGGCAAGCTGCACCTGTAACAAGGTGAACATGGTGAAGTGTCAAAGCCAGGAGAGGATCTTATGCAGGACGATTGGCAGCGATTCAAGAAATGCTGCATGTTCTTCACTAGAAGCGGGTCGGGGCATGACTTCAGTCGTGCCCATAGAGGTCTATAAATCTGGGCTTTAGCCCTGCAGCTGTGTCCTTGTGCTCAATGCGCGCTTACATCATATTGTTAATGCGCATAGCAGCTTGCAGCGGGACCATCGCACCATGAACAGTGCTGTAACATCACGCTGTTACAGTCGCTATTACAGTGTGACACCCGGGAAGAATCGGGTGACCGGGAAATCGGGTGATCGAAACCAGGCCTTCCTCTGCGCCCTCTGTGGTAGGCCTTTGACGTTTACGCCGGCCGAACCAACCGGTATTTTGCGATCTTGCGATAGAGCGTCATCCTCGACCAACGTAATTTCTCCGCGGCTTTGCTTTTGTTCCACCGGGTACACAGCAGAGCGGCCAGCACCTGTTCGCGCTCCTCGACTGAATCTGGCAAAGCTGCGGAAACGGATTGCTGCAGCCCTGAAGGCAGATCGGTCAAACGTATGCTGCCATTGGCCTGGTTCAGGTGCATGGCTTCCACTAGGTTCTTCAACTCGCGCACATTGCCGGGCCAGTCATACGCGAGCAGGCAGTCCCACGCTTCCTGGGTGAATTCCGGAGGATGCGGCCCGCTGCTGCGGCTGTACTCGCGGATGTAATGGCGGAGCAGCACAGGAATGTCCTCGCGGCGCTCGCGTAAAGGAGGAATATGGACCCGCGCAATATTCAGGCGGTAGTAAAGATCATGACGAAAACTGCCGTTGCGCGCCATCTCCTCAAGATTGCGGTTGGTGGCGGCGATGAATCGCAAATTCACGCTCAGGCCGGCTTTGCTGCCCAGCGGATGAAACTGCTTGTTCTCAAGGACGCGCAGAAGCTTGGCCTGGGCAAACAGGCTCAGATCTCCGACTTCATCCAGAAAGACGGTGCCCTGGTCGGCGGTTTGCAGCCATCCTGACTTGCGCGCCAGCGCCCCGGTAAAGGCGCCACGCTCGTAGCCGAACAACTCGCTTTCCACCAGTGTGTCTGGAATGGCGGCGCAATTGACGCACACCAGGGGCCTTTCACTGCGGCTGCTCAGGCGGTGGATGGCAGAGGCGGCCAGCTCCTTCCCGGTGCCGGTCTCCCCGGTAATCAGCACGTTGCTGTTGCTGGGAGCAATGCGCGCCAGCGTAGATTCGACACCTTGCATCACAGTGCTGACGCCCACGAATGGAGATTCACTGATACATGCTGCGCCGGCGCTATGGTCTGAAGCCCCGGAAGCGATCTGGCATACGGCTTGCAAAAACTCCGGCAGCTCGGCAGGCATGTGGAAATAATCCGTAATGCCGGCGCGCAGCGCCCGGACCGCGATCTCTTCTGAACTCCTCTCCACCAGCAGAATTACAGGCAGGCCGGGCGCGAGCTGCCGCATCTCAACGGCAACACGCAGGCCATCCTCCGGACGCTGGGGGGGAGCTGCGACGACGATGAGCCGTGGGGGCGATTGCCCCGGCACTGGAGAGACGCGCAGTTCTTTCTCCTGCACAATGCGAAAACCGCATGATTCCAACTGCGCAATCCAAGGCGATTTGCAAAGGGATTCACAATCCCGAACGAGAATAGCTGGCAGCATGACCTGCTCGTACACGGGGCTCATCGTACAAACATGCGCCGGACCGCCCTTTAGTCGCGTCGCATGCATAGGCCCGACTGCTCTGGAAGTGAAGATAGGATAAGCTCAGCGCCGTGTAACTGCAATCTCGAAGCTGCTGCTAACCTGCACCTATTTCAGATCAGAACTCGCTGAACCGCGGCCCGAATAAAAAAACCATGCCTAATGACAATAGACGTGAGGATTGGCAGTTTCCCCCTAAGGGCTAGGGACATTTTCCAGGGAACAACCCTGGCGACATAGGCCTCAGTGCTATACCCATGCATGCAGGCTGCGGTTTAAGATGGCGAAATTCTTGTTGCAATTCTGAAACAATCCTAATTCGCTGGAGTGTGCGATCGGGGCCGGTAACGCTTGCAGCCCATGATTCCAGCCCACGATTTGAACGCTTTTGACGACTTATCAAGCACTTACGCAGCCATGCTTGCCGGTTTAAGGAGCCAGATTGGCTCTGTCAAAAGGATTTGCCGTCAGCAGGGGCTGAATCCATAGAATTTCCCAACCCGCCGGCGTGTTCGCGTCAGCCGCGCCGCGCTGCCTCGATGGCGGCGATGTCGATCTTCTTCATCGTCATCATCGCCTCGAAGGCGCGTTTTGCTTCACCGCCACCAGCCGCAAGTGCATCGGTTAGCGCGCGCGGGGTGATCTGCCAGGAGAGGCCCCAGCGGTCCTTGCACCAACCGCACTGGCTTTCCGCGCCGCCATTGCCGACGATCGCGTTCCAGTAACGGTCCGTCTCTTCCTGATTCTCCGTCGCGATCTGGAAGGAAAAGGCCTCGGAGTGCTTGAACACCGGGCCGCCGTTGAGACCAAGACAGGGAATGCCCACGACGGTGAACTCCACCGTCAGCACATCGCCCTTCTTGCCGCCCGGATAGTCGCCGGGGGCCTGGTGAACGGCGGTTACTTTACTATCCGGAAAGGTAGCGGCGTAAAAGCGCGCCGCCTCATGAGCGTCCTTGTCGAACCAGAGGCAGATCGTGTTCTTCGCCTTCATGTGCGTGTGCTCCTTGTGCTCGATCGGGGCGAACTCCGCAGTCTTTGCAGCCGGTCCGTATCCGTGGCCCGCCAGTTCATCTGCCGATCTGCTACGGCCGTCGTCTCAAATTGGCCGCCATCCGTACCCTGCTAAATCATATCGCGGGCAGGGAGCGCCTTCGAGATCCCAAGCTGGGAAAATGATGAGTTAAATAGGTAGACGCTGGTTCGTTATCGCGCGATGTGCCCTTTTTTCAGCAATGCCGGAGAAGCTTCTAGAGCCGGACGTCCGACGCTCTGGTAATTGAGGCCGGCTTCCGCCATCTCCGCCTGAGAAAAGATGTTGCGGCCATCTACAACAATCGGTGACCGCAAAAGACGCTTGATGCGCGCCAGGTCGAGGTTGGCAAATTCCTTCCACTCGGTCAAAATCAGCAGAGCATCTGCGCCCTCGACCGCGGCGTATGGATCAGCGGCATAAGCGATCCTGTTGCCCAGGACTTGCCGGGCACGGTCCATTGCCGCAGGATCAAATGCGGTAATCTGGCATTTTTCTTCCAGGAGCTTTTCAATCACCAGAATGGCCGGCGATTCCCGTACGTCGTCCGTGCCATCCTTAAAGGCCAATCCCAGCACGCCCAGGCGTTTTCCCTTGATGGTGCGCAATGCTCCGCGGACCTTGCGAATAAACCTGGCGCGTTGTTCTTCATTGATCCGCGTAATTTCGTCGAGCAGGGGAAATTCAAATCCGAAATCGTGGGCCACGGCGCGGAACGCGGCGACATCTTTCGGGAAACATGATCCGCCATAGCCAATGCCGGCGCGCAGAAAATCCGGGCCGATGCGTCCGTCACTGCCGATGCCCCGGCAAACTTCCTCAATATTGGCCCCCACCGCTTCACAGAAGTTTGCCACCGCATTGATGAAAGAAATCTTCAAGGCCAGGAACGCATTCGAAGCGTGTTTGATGAGTTCAGCGCTGCGCGGCGAAGTCTCAATGTACATGGGCAAGAGCCGCGCGCGTTCCGGCCTGGGAACGGCGCTGGCCAGTTGAGAGTAGCAGCCGTCGATCAACGGGGCGTAAATTTCGCGCATGATGGCCGAGGCTTTTGTGCTGCTTGCTCCTACCACGATCCGGTCAGGGTAGAGGAAGTCGGTGACGGCGGTGCCTTCGCGGAGAAACTCCGGATTTGAGACCACGTCGAATTCGTTTGGCGAGCGCCCTTTGGCGACCAACGCGTTCTGTATCCACTCGCTGGTGTAAACCGGTACGGTGCTCTTCTCGACAATGAGCTTGTATCCGTTCATGGATCCGGCCAGCGAACGCGCGACGGCCTCCACGCAGGAAAGGTCCACCGAGCCATCTTCCGCGGATGGCGTACCCACCGCAATAAAGATGACGAGCGCCTCTCTCGCAGCTTCTTCAATCGATGTGGAAAAGGAGAGCCTGGTGCCACGATGCCGGCTTAGCAGTTCCTGAAGACAATCCTCGTGGATAAGTGTATCGCCCGCGTTCAACGCGGCGATTTTAGCTGAGTCACTGTCCACGCATACCACGTTGTGACCCAACTCCGCTAAACATGTTGCTGCAACCAGACCCACATAGCCCGAACCGATTACAGAGATTTGCATGTTTCTTGCTTTTTCTCCAAGCAAACAAATCCCGCATACCAGTTACTTGGGATTATTCTGGTGTTCAGTATCTATTCAAAATGGTTCCGTCGTCAAATCTGAATTGAAAATCGCTGTTACCTTCGCAGGACATGGGCAAAGACTATTGAGCGCCGGCCTTGAGCGCGCGATAAAAAACGCAATCATGAATGCAGATTCAAGCTGGTTCCTGCGAAAGCGGTGCGATGAACGCCTGCATTTTGAGCGTGTAGCTTTTCGACACGATTCTGTGGAGGACTGGGGCGGGACAGGTACACCGAAGGAGTAGAACCATAACTGGTGCAAACTTCATTCATTGGCCGGTGCAAGAGGGTTATAATCTGGATTCGTAACCTGTTTGCCTTATACAAACGGAAGGCGGAATTTGGAGTAAGCTATTTGGTTAGCCAGATGCTACAAAGTAATGAGAAGTAAGGTCTGGCGGCATAAAACACACTCTGAATTGGCCATGCTCTCAGGGAGCCATCCAGAGGGAGCCGGGGGTATCAAGATCAGTTCTCTATGGCGTTCGGCAACAGTTTGGGCTTGTTGTGCAACTTTATATGTTGAAACATGTTTAAGATGTTTTAGAAGGGGATTGGACGTCAAATTGGGAGTGCAAAAACCTGGTCCGCTGAAAATTTTTCGCAAGAATGTGGCGAGGCTCGCTGTTAGTTCCAGTGGGGAGGCAGGCGGATGCCGCTGAGCGAGGCCGAAAGAGAAGTACTGCGTAGCGAAGCCAATGGGAGCGCACTGCCTCAACCCAGTCCGAAGTGGCTGGGCTGGACCGACGCAGTTTACCAGCTGTGGTTGCAGCGCGGACGAATCGCGCGCTGGGCCGCACTGTCTTTTTTCCTGGCTGCTCCCGTCGCGTGGCATTACCCCAAGTACGAAAGCACCGCGCAAATCATGCCTCCGGATAGCGGCAGCTCAAGTCTGGCTTCCATTGTGCCCGCGGCAATCTCAAAATCACCCGGACTGATGGGGCTGGCCGGTGACCTGATGGGCGTGAAAAGCACCAGTGCAGTGTTTGTCAAAGTCCTGGAAAGCCGCACGGTGCTGGACCACATAATTAAAGACTTCGATCTGCTAAAGAAATACCATCTCAGTACCTGGGAAGATACGCGCAAGAAGCTTGTTTCCCGCACCGTAGTCGCCGAGGACAAGAAAAGCGGCGTAATTACCATCTCATTTCAAGACCACGACGCCAATTTGGCCGCGGCCGTTACCAACGCTTACGTGGAAGAGCTGGGCTCTGTTATGACAAAAGTTTCAACCTCGGCCGCGCGGCGGGAGCGGATCTTTATTGAGCAGAGACTTGCCGATGAAAACAAGGGCCTGGAAGACGCGGAACAGCAATTCAGCCAGTTCGCCAGCACCAACATGGCGTTGGATGTGCCGGAACAGACTAAAGTGACCGTGGAAGCCGCAGCCCGGCTGCAAGGTGAGTTGATTGCGACGAAGGCGCAACTGGAAGGTCTGAAGCAAACTTACACGGAAGAGAATATTCGCGTGAAGAGCGCCCAGGCCCATGTGAATGAATTGGAGCGAGCGCTGGCAAAGATGAATTCCGGTCGAGGATTGGGAGTTCAGGACCCAACGAGTCCATATCCGTCGGTCAAGAACCTGCCGTTGTTAGGAGTAAAGTGGGCCGACCTGTATCGCAAGACCAAGATCCAGGAAACGGTCGTTGAATTGCTTACTCAGCAGTATGAGATGGCCAGAATCCAGGAAGCCAAGGAAATACCTTCCGTCAAGGTGCTTGATCCCGCTTCAATGCCAGAAAGCCGGCATCCTTCCTGGCTACTGATCCTTCTGGGCGGTACGTTCCTGGGCGCGTGTATGGCCTGCTTCGGTTATTTCCTGAAGAATTGGTGGGAACGCTGGGACCAGGACGACCCGAGGCGAATGTTAATTGTCCAGGTCTTTGGCGGCGGTAGAAGAATGAATTCCTTACGTGGCATGTTGCAGCGCCGTGCAGGAAAGCCGGAAGAGACATCGCAGGCATGAACACAGACACAGTCAGGAGGCTATGGTGTCTACACAAGAGGTAGTGAAAGACCAAGGCAATCTCTTGGAAGTGTCGCATTTTGCGGGGACCCAGATTCATCGTGCACTGGCACATGAAAAGGGGACCGGACTGGGCGCCGCTGTTGCCATGCTTGAGGCCCTGATCGTTGTCGTCGCCGGCTACCTGGCATATTCGGGGCGTGGTTTCCTGGGTGAACTGCTGGGCGTTTCGCCGGTCGAAGTCAGCACCGCGCCAGCCATGCGCCTGTTTGTTTTTCTGCTGACCTATGCCTGCCTGACCGTGATTTGCAATGCTGCGCAAAACCTTTATTCGGAAGCAGCCATCCGTTCCGCCCGGGTCGCCCGTGTAAGGATACTGAAGGGCTTCATGGTCTCGTCCATGATCTCCATCATGATTGTTTTTATCGCCGGGGAAAATGCGGTACCGCGGTTAATCGTCGGCGCCACGCCGCTCTTCAGCCTTGCCGGCGTGCTCTGCCTGCGTTACGTGATGGAGCGTTATAACCTCAAGCGCATCGAACGCGGCATTGGTAATCAGCATGTTCTTATTGTCGGCAGTGGAGAGGTGGGACAGGCATTCCGGTGCTATTTGCAGAGCCACACTCACCTGGGGAAAACTTTTTGCGGATTTGTGGACTGGGAGCCCGGAACCAGACCATTCTGCCTGGGCACGCCAGAGGACCTGCCGCGTATCCTGACGGAAAACTTTATCGATGAAATCTACTTTACCCCTTCCATCAGTCGCGACCTGGTAGTGAGAATCGTGCTTGAAGCCCGCCGCCAGCGCATTGGGGTGAAGGTGGTGCCGGATCTTTATGGAGGCCTCGCCATTGGCGCAGGCATGAACTATATCGGCTCAGTGCCGGTCCTGGAATTGAATCGCCAGCCGATTCCCGCTCTCGGTCTTTTCGTCAAGCGCCTGATGGACTTGTTTATCAGCATTGTGACGCTTACCGTCACCACACCGCTGTTACTGCTGACTGCCATCGCCGTAAAGGTTGATTCTCCAGGCCCAATTCTTTACAAAGCATGGCGGGTGGGGCGCAAGGGACGGAAATTCCGCTGCTACAAGTTCCGTACGATGGTGGCTGACGCCGATGCCCGCAAAAATGGCCTGATGCACATGAATGAGCGCAACGGCGCGACATTCAAAATTGTGGACGATCCCCGGATTACGCGCCTGGGACGTTTTCTCCGCAAGTACAGCATCGATGAACTGCCGCAGCTCTTTAATGTATTAAAGGGCGATATGAGCATCGTGGGCCCCCGGCCGCATCCTGAAGACGATTTCAAACGCTATGATCTTGAGCACTTCCGCCGCCTTGACGTTACACCCGGACTTACCGGCCTCTGGCAGGTGACGGCCCGTCACGATCCCTCCTTTGAAAAAAATGTCATGCTCGACCTGGAGTACATTGAAAACTGGAATGTGTTTCTGGACCTCAGAATCCTGTTTAAGACCATCCCCGTCGTATTTCGAGGCTCGGGACACTAATCCGTCAGACTGAAGCAAGATGGGAACACAAGCAGCACTTGCGGGAGAGCTGCGTTACGCGTTCACAGCATGCCTGAAGAACACTTACAATAGAATGACTCAAGCGCTGAGATAAGCGGGGTGCGGCCCCCTCGAATGAGAAGGGCGTTCTTTGTGGAGGAATGCACGATGGAGGGAAGGCATGGGACTTAAGCGGGCATTGATTACTGGCGTGACCGGCCAGGACGGGTCCTATCTTGCGGCGCTTTTGCTGGAAAAGGGATATGAAGTGCATGGAATCAGGCGACGCTCATCTTCCTTCAACACGGGCAGAATCGACCATCTGATCCAGGACCCGCATACGGAAGGGTGCCGTTTTTTTCTCCATTATGGTGACGTGACTGATTACAGCAGCTTGATTCGGACCATACAACTGGTGGAGCCCGACGAAATCTATAACCTGGCCGCGCAGAGTCACGTGGCAGTTTCTTTTGAGCAGCCGGAATACACCGTCGAGTCAGATGCGCTGGGTCCATTGCGCATGCTGGAAGCGATCCGCATCCTTGGTTTGCAGAAAAAGACCCGTTTCTACCAGGCTTCCACCTCTGAGATGTTCGGCAAGGCGCAGGAGGTCCCGCAGTCGGAGACCACGGCCTTCTATCCGCGCTCGCCCTATGGAGTGGCGAAATTGTATGCCCACTGGATCACTGCAAGCTATCGGGAAGCTTATGGCATCTATGCGTGCAGCGGCATCCTGTTCAATCATGAGTCTCCCGTGCGCGGCGAAACTTTTGTTACCCGTAAGATCGTCCGTGCCCTCACGCGCATTCACCTGGGCTCACAGGATTGCCTGTATCTGGGAAATCTCGATGCCCTGCGTGATTGGGGGCATGCGCGCGATTATGTGGAAGTAATGTGGTTGATGCTGCAGCAGGAGCGTCCTGAAGATTTCGTGGTCGCTACCGGGGTGCAGCACTCTGTCCGCGATTTTGTCGGCGCCGTGGCTGCGGAACTGGGAATCAAACTTCGGTGGCAGGGGACAGGCCGCAAGGAAGAAGCGTTCAACGCGGCAACGGGAGCCCGGATGGTTGCGATCGATCCGCGTTATCTGCGCCCCGCCGAGGTCGACAACCTTTTAGGGGATGCAACGCGGGCGCGAGAAAAACTTGGATGGACCCCGCGGACAACCTTCGGGCAACTGGTCTCTGAGATGGTGCGGGAAGAACTGAAACTCGCCAGGCTTGAGTCCCTGGGGATGGACGACCGCTCGGCGTTGTCGGTGACTAAAGGTTGAAGTTGAATCCGAGTGAGATTTCCGTTATTCACCAAGACCGAATCGGATTTGATCAACCAGAAGATATTTCGCGCCGCGCTGATCATTGGTTTACTGACGCTGTTGACGCAGGTCGGCACCATCGTCAAGGAATTGGCGGTGGCAAGAACGTTCGGCCGCAGTGATGGTTATTTGCCGTGGTTGTGAATCCATTGTGCTTCCTGTTTTATCCGCAATTCATAATGAAAACAGCTATCAGGGAGATGCTGTGGGCATCGGCCCAACATGAACCAGAATGAAACCTAGTTTCATTCTGGAACTAGCTCTCACTCGTTCTGCGTGACTAACGTCACATATACGAACGGAATCCAGTGCTATTATCTCGCCTCCGACTAATCTGCATACTAGGAGTAACAAGATGATAGCTCGTTACTTATGTCAAGTGGCTACGTTGATAGCATGTATGTTTTTGTTTTGCAATTTGGCTATAGCACAAGCTGATTGCTCAGGCGCGCCAATTACTTTCAGCCCAGGGACTCAAAACCAAACCTTTACTGCTGCCGCCAACAGCGGCGTTCTCGGAGTAATAATGCAGAGCGACTGCAATTGGCACCCGACTACAAACACCTCTTTCCTCCACCTTGGAACATTTGCAGGTCTCGGTTCGGGCAACGCGTTTTTCACTATTGATGCGAATCCGAACTTAGCTACCAGGTCCGGAACAATAACGATATTCGGTAATACTTCCAATACGTCAGCAACCGCAACTATTTCGCAGTCTGCCGCTGCCGGCGATTTCTCCCTTATAGTAAGTCCGCCCTCGCAAGCAGTCGTGGCGGGTGGAACCACTACGTTCAGTATCCTTATCAGCCGAACCGGAGGATTTGCCGGGGCCGTGACATTTGGCGCGTTGGGGCTGCCGGGCGGCACAAGCGCGACGTTTAACCCTGCCAGCACCACCGGCGGCTCTTCTACCATGACCGTAACCACAAATTCCGGCGCGACGCTCGGGAATTTTGGGTTAACGATTACGGGGCAGAATGGCACAGTAATTCGAAGCGCCCCCGTTACTTTGAACATTCAGGATTTCTCGCTGTCCGTGAGTCCCTCATCACAGACAGCCCTGCTGCCGAGTGGCAGTGCGTCTTATGCAGTTACCATTAACCGCCTGAATGGTTTTGCAGGCACTGTGAACCTGGGGGCCTCGGGGCTGCCCGGTGGCACAAGCATCGCTTTCAACCCCAGCAGTACGACGGGTACATCTTCCACGGGGACCTTGACCGTCAATATAACCGCCGTGACAGGCTCCTTTCCTTTTACTATCTCAGGAGTGGGTGGAGGGATGACGCGTACGGCACAACCCAGTGTGACTATTGCAGCGGTTGCACCGCCGCCGTCAGTCATACCGTTTAATACTGCGCAGTTGGTATTGAGCACCGGCTATACGGATGCTGGAGGATGGTACCAGCCCCAATACGGATCAACTATTATGTTTGGCGATATCAACGGCGATGGCAAGGCGGATGCGTGCGGCCGCGGACAGGGTGGAATTTACTGCGGTTTGGCCACAGGAACCGGTTTTGCTACACCCACTATAGTGACTACCGACTATAGTGACGTTCAAGGGTGGGACCAGAGCCAATACTATGACTCGCTACGCATGGCAGACGTGACGGGAGACGGGCATATCGACATTTGCGGAAGAGGAGGAGCGGGTATCATCTGCTCTTTCGGCAACGGAAATGGGACGTTTGGCGCTGCCCAACTGGTACTGAGCACGGGCTACACGGACGCTGGTGGATGGAACCAGCCCCAATACGGCTCGACAATCATGTTTGCCGATATTAACGGCGATGGTAAGGCGGATGCGTGCGGCCGGGGACAGGGCGGAGTTTATTGCGGCCTGGCAACAGGAACCGGTTTTGCTACACCCACCATCGTCAGTACCGATTTTACTGACGCCGGCGGATGGAACCAGAGCCAATATTATGACTCGATGCGCATGGCGGATGTAACCGGCGACGGCCACGTCGACATATGCGGCCGAGGCCAATCGGGAATATACTGCGCTTTCGGCAACGGAAACGGAACATTTGGCGCTGCGCATCTCGTGACCACGGACTTCAGTGATGCAGTCGGATGGAACCTGCCGCAATACGGATCAACTATTATGTTTGCGGATATTGATGGTGACGGCAAGGCAGATGTCTGTGCCAGGGGAGCCGCCGGAGTATTTTGCGCTTTATCAACTGGAACTGGCTTCGGTCCCACATTCTTGGCGTCGCCTGATTTCACCGATGCCCAAGGCTGGAATCAGAGTATCTACTATGATTCGCTGCTGCGGCTCTCCGGTGTTGTGGGAAATGGCCGCATCGATATTTGTGGCAGGAGTTCGGGAGGAATTGTCTGCTCCCTGCGATAGCTGGGGAACATGATCTGTCGGCGTTAAAGGACGGTTATACGCGAAGCTGGGCGAGAGTACGTTTATCGATGATCCAGCCGCAACCGTGGTCCCATTGGTGTTGAAACAGGGTTCGCCGTGGGCTGTTTTCTCTTCGTTAGCGAGTTGCAGCCCGCGGCGACCACACCAGTGGAATCTGGCGCAGTGATAAAATTGACGGCTTCGATGAGAGGTCGCGCCCTTTTGTATCCATCGTGGCTCATCCCATATAAGCCGCTGGTTCCTCTGGATATCCTTATTGAGCGGATAAACAGCATTTATCACTCATTCGACGCCGAGCGTTATGACTCGGAGGTCATTGAACTGCGCCGCACCTGGCCTGCTTTGTGGGCAGAAATGTTGCAGCAACTTCCGCCGCGAAAATGTTGGCGCATCCTTGATTTTGGCTGTGGCACCGGCTTTGAAGCAGGGCAAGCGATTCGATTTCTGGGAGACAAGATTTCTGTGCTCATGGCCTATGACCCATCGCCAAATATGCTCGGTCAAGCAAGGGCCAGAATCATGGACCCAAAAATTGTCTTTACCTGCGACGAATCAAGCATCTGGAGCCACGCTCCTTATGATCTGCTGATTACCAATTCCGTCCTTCACCATCTGCCCGCCATTCCCGATTTTCGCCAGTACACCGCCGAAAACGCCTATTGGCTTGCGGGAAACGAGCCATCGAGCCGCTTCTACGCCAATCCGGAGTGCGTACGCCTATCCTGTGAATATGCCACCCACCAAGAGCGAATGAAATGGCTGCGACCATCACGATATGTCGACAAAATCAAAAGCATGTTGCACCTTGATTCACTCAGCAAAACCGCCGATGTTGCCCATAAGCGCAGGCTGCTTGCCGTGCGTCCTCATCCCGACATCGTTTCCCGCCTGGTCGATTTTCGTGTCCGCGACGGCTTTGACCTTGCCACGATGAACCCGGGCTGGAGAGCGACTTGGCGAAAAACCTATTCATACCTCGGCGCGTTCAGTGAAGTCCGCGCGCCGCGCAAATGGCGGCAGCGAGCCGGGCAATTGCAAGGCAAATTCCCTGAGGATGGCGCATGCTTCTGCGCTGTGTGGCAACGACTCTAACCACCACGTTTATGGTGATCGCGTTCTCTTCTGAAGCAGCGGCTTTTACATCTTTGCGGCCGATCAGAGGATTGCCGGCCACCCTGCGCGAAAAAGCTTCAGGGCCGCAGGCTCAGCGAAGCTAGCGAAGCCCCGATAACAAAGCCGCCAGCACACAGCACGGGCTTCACGCTGTCCTGCCCCTTTACTATACTGGGAACAACGAAGCGAAGGGGTATGCGCAGGGAATGAACTCTAATTTTTTCCGAAAAAGCGGGTCGGATACCACCAACCGACAGATATTCCGTGCCGCCCTAATCGTTGGTTGTCTTGGCGTGGTAGCCAAGCTTGCTGGAATCATCAAGGAATTAGCTGTGGCCCGCGCTTTTGGGCGTAGCGATGATATCGATGCATTCCTGATTGCCTTTCTTCTGCCCTCATTCGTGCTGAATATCGGAATGGGCTCCCTGGGATATGCTTTGGTTCCTGTTTTTGTAGAAACCCGTGAAAACCTGGGAGTAGAACATGCATATCGGCTGCTCGGCAACATCATGCTGCTTGGGATCGGCGCCTTGGTTACGGTGGCTGCGCTGCTGGGTTCGCTGGCTCCGCTCTATTTGCCATATCTGGGGCATAGCTTCTCTGCGGCTAAGCTGGAACTCACGCGTGAGCTTCTTTATTTGCTTTTGCCCTGGATCGTCTTTAGCGGCATTGCAACCCTCGCATCCGCCGTTTTGAATGCAAACGAGAAATTCGCTCTGCCGGCGCTAATGCCGTTACTCACCTCATTTGTGACAATTTGCCTCATCCTGTTCGCCTCCTATCGATGGGGCGTGTTTACTCTGGCCGGCGGGGCCGTGATTGGCAGTTTGCTGGAAGCAGCACTGTTGCTTCATCTCCTTAGGAAACAGGGCCCGCGTTTCAGCTTTCGCTGGCTTGGATTCGATGCGCGTGTTCGCAGGGTTTTTGCGCAGTATGCCCCGATGCTAGCGGGTGGAGTTCTTATGGGGAGCACCGCGGTCGTCGATCAAGCCATGGCTGCGCTGCTTCCCACAGGCAATGTGGCTGCGCTGGGTTACGCCAACAGAATTATAGGCGGGATTTTGAATATTGGCGCTCTGGCTCTCAGCACCGCCACTTTGCCGTACTTTTCCAAGATGGTGGCAGCCAATGACTGGGCCGGCTGCCGCCACACGCTAAAACGGTATTCAGTGCTTGTGGTAAGTGTGACAGTGCCTTTCACGCTGATGATTATCACATTCTCACGGCCCATTGTAAGACTCCTCTATCAGCGGGGCGCATTCACTGTCGCCGATACAGAACTGGTGAGTTGGGTCCAGGTCTGTTATGCCCTCCAGATCCCGTTCTATGTCTTGAGCATACTTTTCGTCCGCTTTATCACTGCTGTTCGCCGCAATGATATCTTGATGTACGCGTCACTAATCAATTTGATTTTAGACGTCGTCCTGAATCTTGTGCTCATGCGCATTTGGCATGTTGCCGGCATCGCGCTCTCGACCTCCATTATGTATTTCCTCTCGTTCTTGATGATTTCTGTCTGGACCGTCAGGTTCCTGGCCCAGGAACGGCCGTATCCCCTGCCGCAAACACAGCCGGAGACAAGCCAGTAGTCATGCGTTTGACTCTGGTCATTTCGTCCCTGGGACGCGGCGGGGCAGAACGGACAGCTTCCGTGCTCGCCAGCGCATGGGCTGAACGGGGAATCCTTGTGACGCTTATCACCCTGGCACGAGATGATGTCCCTGCTTATCGTCTTCATCCCGAAATAGTTCTTTGCCAGCTACGGGTAAGAGAGGGCATGGCAAAGCATATTCTTCACGGAGTAATCCGGAACCTTCAGATCGTTCGCGCGCTGCGCCGGGCGATCCGTGATTCCCAACCGGACCTTCTTATCAGCTTCATGGATATTCCCAATATCGTTTCTCTTCTGGCGGCATGGGGCATGAGCATCCCGGTAGTCATCACGGAGCATACGCATCCAGCTTTTCATTACATAGGCTGGGAGTGGCAAATATTGCGCAGGCTTCTATATCACCGTGCCGCCGCGCTCGTGTGCATGACCAACCCGGTCTTATCCTGGATACAAGAGAGAATCAGAGTAAGAGGCTATGTAATTCCCAACCCTGTGCAGCCCGCGCCTGTGCCTGCTCAAGGTCCCGCTAAGTCAGACAAAGCAGAGAGTGCCCATATCGTCGTGGCAATGGGCAGATTGTCCCGAGAGAAAGGTTTTGATCTCTTACTGGATGCGTTTTCACGCATTGCCGGCCATCATCGCGACTGGAAGCTTCAAATCCTGGGGGACGGCCCGTTGAGAAGCGAACTTGAGCAGCAGGCAGCAAAACTCGACCTGCGCGATCGGACCGAATTTACAGGCCTGGTAGCTGATCCGTTTCCGGTTCTTCGCGGCGCGGACTTGTTTGTCTTGTCCTCTCGACATGAAGGGTTCGGCAACGCCCTTTGTGAGGCAATGGCTTGCGGCTTGCCGGTGATCAGCTTTGATTGTCCGTCAGGTCCCCGGGAGATAATTCGCGATGGAATTGACGGGCTGCTGGTTCGAGCTGAAAACATCAGCGAGTTGGCTGCTGCCATGGACCATCTGATGAGTGACCCTCACGAACGCGCGCGGCTTGCGGCCCGCGCCCCGGAGGTGACTGAGCGCTTTGGCTTGACACGGGTTCTGAGCTTGTGGGACCAAGTCTTCACGGACCTGTTGCCGGAAGCATCCAATGCGGACAAACGGCGGCCATGAAACAGCTCTGTTGAACGCAAGTCCTTCACAGAATCGAGCAGCAGACAAAAAAAGCGGGCCGGACTTTTTTGTCCTGCCCGCATCTGACACTAAACGACTGCTGAACTACTGCTTTCCGAACGGCGTAGCTGTGCCATTCGCGGCATTGTCGTGCACGCGATTATCGCTAAACGTAAACATACCCCCGGTGGTTTTGTTAAAGGCCGTGCCGGTGTTATAGGCAATAGTCGTATCTCCAATAACAACGGAGCCTGCGGTTGAACTTGCGCCGTTGCCACCGTTGAGGATTTCACTATGGTCGATGCCAACCAGGGAGTCAGCGCCGGTGTTGGAGTCGGCTTTCACTCCGTCGGACGCTGCGGCGGAGATCATAGAGTTATTAATCTCAACCGAACTGTGGGCGAAGGCTTCCACGCCAATGTTGTCCAAAGCGATTTCAGTGAAGTCGATGGCGACCTTCACAGACGGCGCAACAGCATTCGTTGCGCGGATTCCCACGCCGCCGTTGTTCTTGAATACCGAGTGGAAGACATGCACCGAAGCCTGAGTGGCCTGATTTAGAGCAATGTCAAGGCCGTTTGTGGTGAAGCCAAAAATGTAGCAGTTTTCCACGTTCAGGTCCTTGCCGGAAAGGAACCTGATCCCGTTGATGCCGGTTCCAATGCCGTTAAATCGCAGGTTGCGCAGAATCACAACGTCGCTGGGGCCGGCCTGGACGACGATCCCGTTGGTGCCGCTGACCAGGACGGAAGCCACCTGGCCCCCGCCACCGTCAATGGTAATGGCTTTGGTGATGGTGACGGCGCCGTAACCGGCTGGATCCAACGCGTCAATCTCGCCTCCGGCGGCGGTTTTGGAAATTGCGCCGGCAAAAGTCTTGCATGGCGCGGTACGGCTGCAGGGGTTTGCGTCATCCCCCACGCCTGAAACCCAGGTGCGGCTGGCCTGGCCGTACATCACGGTCGTTCCCAGCACCGTAATCGCCAGCAGGCTCAAAAATTTGATATTCCTCATTTATTCAACTCTCCTTTCAATGGAAAAAGCTTAAGTAACCTGGCCCGGGCGCTCGAATTCCTGCGACGGGACCCCGATAAAATAAGCTTGGTCTTGGTCTGTATCTTGCCTGTGTGTAGTGTTGATGGTTGGAACACCGTATCACGGATAAAGGCGGAAAGTGCTGCAAAAAATAAGAAAAATACAATCTTTGCGATGTGAAAACTCTAGCCTATTTTTTAATTCGTTTGGCGGGCGCTTTGCTTTAGAACCAGCTAGTCTGAACAGGAATATGGCTTCAATTTCTCTCGCTTCGCTCTAAACCGCTTCCGCAGCATTCGCCATGACGAAATCTCTCAGCCTTGTTGCAGAGGGCTCGGCGATCCGGCCTCGCCCTTTCTGGTCCTTCAATTTTGTCGCTTCGCTCCCAGACATGGAATTAACGCATCAAGAAGAAATTGCAATAGTCTGGAATGTAGCCATGCGGGTCCCTCTCCGGATCTTCTACGATCTGGAGAGTTGAAAAATTGGCCCGAAGATATTCCAGAAGGGCC
>Ga0164306_10000040_pt1 | contig 50407 bp, 67 predicted proteins | sample Whisoiple_242_MG_FD_110213 | JGI IMG/M metagenome (GOLD analysis project Ga0164306, IMG submission 110213) | Soil microbial communities amended with fresh organic matter from upstate New York, USA - Whitman soil sample_242_MG | ecosystem: Environmental > Terrestrial > Soil > Unclassified >... | reverse complement strand
GGCCATGGATTCGATGAAGACGTACACTGGGCTTGTCGAAGTCTTTGGCGCTGGTGCTGTAAATGAAATCTTTGCGGCTGGCGGTCTCAATTCGGTTCTTCCGCCCGAAGTTCTCCAAGAATTGTCTGGTGATCTTCGCAACGTCTCTGGGGTAATCGACACCCCCGGTGAACGAATGACGATGGCTAAGATTTCTGGCTTGCTTCGTGGTGAACTTGAAATTCAAAACATGACTGAGACTGAGGCTCGTAAGGCGATTCCTAGTATGGGTGCTACTCACCAAGCCAACGCTAGGTCTCTCGGAACTAATCCTAGTCAAGCCAATCAGACTGCATACGTCAATTCCGGCTTTGCGCTGTCTAACGCTGCCTTGGAAATCCAACCGGGGGCAGATCGAAATACCTTTATTCGTAACGTGCCGACGGCTCAAGTTCTGTTATTTGGTCTTGATCAAAAGAATGCAGACTTGCAAGTCGGAGACCCCACGCTTATCCTTGGTAAACGAGCTGCGGCTACACACCTTCTCGATATTTCTAAACGGACTCCGCTGTCCGCTTCACAGATTGAGCAAGGTTGGTCGTACGTTTATCAGCAGGCGGGGCCCCGTGCCGGTACGTATCAAATCACTTTAGATCGTCGTGCGTACAATAACTATCGAGATCGCGCCCTTGGTGCTGCAAACTCTATGTCTGCTGCTGGTGGTGGGATTGGTATCATTCAAGGCACAATTCCTACGTACGAGCGTGCCCTTGCCAACCCCCCTAACGACTTACGTCAACAAGTGGGCGGCATGAACTATACTTTAGGATATTTAGTTGAAACTACAAAATTTGACGAAACGATGGCCGGTGTTAGCCCTGCCGATGCTCGTAGGTTGTTTGCGTTAGGCGAAGTCCCCGAAGTGATGCGTACTAGGGCTTCCGAAGTGACCAGTCAACGCGTAAACCAAGAGCAACTGGACAATCAACTGATTGATGCGTTTACGTCTGCTGCAAGTCAGTCGGCAGAACGTTCTCAGACCGCTCGACAACCCGCACCTGAAGCTCAACAAGCTATTCAGATCGGTTCTAATATCCTAAGCCGTCGTGGCTGGTCTACTCCGGCTATTGCTGGTATCTTGGGGAATTTACAAGCTGAATCTAACTTTAGCACGACTGTTGCAGGGGACGGCGGACAGGCTATTGGCTTAGCTCAGTGGCATCCCGACCGTCGGGCTACCGCAGCTCGACAAGGGTTCGACTTAACAGATATTAATCAGGCCTTTGCCTTTATTGACTGGGAATTGAATAATACTGAGTCGAACGCTGGCCGACGTCTTCGTTCTGCGACTGATGCGGCACAAGCTGCTGACATCTTTGCACAGTACTTCTTAAGACCTCGGGGATCGGAGTCAGGAAACCCCGAAAATATCCATAACATTAGCGGTCGTCGAGCTAATGCACGAAGGATCGCGGGGGGATAATAACCGATGAGATTATCGTCCTTGCTAACAGCAAGAAGGCTGGCCCGTGGGAGGGTCCTTGTTGATTTCCCTATTCCGGGGCCTCCGGGGGTTCAAGGCCTTATTGGTATAGCAGGACCTAAAGGAGACACCGGAGCCGTCGGCCCCAAAGGGGATACAGGTTCGACTGGACCACAAGGGGCCAAAGGAGACACGGGCGCTACGGGAGCAACAGGCCCTAAGGGGGATACTGGAAACGTTGGTCCCGCTGGTATAGACGCCCCCAAAAAGTTTGGAACACGTCTTACGACTAATGCGTCTGGTTCGGTAACTTGGACCTTCCCAAGCGCCTTTACGGCAATTCCTGCTATCAGCATTAGTCCTGTTGTCACGGCAACTAATGAAGTATTTAGTTGTCATATAACTTCTGTTAGTACGACTCAGGTGACTATTCAAGTTGTTCGTGGCGGCTTCGAAGCCGTGACACTTCTTGGCCTAACTATTCTACGTCTTCCTGCTTCAGTCGGGGCAGTGCCTCTTCATATAACCGCTACGGCTACAGCATGAAAAACTTTATTAAACATATTTGGTCGGCCGTCTTGAACCCTGTGGTGATAGACGCCTTCCGATCTTGGGCAGCAAACTTAACGGCGGTGTGTGCGTCGTTATTCGCTATGTTCATCACACTTCTCATGTACTACGGGTCTTGGTCAGCTGAAACAGAAATTTTACGTATCTCGTTTTTGTTGGTGGCTCTTGTTCTTACTCATGCTGAAGTGTTGTTTGGAATTTTTTATCTTCATCGTATTTCAATGAAGTCACTTGAACTTAAAGGCCCCAGTGGGGTCGAACTAGAGGTTACAACCCATGACGTACAGACTGTCACAACGGTCACTAACGAACCTAACGGGAGTACATCCAAAGTTACAGTCCGTAGTGAAGCTGGCGATACAAAAGACTAAACAGGACTTTATGGTCCTCGAAGGTGTTCGTACCCCTGAGCGACAGCGTGAGTTGTACGCGCAGGGGCGAACTAAACCGGGGTCCAAAGTAACTTGGACGTTGACGTCTAACCATTTTGTCAACCCCAAGACTGGTTTTGGTCATGCTGTAGACCTTGTTCCTTGGCCCGTCGACTGGTCCGACCTAAAGAAGTTTGACGAGATTAGTCGTGCTATGTTTGAAGCCGCTAAAGAACTCGGCGTAGAACTCCGTTGGGGTGCTGACTGGGATCGGGACGGTAAGCCCCGCGAACGTGGTGAGACGGACAGCCCTCATTTCGAGCTTCACGTTGGCTAAAGCTTTTAACTCAATTCTTAAAGAAGCTGCGCTAAAGTTCATTGGGCTTAAGCGGACTACCGACGGTGAGTCTTATGTCACCACAGTGGCTCAAGAGTCTTGTGCGTTAGCTACTCATTCGGCTGCCGGCGTAGCAGCTACAAAGTGGGCCGTTCTTATCGATAAGTCCGACATAGTAAATTGGCCTCATAAGGTGGATGCCCCAGTAAATATTGCTTACGTAGCACTGCAAGTGGACAAGGCGTCAGCAACTCAAGGTCGTATGGGTATTGGTGTAATTACACGTATCGACGGAACGTCCGCAGATGTAACTACTGTCCGTGGGCTTACGTTTACGCAGTCGACTGACGACCACTTTATTCGATCTGAAAACTTTAGTCAAGCTATTATTCGAACAGACGTCGTATCTGGTAATACACCATTTATTATTTCGTCGTCTAAGTTTTTAAACGTCACGGCCATTAATACGGCCACCCCTCTTGAAAGCCCACGAGGCGCTGCGACTGTTACACCAGCCCTTGGCGATATCGTCATGCTCTTTGAGCACACGTCTGGCAGTGCTTGGACAGGGTCTGCGACAATCCTTTATACAACTGAGAAAGTTTAAGAATGGCCGAAACACCTTTTAATAGTCAGCGTTTTGTTGGCGCTAAACCGATTAATGAGTGGATTGAGATTCTCGAAGATTTGGTACGATATTACGGCGGCAGTACTTACTTTAGTTTTGCCGGAACGTACGTACCAGAAATTACTGGACGTGATCCTTTTATCAGTCCTAGAAATACAGTACTTCCTACGATTACTGGAACGGCCCAAGTCGGACAGACCCTTACCCGAACTACGGGCACCTGGGTTCCGACAGGAACGTTTACCCAACAGTGGTACGCAGCTGGTGTCGCTATTAGCGGCGCTACTGGAACCACATATGTGCCGGTCGTCGGTGACGTCGGTAAGGTAATCACGGTTCGCGTAACTGCGACCAACAACAGGGGCGCTACTGTAGCTACGTCCGCTGGGACTGCTGCCGTAATCGCTGCTTAAGGAAGGCGGTGATCCAAATCTGGCGTCGTCAGTCCGTCACCTCAGATTGACATAAAAAGAAACCCCCGTCAGGATTGCTCCCGGCGGGGGTTTTTTAGTATTTAATACTTTTCAATCAATATTTGTTCATAATATAATTACAAACATGGTGGGCAGCAGAATAATAGTCAATTTCAGTAGTCTCAAATATACTTTCGAGCAAGTGTCCGACATTATCTACTACTGGAAGTTTGGGGTCCGTTACGTCTTCAATATTAAAAGGGAGTTTTTTAATTACTGGCATCAACTAAATTCTCTTCTACCCAATCAATCAGCTTATTGTACCGGAGGGCTGTTTCGTTGTACTGTTGGATGGCGTCGAAGGACCAGTCGGTAAGCTGGGTAACGGTTGTGGTCGAACCATCAGGGACGCTGGTGGGATTGGTCGTAGGGTTGATGGCTTCGTTGAGCACCCCGACAACGCCAGCATCAACAGGGCAATTGTTGACAGGGCGCTCACTGAGACGCTTTTTGATGTCGGCCGCTTGAGTTCGGCTTCGATCAAGCTCCTGTTGAAGTTCACGTTCATATTCAATGTTCCTTACTTGGACGTATTGGATTTCTTTGACGGTCTTAGTGACCTCACGAGTTTCGATTCGTGCTTCGTTCCGTTGCCCCACCAAATAGCCAGTACCGTAAGCAGCGCCAACAGTACAAAGGCCAATGGCACCCACGACAAGATAAGCACGATACTTAGTAAGTCCATTAAACAATCTCACAAAAACCTGCTGCACAAGCTAACTCCTGTGTTCCTGTGGTGGTGTCTTCTAATTCATAGTCTAACAATTTCGACCAATCGATTTCCTTGGGTGATTTTTCGACAAAAGCGTTATATGTCTCTTCGTCGCACTCTTGGTACGGCGCTTGTTGATACGTATGCTCAGAGTACGGCAAGAATGATACGCCACTGATGACGTCCCAATTGTTCCAGACCCACGCCTGTACGTCCATCCATTCGTGTTCTTTGACGCTGATCGTCACGGACGGTTTGTGTTCACACCACTCCAACTGGAAAGTCTTCCAGATTTCAAGGTGTTCGACGGCAGTGAGGTCTTCCCGTGTGATCGCCCCAGCCGGACTCCGTTGCGGAAACGAAAAGACGACGGTGTCGTTAGGCTTGGTGACATCTGGTTCATTGGGGACACCTTGGCTGATCAGGAACTGCGTGAGAGGGTCCTTAACGTCACCACGAACAGTTCTAATATAAAAAGGACTGTGGCGAGTATGAATACCGCTGGCACTGTCAACAAGCTGACTAACGGTGCCAGAGGGCTTGACACAGGTGGTTGCGGCAGACTGCGGAACACCCAGTTCGTTAGCCCATTCTCGGTTCGTCTCAACAACAAGGTCACGAAGTTCATTCAGAAGTTCCACGTCTTTGTAAAGACTAGGATGATCAAGGATGCCCGTCATGGATACACCCAGTAAGCGCTCTTCTTCAGTGTTGGTCTGCCATACTTTACGAAGATACTTGAAGTTCGTCAGTGTCGACTGCAACGTCCCGAGAATAGCTGCGGCTTCTGCTTTTAGGCGAAGAGAGTCCGCATCGTCATCATGTCGTACAACAATTTCGGACAGATTGCAGAATTGGTACGGTCGGAGGATGATTTCCGAACAAGGATTTGTCCCGAAGTCCCAGTCCGTATCACGTCGTCCAAATCGAGCAGCTTGACGTTGACTTGCGTCTCGGCTGAACATTCCTCGTTCACCGGACTGACTATCATATAGAGATTTCCACTCAGCCATAAAGACTGACGTGCTTGGCTTTTCAGTGTACGAAGCTGAGTTGTTAGCGAGGGCGCGTTGGACATTGTTTTCCCACCAATTACCTGTTTTAGCAGACCGCATACGGTCGTCATTGACGTCAGACAGGCTGATCATCGCCGAGCGGCGTACACCACCGACCACCACCACTTCGCCAATCTTGCACATAATGTCGTGGCATTCCAGAGTTGTAAGTCGACGACCTGCCGCCTTCTTAAAGAGATCGACGGTAAACCGGAAGAGGTCGACAAGCGGAGCAGGTCCTGATGCACGACCGCCAAACGTTTTGAGTCGAGCACCCGCCGGTCGAACATTACTGACGTCCCATTTCGGTACTTGACCCATATATAAGAGGGCGATGAGTTCTCGGAGACCTCTGGCCCAACCTTCTTTAGAGTCAGCAATCTGAAGCGTACTGTTAGTATCTTCGAAGTGTTCGTTAACGATTGGAAGTTTGTCGACATTCTTTTGTTCCACAGAAAAACCGACGCCAGTGCCGCACATAAGAACAAACATGGCCTCGTCAAAGGCACGAGGGCTATCGACCGGCATGTACGCACAGTTAAAGCCCGCCACATTATTACGCTCAAGCGCCGGGCCCGCTGTCATAAGGGCGCGCATCGACGGCATAACCTTGAGGTTGTAAATCATGTCGAAAAGGAAATCACGCTGGCCGTCTAACTTGTCGTCAAAGAAATCGAGATAACGGTTGACAACCTCTTCCCAAGTCTCGCGTCGACCTTTAGTTTCGTCCCAACGACAGTACCGAGACGTGGCAATAAATTTCTGATAGTCGTTCAATATCCAAATTTCCCTAATACTTCTTCGTAGTCTACTGGACGACTAAGTCGATTTTCTGGTTTGTCGAGAAGGTCTCGTAAAGCCGCCCCACTCATTTTAGTCGGATGATCTCCCATTGGGAACCAGACCCGATACATCTTATTAGTCTTTATCTTGGTCATACGGATGCCATTCTGTATCAAAGTACTCGTCAAAGTTATGGTATCGTCGAAAGCGTTTCTCTGCTTCGTCTTCAAGGCGTTTGGGGTCGACCGTTCGCTCACGGTACTTTGGAGACCTCAAATCTTTGGCGATATGATCTTTTCGGCGTCGACTGTGTTTAATTTTGTCGTCCATAGGTGCCATTAATCAATACTCTTTGTCAGTGCCTTAATGAGTTCCGCTGTTCGACCCGCCGGAGGTCTATCGTCTACTAACGTTCCCTGAGTTTGCGAATCAAGGACGATAGCAAGGCAAGCTGCTGCGTGGCCGAGGTGATGGACACCAGAGTCTTCTGCCCGTTCTTCCCCGTCAAACCAAGAGTGGATGTGTCGGAGAGCTGCATTGATATACGTAGAAGCAGATACTGGGTCCACTCGCCAATTAGCTGGTCCGTACTTTTTGGCTCCGTCTCCAAAGGCGTCGGCGATATAGAGAAGAGCTGGTCCGGGAATAAGTCCGATTGCTGGTTTTGATTTTCCATACTTAGTCTTCGGATTCGTATCCGTCAAGACCGAGGGCACTTCGGACACTCGCTGACTCCATGATTTCGTCATAAAACTTATCGGCAAATTGTTCAGTCGTGATGTCTAAGATTTCACAAAGCTCATCTGGACTGAACCGTTGAATTACGTGTTGGTACAATTCATCCTCATCCATACGCTTCCTTGAGTCGTTTTAAGCTGACCCACTCCATGTCATAAGAACCGTTTTCGACACCACGCTTGATGACGACGCCTGCATTCCAGACTTGGTTCCCTTGGCCTGCAAAATCTGCTTCGTAATCTTGGTAGACACCGCAGATAAGGCCGTGGAGAGTTTTACCAGATACAGTATTTGCTACTTTGTGGTCTAAGATGTGCTGGTGACCCATAGAACACGACGCCATCTTCTTGATCAGGAGTTGATTAGCGTTAGGTACAGGACGACCCATAACCCCAGATACAAAGTAATGGCTATAGTGAATACCGTCCACTTCCACAATGTCCTTGAACGGATACTCTTCCCAACCGTACTCACGACTTTGTAAGTCCGACAGGCCAATAGTGCCTTCAAGAACAGGATCGCGATCAATGGCGCGGCTGATGCGATCTTCGTGATTCCCCAGCGTCCGAACGAAGCGGGGAAGTTTCTTTTTCTGTCGTTTGACAATAGACATCATCCTGTCTTGAGCTTCGACGCCAGCCGCAATGTCTAGCTTGTACCGGCGTCCTTCGAAGCCTTTAGTACCTTTGTCGTAAGAACAAAGACTCGGCATGTCCCACCAATCACCGATGTCGATGACGGTGTCGGGTTTTACGTCATTGATAAGATGCCCAAGCCAGTCATAGCGGACATTATTAAATCCGGGATGGGCATGGCTGTCTGGGATTAAGATATGTGTTTTACCACTCATAAAGCTTCAAACTCTTTAATTAGTTCGAGGGCTTTTTCGTTGTCCCCAAGAATTAATTCGTCCATCAGAGTTTCGTAGATAGTTTTAAGTTCTGCTAGTGCCGGAGTTAAATCTTTATGATTGACTACGCGGGGCCGATCATCTGTAAATCGAATATTATAAAAGAACTGATGTGCCGGAGCATCTTCAGGTCCCACGTATTTCCAACGACCTTCTTTTAAGGCCTTAACCCTTTCAGGTGCGCTGAGGCTGTAACCAATGTCTGTAAATTCAAGAGTTACTTGTTTAATTTTATCAGCGTACAGGCGTTCACAGCGCGCCCTTAAATACTTTAACTGTGCTTGATTCATTTAATCCAATCCTCGGGAATTTCTTTGTCGGCCCACGGGAAACCATGTTTGTCTGCCCACTGTGCGTGGGTCGTTTTGAGCCCGGGGACCTTTTTATGTGCGTCCCCGAAGACGAACCTAATGTCCAAGTCGGGGTGTTGCTGCTTTACGAGTTTCATCTTAGCCGTGTCTCCGCGCCTGAAGTACCCTTTGGCTTCGACTATGACGCCGTTGTCAAGAATGAAATCAGGACTGTAGATGTGCTTGGAGACGTACGGAACTTTAAGGGACTCGTAGGTGAACGCACACTTGCGCCTCTTGAGGGAAGCAGCGAGTGTGCGCTCGAACCCACTACGCATTTACTTTAAGCCACCAAAGCCTTCAACACAAGTAGTGCCGCCATCGCCCTTATTCATCTTCGATGACCTCGTCGGTCTGTCGAACGAACCGGACCTTACCGGCCTCTGCTGCAAACTTGATGTTCAGACTATCGTTAGGATTGGCTAGAATAGCTACGTAGCCGCCTAGGGCCAGATAACCAGACTCCGTGATAATGTCGCCCGTTTCAAGAACAATGTCAAAAGTTTTGGGCTGTTCTAGTTGAACGGGAGCCGCTGCACGGGGGCCGTCGCCGGGAAACAGTTTAGTAATGTTTTCGTCGCTCAAAATGTAACCTCGTATACGTCGGGCTCTTTGACTACGTGCGTTAAATGCACAGGCCCTTTGGAATAAATAAAGGTCCGCAGACCAATGCCATCATTGGCGTCTGCCCAGCACGTCGCCTTGAAGGGACAATAAGAGCAGTTAACACCTAAGGCCATGTTACCAGACTTGCCATGTTCGACAGGTTCATAACAACGTTCGGGAGGCTCAGTGTCGTCCAGAACTTCCTTAAGGTGTGTCACCCGCGCAGGGATGTTTAGTTCGTCGAATTCGGATTTATCCGCTTTAAGTAGCGTAAGCTTGCCTTGTTCTTTTTCGACAGCAAGCCAAGCACCGTCGATACCACCAAGGGCGTGGCTGTACGCCCCTAGTTGCTCATAGTAGCCAAAGGCGTCGTCTTCTTTAAGTGTACCCTTAGCGAACTTTTGGAAAGCAAACTTGGATGCAGTCTTAACGTCGACGACAACACCGTCAATAACGGCATCCATGTGGCCAACAACCCCATCAATTTCTACCTCCGCTTGTTCGTGACTTACGTCGTGTCCCGCCTCTTTGGCGAGGAAGAGCATGATAGATTCCCAGATATCCCCAAACAGGAACTTAATCTTGGTCTCTGGCCCGATTTCTTCTTTGTCGGCCCCGCCCTTAACTTCGTACCAGATTTGCCTGTCACCCTTACCAAGATTCGACATGCGTAACGTACCGGGGCGGGGGGCTTCTGCGAGGCGGGCAGCCACTGTCTGCGCGATCTGTTCCCCTAAGGCGGACACATTAGCTGCGTCCGCCTCGTGGGGTTCCGTACTGAAGAGGCCAAGAATATCTTCGACTAATGTGTCAATAGACATTGATGGTCCCTAGTTGCTTAGTACGGACGAATTTATTGTCGACGACTTTGTAGCGTTCGTACTCACCACTGCTGATCTTAGTGTAGGCTTCGTCCCACGTTTCAGCTTCGACGACAACTTCGACAGTTTCAATACCTTCGACAGCTTGTTGAAAAGTTGCCGTAAACTTCAAACCTTTGCCTTAGGATAAGCCCGCTTATAAATCTTACGAGCCGTAGGTTTGTCGATAGTTAGATTATCAAATGTATGTGTAATAGTTTGGTTCGTCAGAGACGCCCAAAGTTGTTTAAAGTAGTCTCGAACTGTGGCTGAACCGCCGACTTCTACGACTACAAGGTCTGCAACGTCAACCATTACCAAGCCTCGTCGTCAAACGTGAAGTCTTCAAAGTCCGAGTCATTGCCCTTGCCTTCGTACGGCACGTGCTCGACAATCTTCAGTGCAATCAGCGACGGCTTCAGACGCTTAACCCGACCGACAGTAATTTCATTCAGTGCAAACTTGGCGTCTACGACCGACAGATTACCAATCTTAGTATCGGGGTCCCACGGTTGTCCCTTGGAGTCCAACACCTTGATGGGTTGGGCGGGGGTGCCGTCTCGTTTGGTTTCACGGCGCTTGAATGCGATATAACGATCCAGCGGGTGGTTTTCTTTAGACTTGATGTAGAAGTCTGAACCGCCTTCGGCCAGATACTTTTCTACACCTTCAGCGGTCGGCTCGAAGTCAATCGACCATTCCCGCTCGTTTTCGTCGTAGCCCTTAGAGGCTTTCCCCAGAACCTTTGCCCAGGCAACACGTCCACGTAAAATCATTCTGTAACTCTTCCTTGTTTTTATTTTTATTGGAGCAACACGTCTGCTCGTTTTCTTAGTATCAGTATTATAGCACGTCAGAGACGTTTTGTCAAGCGATCTTTCGAGGTTCTTGCTCAGAAATAATCACAAGACGGGCCCCGCAAGACAGTATTGGATTATGGGCACTGTAAACCATTCGGCTGCCCGGAGGCAATTCTACTTCGTTGGCGTACCAACCCTTTCCCGTCTTACCCCTTTTAACTACTACGGGTGGATCGTTTGTCCCATTCTTTCGATTACTGTCAATAATACCACGATTTACGTGAGTATAAAATAAAGGACTTGACAAGATTGCATTCCTGTGTTATAATATTCTTGCAGCGGGGGTAATACTACATTAATTATTAAAATAATCAGCACGCTTCGAGTTGACCAAAGTACGTTGTATATTGTCCAATGCACCTTGATAAAGACGATTAAGTTCTTGCATTCCTTCTAGAGCTTCGTCCCGGCTGAGTTCTCGAAGAGGTTTACCCCGCCAATGGGTAATATGGTTTTTATAGTTCATCAGGCCCAATCACCCCCAAGTCCGGCAAAGGCAGGAGGGGGGAGCCTATTAAATACTAAATTTTGCGGTGCAGCCATGGGCATTTCATGTCTAATTTGCTCACGATCAATTCGCCAACCTTCTTCGACTTCGGAAACTTTGGCTAAGAAACGTTCTGCACGTTCCATTGTATTAGCCGCAGTCCTGTGCAGATTAGCTAAAATAGTTTTGCTTTCGAGACTATCGATAACAGGCTGTGGGACAGTCAATCCCCCAGTTAACGTAAAGAACGCATTTGAAAGTTTCAGATCAAATGAAGCAAGATGCGCGTAAATTGATCTATTACAATAAATAACTTGGACGTCCGTGTTTGCTACACGATAATTATGGATCGCAGTAATATTTTGCGGGCCACCACGACCGAAGTACTCTTCGTCTCGGTTCTGTTCTCCGGCTTCCCAAGTTTCAGGGGCGTTGAAATGTGTGTTACCACTACCGATGAAAATGTCGATATCTTTAGGTTCAAGACCTAAGAGCCAATCTCGAATACAGCCACCGGCGATCATCATATTTTCTTCGTTATGACCGACGTTAGCCAATCCTCTTAGTAATGCATTCCAAAACATTGGACCATTCATTTTAGTGCGTCTTGCTCCAATCTGACCCCATTTTGTATTCACCTGCAAGGGGTACAGTTAGTTGTAACATTTCGCCCGCTTGGGCAAGGCATTCAAGTGCAAGTTGACCGACACGTTCAGCGACGTCGGGGTGGCAATCCCATTGTGCTTCGTCGTGAATGTCACCCACCTTGAAAGCGTCGAGGTTTAGTTCAACAATCTTCATGTCCAACAGAACTGCTGCTAGTTTCATAGCGATTGCACCGGCAGATTGCAGCTTTGAGTTGAGCGCCGCATGGGTACTATTAACACGGACGTACCCTCCGTCGATGGTTTTGATCCAACCTGTCTCTGCTTCCCGTTCAATCCGCTTGGCGAGCTTTTCGAGACCGGGGGTATTATTCAGAAGTGTCTCGCGGATACGCTTGCCGAACTGGGCAGACTTACCGTAGTGAGACCCTAATTTCTTATTTGAAGCTCCGTATAAGAAGGCGTAGAAATCCGTTTTGACAGGTTTTCTACTGAAGACAAAATCGAGGGACTCAGTGAGGGCCTCAGCGTTTGCAGTATGTGGGTCGCCATAGATGTATAGGTCGGCAGCCTCTTTGTTTCCCAGATAATGTCCGAACATCCGCATTTCGAGGGCAGAGGCGTCGTACCCCACAAGTACTCGACCCGGAGTGGCACGCCAAAGAGCACGGCACTCTTGTCCATATGCGGCTTCGTTTCCTGGGATGTTAGCTGTATTAGGTGTTGTATGTCGCATTCGACGAGTAAGCGCGCCACAGCTAAAGACCTTGCCGTGGATTCGTCCGTCGCTATGAACAGCATTAAGCCACGTGTTGACCATGTTGGCCCGTCCATTAGCAACAAGCCAGTCAGCGATTGCCTGTACTTCGGGTCGCTTGGAGGTCCTAGCGAAATCGACCAAGGAATCTTCGTCGACTTTTGGTTGTCCGGTGGGCGTAAACTTAGTAGGTTTCCAACCAAGACTGAGTAACCTTTCTGCCCGTTGCGTCGGGCTGCCAATATTGAACACTTGCCAGTCGTAGCAAGTATAAGTACCGTCTCCGTTAAATTCTACCTTTGGGTATTTACAAAGATGTTTTTCGTACGACGCATAAGGTTCGCCATTGTCTTTAACACGATAGTTATAAGACTTAATGGGAACAAGACGAGGCGGGAAAAGTTTATGAATTGGCCCTTCTAGGTCTTGTTCACGCTGGCGGAGTTCTTTGTATAGGTTTTGAGCTTTTTGCACGTCGAAGCAAAAGCCTGCACGCTCTTGCTTGTCAATAACAGCTCGGGCCTTATGTTCAATCCAACAAGATAGTTCACTAAATCCACGTCCTCGCATTCGCTCGACGAGTGCTTTGAAGACTCGGACGGTGATTCGGACGTCTTGTTGGCAGTAATGCAGCATGTCCTTAGTGAACTTGCTGAAGTCATCGAAGTCTCCTTTAGGGAATTTGAAGCGTTCGCCCCAAGCTCCTAGGCTGTGTCCCCCTGGAATGTGCGGATGATAAAGGTAAGACAGCACAAGGGTATCGACAACACGGTCGTAACTAATATTAAGACCCAACACACGATTGAGCTGAAAAATGTCAAAAGAAATGCCATTGTGCGCTACGAAGAACTCGTCGGCGCTACGCTGACTGAACCACTTCCGGATTTGTTCATGACCGATTAAGTCCTCCGATACACCTGTGCCGACGTTGGTGACACACATGCACCAGAAGACTGTGGGCCAAAGACTGTCGCCTTCGGTATCGATGACCCAATATTTATTGAAGTTCTCTTGTGTGGGAAGATACAATTACCACGGCTCCTCTCCGTCTAACCCGGGGGCACGACCCTCTTCGTATGCTTTGCTGTCGGCTTCGTCAAGTTCCACGAGACGACCAGTGACCTCGTTGTACCAAAGCCAAGCACATGGACCCGTCTTCCCGCAAAATCGATTCTTTTCCACGACAACTTTGGTAACGTTGCGGCGCCACGGGTCGGCTTCCGTCTTGTCTCTGTGGAGCTTAAATACCATATTTGCAAGCTGCTCGACACCAGCAGTCCCACGGATTTGACCTTGTCTGTTTTGATGGATAACCGCGATGACGGCGATATTAAGTTCCATACAAAGTGTCTTAAGTTTGGTGCTAATCTCATCTAGCTGCTTTCGTTCGTCGCCGGACTGGTCCGACACGACAATGGATAAGTGATCAAGAACGATGTACTTACAACCGAGGTTGTGCATATGTCGTACTTTGTTAAGGATTTCGTAAATACTGTTGGAACCAAAGTGATCCCAAATGACAACACGGTCAGTATTTACGGTGTCGTCGTAGTATTTACGGAGTTCTTCGGAGTCGACGGACTTTCGGACATCTGGAAGATGTAAAGGCTTGTTCGCCGAAATCGACATGAGACCAAGGGCCGTATCGGAGTTCGGCTCCTCGAGATGTAGAAGCCCGATACCTCTCGTTGTGTTCTTAAGAAGATGATACTCGATCTCTTTAAGAATGGAAGTTTTACCGATACCTGTTTCGGCAGTAACGACAACGAATTCAGATAGCCTAATTCCATATGTCATCTTGTCCAAGCCGGCCCAAGGATACGAGACGGTTTCGAAGTTTTTGGGTGTGGAGATTTCTTCCCACATATTTTTGCCCAACTTAATACCGCTGGGTGTGTACGTAGGGGCCTGCCACCACTGCTTAGAAAAAGCATCTGACTTACCGTTTAGAAGATAGTCGTTGGCGTCTTTAAAGTCTCGGGGCGTAAAGACTTTTACCTTCCCCGGCTCAAACATGCCAGCCACTAGTTCAGCTGCGTCTTGTCCGGGACGAATTTTGGTACCGTTCGGCGCTTCTCTGGCTTCGTCCCTGTCGAAACAGACGACGACATTTTCGAAGGAGTTTAGGTACTCAAAGTTATCGGCGACATTCTTGGCTGCCGTAGCGGCAGAATGGACAGAAACGACGGGAAAACGGGACCCCAACATTTCGTACGCAGCCATGGCGTCACATTCACCTTCGACAATGGTGATGTACTTAGCCTCGCCCGGCTCAAACAATTGTTGTCCGAATAGCGTCGCACGTCCCCACTCTCCTTCGATGGCGAAGGCTTTTCCGGGTTGGCGTTGTTTGTTTGCTACATGGTGTTTTTCTGCGTCGTAGTACGGGTACCTGTGTTGGGACTCGCCTCCGTACGCAACTCCGTACTTTTTCGCTGTGGCCGCACTAATTTTACGGTCAGCGATGGGTTTAAATTCTGTGGTGAGGGGTGTCAGTTTTCCGTGCTTCACTAAGGGCACACGCTCCTCTCGCTCTTGATTATGTGTTTCCGAGGGAATGTAGTGCCCGCACCCGGGCGTAAAGCAGTAGCTGTGACCGTCCGGATAGACGGCTAAATTATTATTTGACCCACACTCGGGACACGGCTCATGCCGTACCGTCGTGTTTGCCATCAATCGTAATCGTCGTCGTAATCTCTGTGTTCGGCTTCTGCCTCGTATTCGTCAACTTCTTGTTCTAGTCGGGCCATATCGTCCCAATGCTGTTGTTCTCCTTCGGTCCAGCCATTCATGTACTCAGGGTTGTCTGGGTGTTTGGGAACATTGTATATTTGGTAGTCGTCAAACCCCTGCTTCTTCAAGTGCTTTCTCCACGTTAGGGAACTGTGACATGATGATAGATCGCATTTCTCGGGCCAACGTTCGGTGTTCCTTTTGTGTTTCCGGACCACACCTCACGGCGAAGTAATGAATCCAGTCGCGCAAGGTCCCGACCATGTACATTCGCGTAGGAACGAGACCTTCTGGGAGAACGGAGCGGGCAACTTCTTTAGCGACTCCTCGTTCCAATGCTTCAGAATAAAGCGCCCCGGCGTGTGCTGAGACATCTTTAATTGCGTCGTTCCACCAAAGGGCCAACGATTCGTCCGAGCTTTCCAAAGAATTTTGTCGGTTTTCAGCGTCCTGCATACGGACTTCACGAACGGTGTGCAGTTCTTGGTAAGCGGCGTACCGACCACTAAATTCCTGAAAGTGAAACGAACGATGCCTAAGTATTTGTCGTGACACGTCACGGGTTGTCTCCAACTCAAGACAGACGGACACCATTTCAAATGGTGACCAATGTTTATGTTTAATAAGGTAACGAATTAACTTTGATGCGTCTTCCCCCAACTGTGCATCGGGGTTGGACACCCGGGCCATGTACCCGATAAGTTCTTCCCCTTTAGGGGTCGCCCACACTAGTTTCGCTGACAAGTTCTGTTTCCTCTACACTGTCCATAAGTGAGAGGGCAAACTCGCCCCAAGTGATTACTTCGTCTGGGTCACCACGGCCGCCGACAGTTTCCGCGATGATGTCTTCACATGTGGTGCACGGGCGGGGCTTCATGTCACGACCGTCGAGTCGCAACTCTTCCATGCCCTTGCCACAAATATAACAGGGGCTGGTCATTAACGCCACACCTTCCGCTCAACAAAATTCTTACGGTACTGTTCTTCACGATAAGCCTTGATCATTTCATTGATCATTTCATTTTCAAGCCTGCGCGCCTTCCAGATCGCAAACAATTTAATTTTGTAGTACTTACGCCTACCTCTATAACCCCAAGAAGAGTAATTAGACCACCAATGGTTATCAGTAAGCCTTTTTGTTTGCTTGCCAGGACAACAAATGGCGTAACCGTCTACTGTCTTATGAACTTCACATTCAAAGGATGGTTCGGAACGCATCGCGATACCTTTCGACCGTAGTGCCCACCAAACCGGGTGCAGTGTTAATTTCAAGTACGTACGCTAAGCGTTCCGGATGACCACGAGTCGGTTTTGAGACCATGACGTCTACAGCACCGAAATCGAGTCCAACAGCTTCCACTGCGGCGACTGCTTGTCGCACGACGTCTTCAGACGGTTCACCCGAGTTACGTGCAAAGATAAACCCACCCGCGTGATTTCGTACCGCCCAGTTCGGTTCGCCTACGAAGTCAGGGTCTCGAATCTTACGGGTTGCATCGATGACTTGACCGTTGAGGACATGAATTCTCCATTCGGACTCCTTGACAATGTACTTAGTATAGCATGGCGCGGCCGGGATGTCAACCCCCGGCTCGACAATTTCAATGCCTTCACCAGAATGTCCGTTAAGCGTATGTCGGACTACAACCTTGGTGCCCCAATCACGAGCTACGCCAGCTTGGGTAGTGTAAGGAACACAACGAGCCCTAGCGCCGATACGCTCAAAGCATCGGAGTTTGTTCGAAGCCACTGCGACAGCAGCCGGGGCATTAAGAATACGACCAGCCCCAGCAACATGATCAGGGAGAGCACGGCCACTTCCCCAATTGATAACGGTGTCTTGTCGGCCGCACCGAACTCGGCTTCCCACGTGTCGGACCCGGGCAATTCCAAGGGCATTTGCGAGCTCTCCTGCTCCCCGACTACCGGGATTATGACTAAAGATTTTAGTTGCCATTATTAATCGGTCCTACTTGCGCAGGGCGTAAAGCCCATTGGTTAAATTCGAAACGTTGAACATTCTGTCTCACTCGTCGGACCTCTTCTCTTTGTTCAAATGCTGCCCAATCTATATCATTGAAATTGGCGACAGCCTCCGAATAAGAGTCCACAATTTCTTTTTTAACCTTGGGTTTAGGTGCCGCCTTAGTGTCCCAATTAGTACGTGCGAATGCAATTTCTTGTGCCAGACGCATACCCGTGTGGGTTTCTCCAGGTTTTTGAGTCACAGCGACGGCAATAGGAGACCCTTGTCCGAAGACCTCTACGGCAAAAGCTTGTTCACCAAGGGTGCTAAAGCGTTTAAGCAATTCAATCGGCGTTTGGACCGCCGACGTTGCGTAGTCTCGCATAGCACGGAGGGTGTCCACCCATGCCATTACTGTGTCAGTGTCTGCCGTGCCTCTGTGGTTACGAAACTCGATGGTTCCGTGAGTCGGAAGGCTAGCAAAGTTAAATGCCGCGTATCGACGGCCCCGGTCAGTCACTGCTGCGACTTCGTGTGCAAATGACGTATTGATAGGGTCTCCGTACCGATTGAAGCCCCCCACCTTAATGTCTGCTTGAAGGGCTTCACGAAGGTCGTCGATAGTTCGTTGAGCCAATTCTGCACCCAAACAGTGAACGTTCCCCTGTCGCTCTGCTCCGCCCATTTCCATAAGATGACGTTCAAAGATAATATACAGAATATAAATCTTGAGTACGTCTCTCCACGACAAATGCATAGCATTCATGTGGACATGAAGACTGGTACGGAAACTAAATACAGGGGTAAACCCTAGTTTGGTGAATGTCCCAGAAAGATGTTGAAGATCGTCACGCAGAACACTATAAGGCCGAGGGCCATTAGAGACAAATTCAACGCCGTCTCGAAGCGATCCATCTTCGACAGTCCGCCAACCTTCCAACTTAGGAAGCTTTTCAGAGAATTCCGTCCAATGTTCTCCACCAAGTCCTTCGAGCTCGATTTCCAAACCAAAGGAATCACTGTCGGCCGGAGGATTTTGCCCGAAATTGCCTCGGTAGAAAGCGTGAATTTGAGTTCCAAGTTCCTTAAGAGGTTTTTGCATCTGTTTCGTCCACTTCGAAAGGGAAGCCTGCCTCTTGCAATGCCTCCGACAAGTACTCGTCTTCTTTGTTAATCAGAAAATGTTGGAACTTTAAGCCTAAAGCTACACCTACAGGTCGTCCCCTGTACATAAGGGTGCGAACTTGCGGGGTTTCCTTAGACCTACCGACAGCAAAGTCTCGACTGATGGCACAAGACGCCCAACCTTCGTCGTTAATCCGACTAAAAGCTTCTTCGACGGATGGATAGATACCCATCAAAGTATCACGCATAGCTGGACCCGACATGGCAGACCCGGAAGGTTGCGGGAAAATCGTCGCTCGGGTTAGGCCTTGATGCTGCTGCCGGGACGATGTCCGAGTCAAGAACGTCGCAGACCGTCTTTGAGGGTCATTCATGTAACCAAGCCGGAAGATTCGGAAATCCAAGTCTTCGTCGTCTTGATCGACGGTAATGATTCGACCTTCTTTCCCAGTCGGCACCGTGCCAGAAATCGGAAGTCCCATAAGGGACAGACGAATGGGCCCATTACCGCGCTTATTAACTGCGTCACAGTAATAGGGTTCACCCTTGTACATAATGACAGACTGTCGGAGCCGAAATTGTGCTTGCTCCAAAGTATCGTATTTAAGCACCTAAGCCCTCCTGTTAAGCCGCCTGTTGATACGGCAGAACGAGGTCAAGGTCAAAGTCAACCTTTTTCTGCCAGTCAATGTCGTTGGTGTCGATGATAGATCGTGCCATGTCCCCGAACAGGTCTTCGGCAACGTCACCGTTGAAGTAGTCAGTCAGTGCCTTGACAGACGCGTCGAAGACCCACGCTTGAAGTTCCGGCTTAGCAAGCCACGCTGTCGACGGTGTGCGATACTCCAAGCCGTACGACTTAGCACGGAATGCACCCGCCTTACCGTAAAGATCGCGACGGCGATTATCGGGGTCCCAAAGCAAGCTGTAGATACCGACATAGTAATCCATTTGCTTGGCAATACGGCAGCACAGTTCGAAGTGCTCTTTGTCACCATAAGGGTCACTAACGTTCGTGTCCCAGCCAAGGTGGATGTGCCCCGACGCCGTACGGAACAAAGCTGAACCATTGGGACGGGGGTTAATGTTGCCCGTCCAAGCATTGTAATCCGGCTCACAGCCCAACTCTACTGCTTCAGGGGGTTGGGTTGCCATGTAGTCAGCCGTAAAGTCGGCGACCGGAAGACCGTGAACAATGCTAGTAAACGGCGGAAGATGTCCTTGAAGTTCGTCCATGACCGACCGAATATTGTCCATGAACTCTTGCCGGTTTCGTGCCGGATTGACGTTAATCTCAGCGGCCATACCGTCGACTTGAATGGCACCACCCCGGACGGCAAAGGGATTACGCTTGTCACCCGGGATCAAACCATGGATAGAAATAATACTCGGCTCTTGTCCCGGCATAGCCTGTTGGACAAACATTTCAGGGTCAGCACCAATAGTAAAACGATTAGTAAAACGATTGTTTTTCATGTTCACTTACATTTGTTGGAGGGTTTTGTCGGTAGCGCAACCGTGGGTTTCGCAGATAAAGATTGTCTTAGCTGCGTGTTGCATAAAGAAGCCCTTGTCGGCGAAAGTGATCGGATTATTACACCAACCACATTCGTTGCCCGTCAGCTCTCGGAATTTTCCAGCGTTGATGTAGTTTCCGCCGGGCCCTCTACGGACGCTAGACGAAGGGGCTTCTTTTTTTTCGGAAAAGAGAACAACATTGTTATCAGAAGGCTTGACAATGTCTTTCTTTTCTTTGTCCTTATTCTTGGAATTTTTTGCCTTGACGTCAGCGGCGTCTCCTGCGACCCAGCCGTCTCGCCACTGTTCCCAGTGGAGCCCTTGTTTGGCGTGGTCGTACGGGTTGTCTGCTCGGGGACGGCCCGTCTCTCCGGCCATAAAGCCTTCGTAGTATGCCCCCCAGCCTTCATCGTCGTCGTTGACATCAACAACTTCCTTGTTGTCGCTGGTAAGCTTTTTGGATTCGTTTCCACCGCTTGTTTGAGCAGTTCTTCGGTCGAACTGGCGGCTGTTGTCGTCTTCCCGCCCCCAGTCCATCCACGGTGCGCCTTGTCCGTGCGTTCGAAAATTTGCTGCCTTCTTACCCTCCGCTTTTTCACGGGTGGGCTTATCAGCAAAGGTCTGGTTCAGTTTCGGAATACCCCAAGACAGAATGGTGTCGACCGGAACTTCCATAATCTTAGAGAACTTAATGTCATTCCGTGTAAGAGCGACACTAAGCATCCATGCTTCGGACGCCCAATAAAGAGCCTTCCGAGATTCATTGAAGGCGTAGTACAGCGGACGTTGACTATTTCGGACGAAGTTAATCGAATTGTCTTCGGCCTTATAGATTGTCAAGGCCCAAGCACCAGAAGTCAGTGCAAGAGCGCCCGCGATGTCGCCCCCAAGGGCGTTAATGGTAGCCACCAACTGTTCGGAGTCCGTTTCACCTTCCGGTGCATTTTCAAGGTCTCGGAGACACGAGTAATCCAAGGTACCATTGTGCGCTCCCAAAATATTACCCACGTGGAACGGATGTGAGTTAACCCGATTTACAGCACCCTTCGTGGCGTGCCGATTGTGGCCCATAATAATACGTTTGTACGGCGTGACCGCAGTGTCGTACGCCTTGAAGCCCATCAGACCAAGAGGATCGGTCGCCGCCTTGAGGAGCGTCGGCTCGGCTGCACCGTGCATGGGAACACTGGCAATACCGGTGCTGTGGGAGCCCCGGACGTAGTCGAAGTAAAGAAGGTTGTTGAAGACTTTAATGTCAGGCCCTGATAGATCACCTGCAACTCCTACGAGTCCACACATTATGCTGCCTCTCTCGGCTTAAACAGTTCGGGGTAAAGGGTTTCGACGAGTTTGACGAAGTACGGACGACAACTGTCGGACGCCTTGTTGTACTCGGGATGGAATTGTACGCACAGAGACTTAGTCTTTTCGTACCACACGACTTCGGGGTCGTAGTCTTCGGTGTTAGGCAGTTGGGTAATTCCCGCAGCCATCCGTGCGGTACACAGAGACGGAGTCTTAAAGGTGACATCCGGGCGAGATTTTTCTGCGACTGCAATCACCTCGGCGTCTTCTGTCGGACGCATCATTTGGTGGTGGGTAGAAGTTGCTTTAAAAACTTGCTCGGACAACAAACAACGGACGTTGTGAGACTCGCCGTGATTGTCGACGTGTTGCCACAGACGTCCGCCGTTCATTACATTCAGAAATTGTGCGCCCCTACAAATACCGATCATAGGGACTTTAAATTCGACACAGTTCCTAAAGGTGTCAGCTTCGTGCGCGTCCCGCTTTTCATTAGGACGACCACACTCTGGAATAAGAGGTTCACCGTAGCGTTGAGGATGAATGTCTTCTCCACCAGTGAAGACACAGACGTCCGCCAGCATCAAATCGTTTGTGCCACGAAAACCCATATCGTAGAAAAGGCCCATCACATTTGGATCAAGACGGCTGGCGATAAATACCAGTGGAAACTTACTGTCCATTCGGTTTGTCCACGTCTGTAAGAGTCCGTTCAAACAAGTACAGAATAGACGACCCGTTATGGTTAGCGTTTGACGTCGTTAAAACGTGACGATATCCCGCTGCGGCCAACTTATTCAGCTTTTGTTGAGTCCCTTGGCCCTTATTAAGGATAAAGGTAACGACGTCTCCGACCGCAAATTTCTTATTCCTTGCAATGAAACTGGCGATGTCGTTAGCCAGATCGTCTCGGGACATGCCCTGAATTAAGTGGACTTTATACCCGTTGTCGTGTGTGTGCGACGTAAGAGTCAGCGCAACGGCCTTGTCCCGTTTTACGTCAGGAGTTTCAAAAGGCTCTGGAACCGTGAAGGGTTTGCCCGAATAATTTTCCCGGATTTCGTAGTCATTACGGACCCACAGACCCGCCGGAGTTTGATGCGCCCCATGAAATTGGTCCATAGACAAAGCGATCCCCGGGGACTTGTAGGTCGCCATGTCCCGGTCATATTGGCCTGCTTTGCCGTTCAACAAACCCTTCTTGAACATATACTCAAATTCATACGAATCAGCAGCATTTTGGTAATCTTTTATGTATTGTCTTGTAGTATTTGGGTGGTTCCCCCGAGGGGTTCGAACCTTTTTACCGCCGGCTTCCCAACCTTTAAGGTCGTCTTCGTATACTTTAACGTACCCTAAGTAGTTATCACGGGTTGCGACAAAGTTCTTGGCTTCGTAATACGAACGAGCCTCTTCTTCAGGGGTTTTCTTTTTAGAAGCCGGCGGCTCGATTAGAAGAAACGACGCACCGCAACAAGCAGGATAACCAACGTCTTTAAACTTACGAGGTTTATCGGGCTTTGTCGTGGGGGTTAGGGGTTCGGCCACTGGCACGGGGTTTAGAGACTCTGCTACTGGCACGGGGTTTAGAGACTCTGCTACTGGCACGGGGGCAGCCGGTATTTGACGTTGGGCCGGGGCATCGTTGGGCTGAGGATAAACGATATTCGGATTATCCGGCCGAACCATGCGCCAAGCACGGTTACCCGACCTTAGTCGAATGTACCGGCGGACCAAGCCCGGACCGACTTGTTGGGGTTGTTTAGCCATGATGATAGATTAACCCTTCGCTTGAGTTGTTTTGAGCCAGTCACCGTCGGTGATCTGGGAGCCCGGCGGCGGTGTGCCGTTGTACACGTACACGTAACAGTTAGTCGAGCCGACCTTATGAACTTCCCGGCGGTACAGGCTGGGCACACCTTCGTATGCATCCAGACCCGGGATCAAATCGTCTGTGATGTGGAAGACGTCCCCCACTACGAAGCCTTCGCCCGGTACGATCCCGGGGAACCAACCAAGGTTGTGGACATTGAAGCCCATCAACTTGGCGTTGTGTTTAGCGACACTAGTCAGCCCGAATCGCTTAGAGTTGGGGTGCGCGTCACGAAGCGTACCGTAGACGAAAAGGTGTTGGGGCTTAGGGGTATTAGTCATCGTCTTGGGCATTCGCCAACACCTTCCTATACAAGAAAATTTCAGAGTAATTGTCGTCACCGGGACGTGAGTTAGGGTGATTGTGAATATTGTGTGCCCGCCCCGCACGGCGCCAACCAAGACGCCGGAAGATGGGCTGCATAAACACACGCTGTTCGGCGTTTACGGCTGCCAACAGCATACCCACACGACCCAGACCAGTACCTTGGAAGGGACCTCCCCCGGTCAAACCACCAGCAGCCGCGTTCGTAAGATACTGTTCGATCTCGGCCATTGTGGGGGCACCGTCTCGACGGTCACGATGGGCATGACGCGGATCGTTACCAAAGCCCGTTACGACTGCGATACCGCAGCAAAGCGGGAAGGGTTGAATGCGAAGTGTCATTTGCTGTCATTCACCTTTGTATAAGCGGAAGTTCTAAGGAAGGTCTCACAACATTCCGTCCCACCCCTATTATTGTTTTTGGTTTTCCACCAACAATATCTACCTGAGATCGCAACAATTTCAAAAACCGTTTGTGACGCCTTAAACTTATCACCGACCTTGACGCCTTCGGCTACCCGCCGGTCTTCGAGTTCCTTCAGTTCAGCTTTCTTGGCTTCGATTTGCTCTTCGATGGTGGGTTCCGGCACCAGTTCAATCCACGTCGGATGGAGATAAATAGGACCTTCTTCTACGAGCCATGCTTCAGGACGGCCCTGATCTAATGCTCTTTCCTTCAATGTAAAAACCCGACCTACGGAAAGAGAAATAGAATAATACATGGTACCATTGACTACTACTTCCTCGTGTGGAAGTACACGAACTTTGTCGCCTGCTTTAAATTCACGCATTTATTTTATCCTTAAACACCTGATGAATTCTTTTATGTACTCGTCTCAAATCGGGGTGATTTCGTATCCACATTCCTGTGTACGGATTAAAATGTGTCCGAAAGAAACTGTCTAAGTCTGGTCTAGTCGTATCTATGGATAAATCCACTTCAAACGACATCCTATCGAATTCTTCGTCTGAAACCAGTGACAAGTCTAAATATTCGTACGCATACGCATAATACGTTAATAAGACTCGTCTTCTGGTCTCTACTTCAACAGGGCTCCCCCACACTTAAACCTCCTTGGTGTCCGCGACGAGACTCGAACTCGTACGCCAATTAGCAACAGATTTTAAGTCTGTCGTGTCTACCAATTCCACCACGCGGACAAAAATGTTAGGGATATATCAAACCGGTTTTTCGATTGATTTTGTAGTCAAACCACATTCGAATTTGGTCGTACGTATATCCAGACGGGTGCGGCCTTAAATCGGGCGGCCCATAGTACCCTTTACCGAACAACCAATCTTCTGGCGGATCGTATCGAGTACCTTTAACCGGGGACTTAGGAACGGCTGGCCCCTTCATTGTGGGTCCCTTCTTAAGTGGCGGGAGTATTCTGGGCCGGCTTCTTAACTGCGACTCCGTCCAGAAGACGGTTAAGGGCGTCAATAGCCTTAGTCATCGTCGGGCTGGTCACGACTTGTTCGCCGACTTCCGAAGCTGCGATGAGGTACAGAGTTTCCTTGGGAGGAATAACAGAAGAGACAACCATACAAATCAGCGGCAGGGCCAACCACTTGGGCAAAATCTTTGCGTACTTGTTGACAACGCCCCGAATTTGGGCCTTCGTCTTCCTGTCGTCCTCATCGTCATAAGACGACGTCGAGGTGCTAGCATATGTAATAAGGCCCGCGACAACCGCAGCTGCAAAACCTAACAACATAATTACAGCAAGTTGATTGAGGGCAGAAGAAAGGGGGCCAGCAATGCCAGCGAAGTACAGAAGCCAAGAAAGACTGTTCATGATGATAGATTCCTTTTCACTTAAGGTCGCGGGGTTTTGAAGGTGTAGTTCTGACGACTGTAAGGATTGTAGTGCCAGTACCAGTCTTTATTTTCTTCGGCCCATTTGTCGGCCAGCGCCTTACGTCCGGCCTCTTCTCGCTCGTACGCAGCGAGTTTCTTAGCCTTAAGGCGTCTACCTGAAGCCTCTCCTAAAAGGGCGATTCCGATAAATGGTAGTGCAATTATGCCCCCAGCGAGGGCGATGGGCCAAAAAATTCCGACGATTACGATACCCTCTCCTGAAACTTCAGGATATTTAGCGCCGAGGTAGGTCCCCAAAAGGGCGGAACAGATGGCCCCTACAAACCATATAAGAAGTAACCAAGATGTTAGGTCCATTTACCCTTCCTTGCAAGAAGATTATAACACGAGCCTATGATTATGTCAAGGACCTAAAGGCGGCTTTGCTCAAAAAGTCTTGCATCCCCATACGTTCAGGCTGTCCTCCGTGAATATAGATGACGTATGTCTCGGTCTTATGAATCACGAGAACGTCCTTGCGGGTTGTCGAATAGTACCTCATACTAGGCAGATACCAACGCGAACCTACGATCAGGTTTTCAGTCTTAAGCTTACGATTAAGGGGTTCAAGCTCCCCTCTGATTGACTTAGCCTTTCGATTGAGGGATGCAACCTGTGTTTGAACTGTTGCCAGTTCTGTTTGGAGTTCGTCCCGCCTCGCTCGGATTTCTGCGTTGGCGTCGATCATGCCAAAATTCCTCCTTTTTCACCCAACTTGGTGATGTGTTTAATGTCTTGCATGAGGGTGTTACAGTCGCGAGCGGTCGGTTGTAGGACCTTTACCGAGCCATCTTTGATGTGTTCACCACGACGGGGGGCATCGACAGTCGTGATAATACCATTATTACGATTAGTCAGTGTAAAACGAATGGACATCAACATTTCCTTGTAAATGCGAAGCGTAAGACAGCTGATGATAGATTACTTCTTACACCGCTACCCGCAGCGCGTCGGGGGCGGGGTTGTTGCTAGACCCGCCGCACTTTTCACAAATCATGTGACCTGTTGCGCCGCCCCATAGTGCGCCCGTTCCTTTGCAAGTCGGGCACACCGGCTGCGCGTCCTCGCGGGCTTTCGTCTGGGCGCGGAAGTCGTGCATGCATCCGACGCACCGCTTCATAGGATCAGCTTCGCCGCATCCGCCGCACGGCTCCGTCGTGTCACTCACAGCGCGTAGTCGATCATGAAGCGTTCGATAGGCCGACGCAGGCGGTTCGTCTTCAGTTTACCGTTAATAAAAACGTCAATGAGAACGTGCGTATCGTTCCAGGCGATGACACCGGCAACCACGTTTGAGCCGGGGCGGTCCACGGTATATTGATATTTGTCCATGATAGATTGTCCCTAATGGACTTCATACGTCTTACCAACACGTCGGCTGTGCGTATGAAAGGATGCACGGTCGCGACACGTCCCACGGTTTTAGGCCGAAGGCGTGCATCCATTGATAAGCACAAATAACCCCCGCCAGTGTGAACCGACGGGGGTTAAATGATATGCACAAAGGTTGCCCCGATTTAGCGGGGCGGATACATGACGACCCTCCTGTCATCCAGTTTAATAAATATCACCACGTCTTTAAGTAGGGTCATAGTTTAATGACGTTAACCCCGTTTAAGTTCGGTCATATACTCTTAAGCCGCTTGGGCGCGGCGAGCCTTAGCTGCGTCCGACGAAAGGCCAAGTTCGGCGGCCTTGGCGATGGCGAATGCTTGAACGTCAGCGGTGAAGCGACGGAGCGCCTCCTCATTATCGTTCAGCGAGCCATTTTCGACGGCCTTATCAATCGCCTTGTTGAAGGAGCCGATGCGGCCCATGATGACAGCGACGTCAAAAGGTGCGTGCGTCTCACGACGGCGCTTTTCGGACGGCATATCAAAGAACGGAACAGCTTCCGCACCTTCGACGTTGTACGGCTTATAACCCTTGGCGCTTTCGGCGAGGGCGCCAATGACACCGTCACCGTTGATGCGAATGGGGCTAAAAGCTGCGGCCCATTCGATGAGGGCCAGACGACGGGACCGGACGCCGCGACCGAAGGTCTGTCCGCCCTTGGTGGTCACGTCACCGATCAGCTTGGCGAACAGGGTGAAGTCGCCAGTAGTCGCTGCGTGTTGAAGGGTTTCGACGGCAAGCAGATGCGTTTGAGTGTCAAACGTACCGTCGAGCGTAATCGCCCGGTCGATGCGTTGTTCCAAGGTCAACGGGGCAACGATGGAAGTCGTGCCAGCGTCAACGGGTGCAGCGGCTTTAGGTTTACGGGGAGCCATGTTAGTGTCTCTTTCACATAAGATAGAAAAGCCCGACAACAGGATTGTTGTCAGGATAGAAACGGCAAGGTTCGGGTGGAACCTGACGACCCTTCAAAGCGGGGTGTAAAGCAGGCGATGATAGATTGCCGTCTCAATGCTAACAACACGAGGGGTGCCCCGGCCTAACGCCAGCGAGCACCCCACTAGGTGTTGTCCCCCGCTGGACGCTACACACAGCGGGTCACACATGACCATGCGCGGGGGTTTTGCTTACGTGTCCAATACTCCGCCATGACATGCCCCCGGACAGCGCTTGCTAGGCGCAAAGCGGGGTGGCGTTTCGGACCACGGAGCCCCGTCGTCACCGGGACTTCACCACGTCCCCCAAGCGTAGGCCCCTTTCCATGCAGTCAGCTTACGCCTTCCGCCGTAGTCAGGGCCCCGACAGCTTTCGCGGGGGCAGGTTCGACGGGGTGGCCTTCGCTTTGGCCCGCTTGCCGTCTGACGGGAGATAAATGACACAGGGGGGGATTGGTTGCAGGGGGTGACGAATAAAAATGATGATAGATCAAAACCCATTGATAATAGGGGACAAAAAGAAACCCCCGAGGCTTTCGCCCAGGGGGTTCCAAAGTGGTGTTAGACCTTGCGCCAACGTGGGCGCTTAGGCGGGTGCTTCATGAGGATCGTATCTGACGGTTCCGGCACGGCGTAGTCGTAACCGAATTCCTCCGCCGCCCACTTCTCATCTCCTGCGAACCGCTGTGACCCATTGACCCCAAAGGCTGGCCTTGCCTTGTCAGGCCCCGCTACAGGCCCAATGAGGCCCTTAGTCTGTTCCCGCTTAGACACAGCATAGACGGGACTGTTAAAGCCCCGTGGGCCGTGGAAACCGACACCGCTGTTACGTCCCTTGAGCCCTGTTCTATTGTCTGTTGACCGTGATTTGTAACCGGCGGGGCCGATACCTTTAGTCAACAGGGGCTGGTCTTTTTGTTCATTACAGTTGGCAGTCATGATAGATTGACGCGCTGCAATGATACGTTCGCGCTTACCTTTGCGGGCCATGTTTAGAAGCCCCCGCCAAAGACCAACACAAAGGCGGCGTAAGCAATGGCCACCATGAAACCGGCAAGCATACCGATAACGGCCTCTTCAAGAACCGTGGATTTACGCATGTTATTAGTTCCGATCATACCAACAAACTGGTTGGCGCAGTTGAGCTAGACGCTCGCAAGTAAGGGCGGGGATGTTGATGGTTAGATAACTGATTGTCTTAGAGCCCATTCAATGCGGGCTATTTCTTCGACGTAATCAAATCGTCGTTTAGTAGTTCTGTTGTCAGCCATTACTACCCGACAACGGTTTATTACGTCTGTTGTTACGGCCATTGTTTCTGCCCTGTAGTTTTGGGGCAGGGGGAACTTTTTGAGCCATTGTTGATAGGTCATCATTCTTCTGACACCTCACACAGATAAGATGAGTCGTTAGTTGATGTGTTGGCCTTAAGCGCTTCGTCTATACAGTCTTCTTTAGTCAAACTATAGTCTTGGACATAAACAGAGCCGTCCAATGTGTATTCGACTAAGTCAAACGTCGGACTAGGGCTTTGAAGGTCAAGAACGACATAAACTACTGACAGAGCCAGTAGGTTAGCGACTAAGATGGCGATGATAGATTTAAACATGGTCCACCTTCGTCGTGAAGTAAGCGCGGTTGTCGAGTAAGTCACGCATACGGCTGATGATGTTATCGAAGTCAGCTGACAGTTGAGCCAACTCTGTTTTCAGCTCTTCAGCCGTCTGTTGTTCAGTTGGTTGTTGCATTGGTGCTTCCCGTTACAAGATTTGGACATAGGTCCGCCCTCACGTGGGAACGTCTAGGTGTGTGCTTCACGATGTCAAAGAACTTAACGATGGGGTGCAGCATAAACTTATGCGGAGCGGTGTCAAGAGCCCTTGTAATGGTGCAGCTTTGGGGCCTATACTATAGTCCAATGTGGTCATTCATGTGTAATACATAGTCAAGGGCTGGTGGGCTATGACTAATGTTAATGTAATCAATAAGGTTAGCTTGGTGATGAATACATGGGGAGTGTAATACACTTACTGAACCCATGTCGCTGTAATACACCAATCCCGCCAATGAATACATGTTATGGCCCCCGCTGAGCCCCCGAATGCTTACCCCCGGGGCAGGGGGCTGGGGGTGTTCCGCTTTATGCATATCACACCTAAAGAATTTCTCAGAGAAAATCCCCATAAGTCAAGGCTTCCGCCTTTCAATTATCTTTAAGCGGGGTTGTATTACAATAAATGTTAGGAAGTGGTGGTCGGGAATACACGGGACTGTACGACCCTTAGCGATATTACACCTCGGTGGATTACCCTTAGTGGGGGATACCATAACTATTTTAGTCTTTAGGGGTTGACTTAGGCTTTAAAATATGTTATAATAGTAGAGTAAACGACAGACACTACTATAAGTGTCCACGGTTAGTTGATATTAGTTATTTTGATTATCTAATATAATTAATTCTTAAATCTTGTCAGTTTATTTATTTATCCTTTATCTTACCTTTCCGTCTTTGTCACACCCACGGTGTATACACTTAGAGGGGAAAGGGGACAAGGGTTTTCTTATTTTAAGAGGTTCATAATTTACTTTGTCTGACAAAATTGATCTGCGTCCCATCGCCTCGGGGTATCGCTCTGTTAATGGTCTCAATGACGACTTCGACAAAATTGTTGTCGCCTTTGACAATACCTTAAGCCGTGACGGTACCGGCCCCAACGAGATGCAGGCCCCGTTGGACATGAACAGTGAACGAATCATTAATCTGCCGGAACCCACGACTCCGACTGAGCCTGCCCGACTCCAAGAAGTTCAAGAAGTTTTAGTCGCCGTAGATAATCTTGAAGCTGCCGTAAACACCGCTACGGACGCCGCACAAGATGCACAAAACGCAGCCGCACAGGCAGCCGCCGACGCAGCAGAAGCCAGTCAAGCGGCTATTGACGCCATTGCAGCGACCGCCTTTAAGGCAGACGTCACTGGGGGTAACCTTACTGCACCGAACGCAGAGGCCTTCAGGAAAACCCTTGTGGCCCCCAAGGTCGTGGACATCAACCAAGAAGCTACGGCTCAATTGGCAGCTACGTACGCGTACACCAGTAATCTTCCATTTGTGTACAACGGTGATACGGACCTGACGATCACCCCCAATTTCTCTGGGGCAACGACCAATGCCCAGCGCTTTGCAATCCTCAAAGCCGCTTGTGACTGGCAGTCAAAAACTATCCTGACGGGATACGGTCGTATCAAGATTATTCTTCCCGACGGCGTGACCGACTTTGGAACCGAAGCAATTATTCGAAGGTCTGATCAACCGTCACTGTGGCTTGAAGCGTCCGCTTTCCCCACGTACATGGATATCACAAGTATTTCTGTGTCTCCCGTTTCCGGGACTTTGTACGAAGTTACAGTCGGCGTCGGAACACCCCTCCCGAACCACGTTACGACGAACTCAGCTATCGGGGCCATCTTTGTGGCGGGGGACAACGACGCGAGGGCCTTCTGTGGTGGACACCAAGTCCGAACAGTAGCACCAAATCGGCTGTCGTACACGTACCGTGCCCGTTATCAAACTGCCCCTGTCGCCCCGACAACGTTCATTCGAACGGTTCTTCAGGGACGTACGCAAAGCCAGATTGCAATTCCTTTTGCCACCTTAGCGTGGTCTGGGGGCACAGCGGCCGTCGAAGGCTTCTTTAACCTCAGTGAAAATGCAACTGCGTATTCCCGCTACCTTGGTTGGTCTTGGACGGGGACGGACGCAACTACCGACGGTACTGTCTTAGGTATGGCCCGCAACGGGTCTTACTGGTACTGTATGGACAACGACGTCTTTGTCGGCGGGCCCACTAAATCTGTTCGTACTGCCAATGGCGGTAGCTTCTACGCGAACCGTTGTGCATTTGGTGGTAACGACTACGCACCGTCCTTTACGCCAGTGACTACCCAAGACGGTGGTGAATTGAATCTGGTTCGTTGCTCTGGCGGTGGTGCAAGAACAGGAGTTATATCGATTGGCCAAGGAACAGTGGGCGCTCTGAACAGTAATATGTTCTCGGGGGGTCAATTCTACGTCGTAGAACTTCTGGGCTCTGCGGTTCGTGCGTACCCCAACATTCTGTCGTACGGCCCGAGCACAGGGGCCCTGTCCCTGGACCAAGGGGCGAGTGTCATTGTCGCGTCAGGAGGTAACGTCTTAACAGTTCAAAACTCTGCGCTGGGTCTCGCTTGGAAGAACGGCGCTAAGATTATCGGTGTTCCGACGTTCGCCAGTAACACCTTAGACGCCCAAGACACCGGAAACGTTCTGTCAGCCAATGGTATTTGGATCACTGATACAGCAGCCGCCTTGTCAATGAACTTAACGTCTTTGACGACAGGCGCACTAACCGTAGCGGACGCAGTTCCTCGTCTCCTTCTGGTCGACGGTGCGACTACTGCTATAGTCAACGGAGACGCCGGAAACCTTCGCCTGTCGGCCCACTCGACGTCTCGTGACATCTTCTTTGGGCATGCTACGACCACTCAAGCCACTTGGCGTACTTCGGACAGTTCGTTCCTCATCGGCGCAAACAAAGTCCTTGGGGCTCGCCAAGCTGCTGTCACCAAACCCACAGGCGGCACCACCATTGACGCTGAATGTCGTACAGCTTTAAACACTCTCATTGACCGTCTTGGCACTTTAGGCCACGGTCTAATCGCTAATACATAATTACACATGAGAACTTTAGACAAACAACCATACAAAGGGGCTAGCGGCGCATGGCTGACCGAAGCTTTGTTCTTCGACAGGATGGCACCTAAACCCCAAGACCAATGGCCTGTCAAGCCCCTCTTCACCCTGTTCGACCGACGTGACGGTTATAGGTGTGCTTGTGATGATTTTATTGCCTTAGAAGACCCTACAGGTTATTTATGGGCTATGACGTACTTAGGGGATTATAACCATTGGGAACGTTTAATGCGAACCCCTTGGTTCCCCGAAGTGTTTGAAGAATGGCGTCGCCGCTTGGCAATTAAACAACAATCAGAAGCTATCGCAAAGATCAGGGCTATCTCAGAAACTAGTGGTCCACAAGCACTAGCTGCCGCAAAATACTTAGCAGAACAAGGATGGCTTCCCAAAGCAACCAAAGGCCGTCCGACTAAAGAACAAGTGGCTGCTGAATTGAAAAAAGAAACAAAAGTGCAACAAGAGTTGTTAGACGACGCAGATCGTATTGGCTTGAGACTGGTAAAATAACGATGGCTACAGAAGCAAGACAGCGAGCACAGGCTAAGTACAATTCGAAGCCTGAACAAAAGAAGAGGCGTGCTCAGCGAAATGCGGCCCGTCGAAAAATGATCAAGGCGGGTAAAGCACGTAAGGGTGACGGAAAAGACGTAGCCCACAAAGATAATAATACCGCCAATAATAAATCTTCAAATTTACAGATGCAGTCTAAAGCCAAGAACCGCTCCTTTAAGCGTGACAGCAAGGCTAGGCGCGCTAGAAAGTAACACATGGCTACCATAGCAGAAATCCGTGAAGCGGCCGAAGCAGACTTAGCGTCCTTCATTAAACTGATTGCCCCTAAGCAGGTTCTTGGGTCGGTCCACGAAGACATCTGTTCTTGGTGGAACAGGGCAGACTCTAAGTCTCACCAGGTACTATTAATGCCACGAGACCACGGTAAGTCCCGCCTGATTGCTTACAGGTGTGCTTGGCACATTACACGAAATCCAGACTGCCGCATCCTGTACATTTCGGCCACCGCAAACCTTGCCGAAAAGCAGCTTAAGTTTATCAAAGATATTCTTACGTCTAATCAGTACAGACGTTATTGGCCGGAAATGGTACACCCCGACGAAGGCAAGCGTGAAAAGTGGACCAATACAGAAATTTCTGTCGACCACCCCAAACGCAAAGACGAGGCTATCCGCGACCCTACGGTATTCACCGGCGGTCTTACGACGTCTCTCACCGGCCTCCACTGCGACATTGCTGTCATGGACGATATTGTCGTCTACGAAAATGCGTACACCGACGAAGGTCGTCGTAAAGTAGAATCTCAGTACAGCCTGCTGGCGTCTATTCAAGGCTCGGATGCACAAGTCTGGGTCTGTGGTACTCGGTATCATCCTAAAGATTTATACGCTACCTTAGTCGACATGAAAGAAGATGTTTATGACAACCAAAACGAAGTCGTCGGATCAGAAAACGTTTACGAAGTCTTTGAACGAGCCGTCGAAGATGTCGGGGACGGTACCGGACAGTTTCTCTGGCCAGTTCAAGTTCGATCCGATGGCCGTAGATTCGGCTTCGACGCCCAAATCTTGGCACGCAAACGAGCCCAATACGTCGACAGAACTCAATTTCGTGCACAGTACTACAACGACCCCAATGACCCCGGAGAGCTTCGAATTGATCGCGGAGTCTTCCAGTACTACGACAAGAAGTTCCTCACCCAGAGCGGCGGTAATTGGTACTACCAAAACAGAAAGCTCAATCTCACTGCGTCCGTTGACTTCGCTTACAGCCTCCGTGACAGGGCTGACTACACGGCCATCGTTGTTATCGGCACTGACAGCGGCAACCAGACGTACGTGCTCGACATTGATCGGTTCAAGACGGACCGAATTCCTGAGTACTTTAAGCACATCTTAGACCTTCATTCTAAATGGGGCTTCAGGAAGCTAGGCGCCGAAGTTACTGCCGCACAGAAGACTATTGTTCGTGACCTTAAGGACAACTACTTTGTCCCCCAAGGCTTGTTCTTGTCTGTCGTAGAAATTGCGCCTACCCGCCACCAAGGGTCTAAACAAGAACGTATGGCAGCCATCCTTGAACCAAGATACGACAATCGTTCTGTGTGGCATTACAAGGGCGGTCACTGTCAAACTCTTGAAGACGAGTTGGTACTCGAGCATCCGCCTCACGACGACTGTATGGACGCCCTTGCGACCGCCATTTCTATTTCCGTCGCTCCCACCGGAATGTTGGCTCGAGACAGGTCAGCTGCCGGAAATAATATTGTTTATCACCCCCGCTTCGGAGGAATCCGTTAATGGCCGAAAAGGCACTTGAAATTCGAGACGTCATGAAGCCAGACGGACTTGCCCATCAGATCGCGAATACGTTCACTGAATGGGAAATGTATCGGCAAATCTGGGCGTCTCAAAAGAAAGAAATTCGCGAATACATTTTTGCGACAGATACTCGAACCACGACTAATACCACCCTTCCGTGGAAAAACTCTGTTCACATCCCTAAACTCTGCCAAATCCGGGACAACCTTCAGGCTAACTATATGGCCGCGATGTTCCCCAATGACAGGCCGATTCAATGGGAAGGTGACGACGAAGACGCAGACGCTGTAGAAAAGCGCCGTGTTATTGAAGCGTACATGGAGAATAAGCTCCGCCAGTCGAAGTTCCGCACTGAGATTGCTAAGTGTCTGAACGATTTTATTGACTGGGGGAACTGTTTTGCTATTGTCGATTTTGTCAACGAAACGACGACTGATCCGATCACTCAAGAAACGATCAGCGGCTACGTCGGTCCTCGACTTAATCGCATTAGCCCTCTGGACATTGTCTTTGACCCCACCGCTGCGAGGTTCGAAGATACGTCAAAAATTATCCGTACTATTGAGACTATGGCGTCTCTTCGCTCTAAGATGGAATCGCACCCCGACTTAGCGTTTCTTGAAAAAACTCTTAAGAAGATGCGGGACTGTCGTCATCAGTTTAAGGGCTCGACCCCGGGGGACTACACTAAAGACGCCACGTATCAAATGGACGGGTTTAGTTCTTGGGAACATTATATGGAGTCGAACTACGTCGAACTGTTGACGTTCTACGGCGACATCTACGATCCTGAAAAAGACGAACTGTTTAAGAACCAAATCATCACAGTAGTCGATAGGTCTCACATTATTCGTCAAGAGACCAATCCGTCTTGGCTAGGAACGGCTCCGATCTTCCATGTCGGCTGGCGATTACGTCCAGATAATTTGTACGCCATGGGCCCGTTGGACAATTTGGTCGGGATGCAATATCGTATTGACCACTTAGAAAACGCTAAGTCTGACGCGTACGACCTTATCGTTCATCCTGTCATGAAAGTTATTGGTACCGTCCAAGACTTCGAATACGGTCCCGGCGAACGGATTTATTGTGGCGACGACGGGGACGTATCGTTTATGCCGCCGGACACTACAATGCTTTCGGCAGACACGCAGATTCAAATCTACGAATCTAAAATGGAAGAAATGGCGGGTGCCCCCAAACAGGCTATGGGTTTCCGTACCCCGGGTGAAAAGACCGCGTACGAAGTACAAGTCTTAGAAAACGGGACTAACCGAATTTTCTTGAACAAGTCTTCGTATTTTGAAGAAGTATTCATGGAGCCGGCTATTAACTGCATGCTGGAAGTCGCTAGGCGTAATATGGAGCCTTCAGAGCTTATTCGTGTTACTGATGATCAGTTCGGTGCCGTAGAGTTTATGAAGGTTACCAAAGAAGACATTACTGCTCGCGGCAAGATTCGTCCTATCGGCGCACGTCATTTTGCACGAAACGCCAACATTGTCCAGAATCTTACCCAAATGGTCCAGACTATCGGCCAAGACCCATCGGTTACAAACCACATTTCGGGACTCAAATTGGCAGAAGTCGTCGAAGAGCTGTTGGGTCTGGAACGGTTCGACCTTGTGTCTGAAAATATTCGTCTCCTTGAACAAGCAGAATCCCAGAAAATTGCTGGGGCTGCTGCACAAATTAATATGGAAGGTATGGCACCAGATGGCCAAAGTCAAAACGGTATGGTTCCAGGACCTCCCCAAGGATGAACAAGAGTCTTTTAAGGCTTTAGTTCTCGGATCGAAAAAAGTACTTGACAAATTAAGTAAAATAGTGTATAATAGGTGTAATGATGGAGAAGTCATTAAAGACCAAGACTATGACTCTCCTTCGTGGTCGCATAAACAGGCGCACCTGAACGGTAAGCGACAAGCGTACCGCGAAATCATAGAACTTTTAAAAATTGAGGAATATTGACCAATATGTCCGACCTTAACGTCTTTACTGAGCAGACCCCTCCGCAAAGCGCTTTTGACGCCCTCGTAGGCGAAGGCAAGAAGTACGCAACCGTAGAAGACATGGCTAAATCCGTGGACTTCGCTCAACGACACATTGAGGCACTGGAAGCCGAAACTGCCCAATATCGTCAAGCCCTTGCGGCTGACGTCGAGGCCCAACGTCAACAAACTCCCATTGCGCCACCCCCGGCCAGTCCCGAGCAACGCATTGATGAAGTTGATTTGGAAACTCGTATCCGCCAGACCCTTGAAAAGGCCAACACTGAACAAAAACTGTCCAAGAATGTCAACGAAGTTTCACAAAAACTGGTTGAAGTCTTTGGTGACGCTGCAAAGGCTAACGCCGCCGTACAACAAAAAGCGACTGAACTTGGTGTCAGTCTTAGCTTCTTGATGGACTCGGCAGCGCAAAGCCCGAAGGCATTTTATGCTCAGATGGGTCTCAACACGGCGGCTGCCCCTAAGCCCGGAACCCCGGGTACGGTCAATTCGGCAGCTCTGGCGGCTATTAATCCCCAAAGGGCTACGCAACCCGGAACTTATGCATACTACGAAGACTTGCGTAAGACGAATCCGAAGTTGTACAACAGCCCACGAATCCAACTTCAAATGCACAAAGAGGCGGGAAATCCCGGATTCTTTGATTAACGGAGATTAAAATTTGGCTGGTATGACTACCAACAACAGCCAGGCGCTTATCCGCTCTGAGCTGTGGTCTGCTCAACTGAAAGATGTCCTGACGGACGACTTGATGGCTGACGGCTTTGTCCGTTGGCTGGACAATTTCCCTGACGGCGAAATGCTGACTATCCCCAGCATCGGTGAACTAGACGCTTACGACTACGTCGAAGATCAAGCGGTCAGCTACAGCCCGCTGGACCTCGGTGAGTTTAACTTCACCATTAACCGCTACAAGCAATCGGGTACGTATATCACGAACAAGAACAAGCAAGACATGTTCTATATGTCTGAGCTTGTGTCGACCTTCGTGCCTAAGCAAGCCCGCGCTATTAAGCGTCACCTTGAAATCGATATTCTCAAGGAAGGTCAACCTCGCACGGGTAACCCCGCCGGTTATCAAGTGGCGAACTCGCCGAACCTGATTAACGGCGCAGCCCACCGTCGGGTCGCTACCGAAACCATTGGCTCGGGCACCATGAAGGTTCTGGGTTACGAAGACTTCGCGTACGCACGTTATGCCCTTAAGAAGGCTAATGTTCCTGATCGTAACTTGATTGCTATTGTCGACCCGTCGACCGAGTTTGCGATGAATGCTCTGGCCGCTGCCACGAACATCACGTACAACCCGCGCTGGGAAGGTATTATCTCGACCGGTATTGGCTCGGAAAATCACTTCATTGCCAATATCATGGGCTTCGATGTCTATACGTCGAACTACCTGCCGAAGTCGGGTGACAACCAAAGCGGTGCTTCGGAAACGATCAATACGGTTGTCTCGGGCGCTGGTGCAGTCGGCAACCTCTTCTTCTCGGCCGAATCGGACGTCCGTCCGTGGGTTGGCGCATGGCGTCAAATGCCGAAAGTCGACGGCGAATACAACAAGGACTTCCAACGCGAAGAGTACGTCACGACTGCCCGTTACGGCGTCAAGATTTACCGCCCGGAAAACCTGGTTACGATTCTGTCGAACCCCGCCGCGCCTAACGAATAATTGGAGGTAATTATATATGGCATGGACTAACGCTGACGGCCTCCAAGTCCGTTTTGGACAAGACTGGGTCGATCCGGCCCTGCGTAAGAACCGTCCGGGTTCTCTTCGCGTTGCCGGTGCACGTAAACAAATCGAAGTTGACTTAGACCTGAAACTGCTTCCGGTCGGTGTTAACTTCAGTGCCGATCTGAATAACGACGGCACTAAGGACGGCTTCTATAACGGCGACGTCTCGCTCCCCGCCAACTCTTCGATTACCGATGTCTTTATCGTCTCTGGTGAAACGGCTGTCGGTGGTACGTCGATTGCAGTGGGTCTGTTCCAAGCTAACGGCACGGCCATTTCGGCTACCGCGCTTGTTACGGCCACTGCTGGTGTTACCGCGAACCTTGCTGTCGGTAAGCGAATTAACGGTGACGGCACCCTGACTGCGGCTACGGCCGGTACGAACGGTGTCGGTGCAAACCGTGCATTCATTGGCATTACTACGGTGGGTACGTTCACCGCTGGTAAGGCCCGACTGGTGATCGAGTATATCGATCCTCAACCCGTTCCTGCTGATCTGTAAGTAGAAGGGGCGGCTAAGGGGAGGATTCCACAACAGGGGTCCTCCCCTTTCTTGTTTCGAACATGACCGAACTTTGGTTAATCAACATTCTTCTTGGGATTCTGTCCGCAGGTCTGGGATTTGCTGTTAAGAATTTATACGGACGTCTACATGAAATGGACTCCGAACTTTCTAACTTGCACCACACTTACGCCAAGAAAGAAGATGTGCACAGAGACTTTAGATTCATTCGGGAATCTCTGCAACGAATTGAAGACCAATTACTGTCTAAGGTGGATAAATAAGAATGACTAAAATCGTAGAGTTGGGGACACTGGCGTCCCTAGAAAATCAGACGTCGGCGATCCAGACTCTTAACGACAATAGTCAAAAGATCGAAGACGCTTTCGAGAATACGCTTAGCCGTGACGGGTCCAGTCCCAATCAAATGGGCGCCCCCCTTGACATGAACTCTAAGCGTATTCTCAACTTACCTGCCCCCGCTTCTGATACTGATCCTGCCCGCTGGACCGATGTAAAAGATGCCCAACTTCTTCTGGGCGGTACGGTGATTCCGTCTCAAGTCGGAAACGACGGGAAACTGTTGAGTACCGACGGTAGCGCTCTTGAATGGCTTTCACCCACAGACATCCCTAACGTCGGTGATTTGAAAGCAGTCAATAATCTTAACGAAGTTGATCCGGTCGCCGCCCGTGCTAATTTAGGCCTAGGGACGGCGGCTACACAGGACACTGGCGTAACCATTCCGACCCTTCAAGGGCCCAACACTTACACAGGAACACAATTCTTTGACGACGGCGCAGACTTCGACGGCCCAGTCAATTTTACGTCTACGTCTGACGTTGTTCTTAACCCTGGACAAACCACTATTACAGCAACTTCCGTAGGGTACAGAGGAAGTCCGTCTACGACCAAGACTGCAAATAGTACTATTCTTAATATAGAAGCGGGTCGTACTATTATTTATAATGAAGCGGCAACCAGAGTTTTAACTATTCCTCCGGGGTTCCCCGCTAATCAGTTTGTGACGGTAATTAATCTGGGCTCCGCGTCACTGACCATCGCGAGAGGTTCTGGAGTTACATTAGCTAAGGCGGGTTCGGGGGGTAATGCAAATGCTACTGTTGCTCAGTGGGGTGTGGTTACTCTTTATCAGATGAATCCTAATACTTGGTTTATCTGGGGCTCGAACTTCTCGTGAGTACTTTTGCTTCTACAGTTTCTGCAAAAAACTCAGGCGGTGGCGTTCCCGGGACATTTTACTTTACTAAACAGCCAAACAATGTTTCTGGAAGTCGTACAGGGTACGGGTTAGTTCTTTCAAATCCGTCCAGTGTTACCGTTGTCGGCGGGGTGCCTCCTTACACGTATGCCTGGGAATTTGTTAGTGGGGACAGCTCCGTGTTACCTGAAAGCCCCACTTCAAACGTCTCTCGATTTACTGCGTTTGCTGACGGCATTCCTTTTAGTACTTCGGCTACTTATCGGTCTAAAGTAACTGACAGCGCAGCCACGGCCATTACGTCGTCTACATTTACTATCGATTTACAGTCTACGAGTCTCTGACATGAAAATGACCTTACTTGAAATTGTACAGAACATCTTAGCTGCTATGGAATCCGACGAGGTTAATTCGATTGGAGACACTGTCGAATCTTTGCAGGTCGCCGAAGAAGTCAGGACAGCGTACGAAGATTTGTTCAGCAATTATGACTGGCCGTCAGAACGAAAGTTAGTTTCGTTGGCCCCGTCTAATGATCCAGATCGACCTACTCAAATGACTATTCCGTCAGACGTAGACGAAGTGTACAGTATTCATTATAATCACGGTACATTAGAAGCACCTGAATTTGTCGAAGTACGTTTCAGAGAGCCTGAACTGTTCTTCCGATATGCGACGATTTACATGTCCCAGTCCGAGCCGTCAATGTTGGTCGACAATTTTTATGTGTTTACGAACAACGGTCCTCGGTACTGGACTACGTACGATAATAATACCATTCTGTTTGACAGCTACAACAGCTCGTTAGACAGCACTCTTCAAGAGTCTAAAGTATTGTGTTGGGCGCGGAAGTCCAATGCATTCCAACTTAATGATGATTTCGTAGCTCCGATTGATGAGGCGCACTTCCCGCTACTTCTGTCCGAAGCAAAACGAATGTCTTTTGTAAATTATAAAGGCGTCTCAAATGCAAACGAAGAACGTCGAAATCGCGGACAACGCGTACGACTCCAAAAACACCTCTGGAAAGCCAGACAGCGGCAACCGTTCGAACAAGTCGACTACAGCCGAAAGCGTCGCTGATAAACTGGCCCACGTCCACCCTAACGCCCGTAAGAAAGTCCGAGACACAGCAGAATTTGTATCTGCGGGCCGACAAGAGTACGAACTCCGTTTGGATGGACAAGGTGGTTGGATTATCGTACCGTATAAAGGTGGCGCTATGCCAGAACGGCTCAAAGGACGTTATCTGTCTCGTCGAACTGCTGAACTAGATTTAATTGATTACCTTATGTCTACGGACAAGTTTGGAAAGGCGATATGGCCCGACAAGTAGCAAACAAGATTTATCGGAACTTCACTCGGGGCCTTATTACCGAGGCTTCCGAGTTGACGTACCCCGAAAATTCTAGTATTGCTGAAGACAACTGTGTCATCTTTAAAAAGGGTAATCGAACAAGACGTCTAGGTTTCGACATGGAGCCTTCTGGTGTTTTACACCCGACTCTCCGTTCGACGATTACGACAGCGGGTGATGCCATCAAAGAGTTCCGCTGGGACTCGGCAGCTAAGCGGTCAGACAAGAATTACGTCGTACAGCAAGTCGGAAGCACTTTATCTTTTTATGATCAGTCTTTCGAAACACTGTCTGATGGACGTAAATCGTTTAGTGTTGATTTAAATTCGTATCTTGCACCTAATAAATTAGACACGTCTAGGGTAGAAGTCGAAGCGTCTACTGGCAACGGATTTCTTTTTGTCGTCGGGGCTAACATTGAACCGCTGGTTATTGAATACCTTCCAGACTCAGACACTATTGTCGTTCAACGAATCTATATTCAAATCCGAGACTTCCAAGGTGTCGCTGACGGATTAGCAAATGACGCAGAACCCACGACTCTTTCTAATGCTCACCACTATAACCTGAAGAATCAGGGTTGGTTAAATCCAGAAAACGACGGTACGGGCACTACAGTACAGTACTTTGATTCGTTCGGTAATTCCGGTGTCTACAAAGGCCCTTCGTCGTCGCCGATTACTCAGTACTTCACTGAAGTCGGAAGATACCCGCCCAATAACAAACAGTGGTGGGTGGCCCGAGACGCTACAGATAATACCTTTAAGCCCGATCTTCTCAAAACGGTATACTCCGGTAACATGAGGGCCCCTCGCGGCCATTATGTCGTAGACGCCTTTTACATTGACAGATCGGCTGTGTCGGGTATTGTCGGGATTCCCGTTGTTGCTACAACTGATCGGCCCGTGTCTACGGCCTTCTTTAGTGGTCGTGTCTGGTATTTGTCTGGCTCTAATGTTTACTTTAGCCAACTATTAGACGCTAAAGGAAAGGCGGGGCTCTGCTATCAAGAGGCTGATCCCACCGCTGAAGACATCAGCGACCTTCTTCCGACCGATGGTGGGCATATCCCCATCCCAGAAATGTCTGAGGGTCTGAAGCTGGTCCCCCTAGGAGACGCTATTGTAGTCTTCGGAACCAATGGTATTTGGTCGGTCTCTGGAACTGCGTCTGGTTTCAGTGCGTCAGACATGTCTATTTCTAAGATTAATCCTGTCGGCTGTAATAGCCGTGGGGCCGTCGTAGAAGCAGAAAATCAAATCTACTGGTGGTCGTCAGTCGGCATCATGGCGATGTCTCCTAAGATTGGACAGTTTGGTCCGGTCGAAGGTGTCTTTGACAGGGTGAATATTTCAGAAGAAAGTATACAGTCTTTTTATAATAACAATATCCCTGAAGGACGAAAGCAGTACGCAAAGGGTATCTACGATCCTGCGACCAACACTATTCAATGGTTGTACGCAGACGACGAAACCCTTCCGTTGTACGGCTACAATCGAATTCTTAATCTCGATTTAAACCTTCAGGCCTTTTATCCTTGGTCGGTCGACGTTACAGGGGGTTATCATTTAAGCGGGGCCGTCCTTAGTACGTCTCTTCAAAAAGTAGACCACCCGCAAATTCCTGAGTCGTTCACAAAGTACGCGTTTAATGCGCCTGAACCCAATGAGTTTAGCCGTTTAGGTTGGGGTTATTTCTACAACAATAACTTTGCAGACTGGAGGTTGTCGGACGGCGTGGGCGTTAAGTACATGTCGTTTGTTGAAACTGGATACGAACTTCTAGACGACGCCATGCGTAAGAAGGCAACCCCTTGGGTCTATACGTATTTTAGGCGGACAGAAGAGACATTCGTACCAGACAACGGAGACTACACGGTCGACAAACCGTCTAGTTGCCTTTTCCAAGTTAAATGGAATTGGGCCAACAGCCAAGCGTCCGGTAAGTTTTCTACCAAGTTTGAAGCTTATCGCCACACTCGTTTGCCCATGTTCGATGAAAGTAATTTAGACTTCGATACTGGTTTCCCCCTCGTCCAGACTAAACACAAAGTTCGTGGGCAGGGACGAGCTATTCAGTTCCGTCTTGAAAATGATAAGATCGGTTATGACTTCGATCTCATTGGCTGGGCGGTCTCTTACACAGGAACGGTTTTAATTTAATGGTAAAGCAAGCCACACAAGCTGACATCGGTTTCCTGTTAGACAAGGCTGCCGAGTTCCATTCGACTTCTGTTTATCAACATGTACCTTTTGATGTAGATACGGTAGTCGAAAATCTTGAACAACTAATCGCCAACGGTGGGGTCTTCTACAATGACGAAGGCTTTGTCGCTGGCATGTTGACGCCCCTAGTCTTCAATAAAAATGTCTGTCTCGCCGCTGAGTTGGTCTGGTACTGTCCAGACGGTAACGGCGCAGAATTGAAAAAGGCATTCGAAGACTGGGGGCGGGACTCGGGGGCTATTACTTCTGTCTTCGCCACCCTTGCCAACGACTATGCTGAAAACCTCGGAAATCTTCTAGTCGAAGATGGATATCGACCTCTCGAAGTCTCTTATGTTAAAGGTCTAACCTAATGGCTGCCGTAAGTACAATTATTGCAGGCGCAGCCCTTGGCGTGGCTGCCGGTTCGACAGTCGCAAATATTAATGCTTCTAATAAAGCAGCCAAGGCGTCACAACAAGCAGCGGCCCTAGACCGCCAACGGATGAATCTTCAGTCAGCTCGTGAACGTCGTGAAGCTGTTCGAGCAAGTCGTCTGGCATTTGCACAGTCACAGATGGCTGCTACAAACCAAGGTGCCGGAAGTACTTCAGGTGCTCAAGGGGCTCAAGGATCAATTATTAGTCAAAGCAATTCTAATCTTTCGTTCCTTGACAGGTTCAATACACTAACGGATCAGGCGTCCCAGCAAATCGGATACGCCAATAAGTTCCAACAAAAAGCACAGACGTGGAATGCTGTCGGCAATCTTGCATGGCAAGTCTTTGGTAATGCACAGACGCTTGGAGACATGGCGTCTACCCCTAGAGGATAATTAATGGCTAATCTATTCGCTGGCTTAGAAGGTCAGCCGGGACCCTTCTCTGACGTTCCTGAGAATGTCAATCGAGCAGAAGCACCGACTAATTCGTTAGCGCAGTTCCGTCAGGCTCAAGTTGCTGCAATGGCAAACGTTGATCCTGATGCCGATCCCTTGTTCGACGAGTTTCAAACTCTTCAACAGACCTACGAAAAGTCGATTGCACAGTACGGCGAACATCAGGCAAGAGTCGAAGCCGCCACGCGCCGTCAACAACGTTCTATTAAAGGCCTAGAAGAACTCGCAGCGTCGGATCGCAGGACTGACCCTACCGGCGAATTGCAACGAGGAGCGTCTCTTGCACTCGAACAAGAAATTCAAGCAGACATTGAACGTCGGGCTGAAGCGGCGCTTGAACGAGAAGCTATCGATCGAGTTACCGACGTAGCGGCCCGGGACCCTGAACAAGCCCGCACTTTACTGAACTTGATGGAAATGGGAAGCCCCATAGATCAAATCCGGGACATGAACACAAAGTACATGATCCTTCAACGTGAAATTGATCGTGCCCAATTCGCCGTCGAACAGCAAGGGTTTGTTCGTCATGCGGCTGACTTTGTTTTGTCTATGGTTCCACTTAAAGGTTCTATGGGCATGACAGGTAACGTAGACGTGGATCGTGAATTTAAAAATTGGTTCAGTAACGCCACTTCTCAAGTCTTCGCGGGTACGCGCCGTCGATCAGAAGCAGCGTCTCTTTGGAACATGGCCCCCGAAGATTTTGCTGTGTACGTCAGAGAACAGTTGTTACCAAATATTCAAAAGAATACCGACTTGCTGGGCTACACGTCTCGTTCTGCTCAACTCGACATTCTTACGAATCTGAAAGAAACGACTGATCCTGTTCAGACTAATCTTTACAATCTTCTTGACAATGCAGGTATCCTTGCAGCCCCAGTAACCCGTGGTGCTAAGATTGCTACGTCCCTCCCCGCCCTTGCGCTTCGTATGGGTGGTCGACGTACGTCTGGTGCTGCTATGGCCCAAGCCGCCGCTGAATTGGCTAAGAATGGTACTGAAGAAGCAGTCGTTCGCGCGGGTATGAACTCTGCAAATGAAGTTGTTGATGGTCTGTCGACTACGGTAATCCGTTCGACGGGAACGCCGTACGTCGTTAGTCCCCAAGCAATCGCTAACGATATTCTAGACAAGGCCCGAGGACTTCGTGATCGTCTTCCTGACTGGCTTCAACCGGGACGGTACGCAGACGAAACTGAATATCAAAAGGCTTTGACCAAGTTTATTGACGACGAATCCGCTAGGTTTGATAGCCGTATTGCTGACGTCGCAGAAAAGCGGACTAAACTCGCAGACGGCAGCCGGACTACTTCAGTCGAATTCACAATTGGTCGAGTCGACGGAACGGGTTACGCTCGCGAATCTTCGGCCCGGAATTACGCTAACGGTTTAGGTTTTAGTGATGCGAGGGTTGTTCAAGCCGAAGACGGTGGTTGGTTCGTCAAACTAGAACGAAACATGCCTGAGACGGGTACGTACACAAACGTTCTTAATGTTCAGACAAACTCAATTATTAAACGGTTCTTGTCTGGTGCTCGTGAACGTTCTGATCCGATGTTGGCTAATCAGGCCACTAGATCGGACATGACTCGTAACCGGATTATTAATACCGTACTTCGGGATTTATACAAAGACGTTAAAGTCGACCCTGCAAGCCGTGAACGTATTTCGCAACTATGGCAAGCCGGAGACAATCAAGGCAAATGGTGGTCGTTAGACGAAGCTAATATGCTTTATCAACGTACCTTCGGTCGTGACGTCTCTGAGGCCGAGTGGAAGGCGTACAACGGTCTTCGTAAGATCAATGACGTCGAATACGTTATTCGTAACGATATTATGTGGAAAGATAAAGTTCTTCGCGGAACAGAAACTGTTACCGTCGACTTAGGTCCTGGTGGCACTATTACTAATGCCAATGCCCTTATCGACGAGGGGTTCACCAAGGGCCTCAAAGGACGTGGTGTAAATGCGTCTGACGGGACAATCTTTGACGAAGCTCTTACTCCGGAACAAGTCGATTGGTTTAAGAACAATGGTTTTGTCTCAGTTCAATTAGACGACGCCCATAAGTTCTTGGTCGACGGATCAGAAGTAAACACTGTCTTTGTTCGTCGTACAGACCTTCAACGGTCTGCTCTTGAGCGCCAACAGCTTCAGTATCGTCCCGGCGGTCACCGCATTTATCAAGATAAGTACTTTGCCAAGCAAACCAACTGGGGCACTCAACCGGACGGTAAAAAGTTCCTTAAGTCTCCCAATACGTACATGGTCGGCACTAAGGCCCAAGTGGACGAATGGACTAAGACTATGGACCGTATGCGGGTCGCTGTTCGAGATAATCCCAATATTTCCGCAGAAGCGCTAGACGACATTGTCGCAGGGCGTCCGGGGTATCCGACTGGTCAACAGTTCTTAGACGGAGTCCAGACCGGCAACTATCGGACTGACGAAGCATTTGCTACGTACTTTGACCGTGAAATGCCTGAGCCATATCATCGTGGTCTGAACCCTTTTGTGGGAGACGACACTGAAGACGGTTTTACCCAGTACGCACGTACGCACGGTCGTCTGTACTATAGTCAAAAGAATACTAAAGGCCTTGTCGATTGGCACGGAGAACAAGCCCCCACACTGGATGCTTGGGCCTCTACTAATAAGGCTTTCCTTAATATCGCTAATCTGGCCAGTTTCTCTGACTATAAGATTAGTGCAGCAGAACGTTGGTTTAAGTCGTTCCAAGAGTATATTGAGCCAAACCCGAGTATTCGAACCCCCATGCAAGCACTGCTTAATGGTAAGCCGAACGCGCTGGCTAAGCAACACAATGTTCTTAATGCTTTCGAAGATCAACGTGAAATTATTAAACGTAATCTTGGCTGGCAAACCGAAGGTGACTTAAGGGCGGCAGAATTCCAACGCGGTATTGCCGAATGGATGATGGGTACCGACCCCAACAGTCTTCGTCACGGAGCAAGTCGTGCAGTTCTAAACTTCATGGAAGACAAGAACCCCGTCGGCTTCCTTCGCGGATGGGCCTTCGATCTTAAACTTGGTATGTTTAATCCTGTACAGTTATTCTTGCAGGCTAACACGTACTTTGCTATTCATTCGATTGACGGTGCCGGTGCAATCCGAGGCCTTCAGTCAGTTGTTCCGCTTCGGGCTTTTATGGCTTTTAAAGGGGACAAGTCGGCGCTTCTCGAAAACTTTAGTAAGTCGTTTAAAGCTTACGGATTTGACAGCGCCGAAGAAATGAAGGCGTACTTTACTCATGCGTCTAAGTCGGGTTTCTTTGACTTAAACGATTCCCATACAATGATTAATGCTATGGGTTCTAAGTCTGTCTTTAATGTCACTGGGTCTAAGCTAGACGAGTTCCGTCAAGCGGGTCGTTTCTTCTTCAACGAAGGTGAAATGTTTAACCGTGCTGTGGCGTATCGTTCGGCTTGGCGTAAGATGTCTTTGGAAACGGATTTTAATAAAATCAATGAAGACGCTTTCCTTAATGCGGTTGCTGGTCGTGCAGAAGACCTTGCCTTTTCCATGTCTCGTACTTCACAGGCTTGGTGGCAGCAGGGACTAGCTTCACTTCCGACGCAGTTCTTTGCGTATCAAGCACGTATGCTTGAAGCGATGCTCGGCGGTTTCACTGGTAAGGGACGCTTTACTCGTGCCGAAGCTTGGAGGCTGATCTTAGGTCAAGCCTTTATGTACGGCTCTGCTGGTATTCCTCTCGCCCCTGTGGTGTCGGATTACATCAAAGGAAAGAACGGAGAAGCCCCTGACCTTAATACTCCACTGGGCTGGATAGACCGTGGCTTCATGGACAACCTTTGGTACAACATTACCGACGGTTCGGACATGATGATTTCGGATCGCCTCGGTACTGGTGGTTGGTTGGGCGACACTGTCGGAAACCTCTTCGGCAAGAATAAGTACGGGGAGGTAAGCCCGATGGACGTTCTTGGTGGCGCCACTTGGTCCATTTCTAAGGACGTCATGGATGACATTGGCCCAGTGCTTAAGTACATGTCTGCTGAATCAGGTGCAGACACAGGACAGCCGATGACTGAACGGGCTTTTGCAAGCCTCGCTAAGAATATTTCGTCTGTGTCCAATGTTCTTAAGTGGTATACCATTCAACAGTACGGCTACTTGAAATCGGGCAATGGTAACATTCAAGTCGGAAACCTCCCGCCTGCATCCGCTTGGGCCGTCCTTTTATGGGGCGCTCAACCGGGAGCTATGGATGATCTTTCGGCTATGTCGGACTTTAATAAGGATCGGACTAAAGTCGTCGAAGAGGCGTCTAAGGTGATCACACAGTATCGACAAGAAATGTTAAACCATCCCGAGCGGACTCAAGAATTGTCGGAAGAGATTAGTCTCTTTGTCAATATGCTTGAACCTGATATTCGTAAGTCAGCCCTTGCTCGAACTCACGATCAAGTCGATCCGTCTCTGTACGACTCGTACGCCAATCGCCGTAACAAACAACGGCAACAGCAAGACTTTATGGAGAAAATTCAGTAAGTGGCTAGTTTCACTCAACAACTTGATCTGGCGTCGTCTAGCCGTCGTATCATTGACCCTCAAAATAACAAGGGTCCGACTTTCCTTGAAGGTCTTGCTAACTTCGGTACCAACTTGGTCAGTCAAGGTTCGGACAACTTTAGGCGAGCACAGGCCGCCAGTCGACAACAAGCTGCTGACGCCCGGACTGCTGCAAACCAACAAGCAGAATCCGACGCAGCTAAGTTTGTTCTTGACGCAAGAAGCGGAAACTTTCAAACAGGGCCTCGTGTGGCCCAACCGGAACTTCCCAGTATTCCTGTAGCTCTGGATGACAACCTTCCCGTTCCAGTCGATTCGGAACTTGAAGGCGCACCTCTGCCGCCGGACGTAACTCGAACTGTTACTCAACTACAGCGGGCACAGTCTGCGGAAAACCAAGGACGGGCCCCCCAAGGCTCGAGTGGTATCCGAATTGAAGCCGCTCTGGCTGATCTTCGTGCAAAGTACCCGGACCGTCAAGACGTCATCTATAAGACACTTAAAGACGCCGGATTGGACCATTGGCTGTTCCGCGAAGCTGAAGCCGGAGAAGCAGTCTTCGATGCTCAGCTCAAGGCTGAGACGGATATGTTTCAGACTAACGTCAAGGCTGCTGTCGACGCTGGTGCGGTTCTTCCAGGGACTGATCCCAACGAAGCTGCTGTCATCGGTCAACGTATCTTGGCTAAGAACGCACAGATAGCTGAGAACACCCGCCTTAGGATTGAGAACCAAGCCTTAACAGCTGAAGGTCGTACTCAGTCGGAGTTTGATCAGAAAGAACTGGACCGCGAGTTCAACAATACGTACTTAGCCAAGGCGGACACTATTATCACTCCGCTGTGGAATGGTCTTACGTCTCGTATTAGCTCTGCCGGTTTCACGGACAGTCAAGGTAATATTCAAAGTCTTGATCGTCTTATCCCCGTCGCACAACAATCAATCAATCAAATCTACGCCAATCTGATTTCAGAAGCACGTTCGGCGTCGGCCCCCCAAGACACTATTCAAAACCTTGAGCGGGACCGCGACGACAAGATTAAGATGATTGACAATATGTTGACGGGGGACGCTTCGACGTTTGCTGTTCGTAAAAGGTCGATTGAAAGTCTTCAACTGAACTTGAAGATGTCGGCCATGGATTCGATGAAGACGTACACTGGGCTTGTCGAAGTCTTTGGCGCTGGTGCTGTAAATGAAATCTTTGCGGCTGGCGGTCTCAATTCGGTTCTTCCGCCCGAAGTTCTCCAAGAATT
>Ga0164306_10000039_pt1 | contig 50627 bp, 22 predicted proteins | sample Whisoiple_242_MG_FD_110213 | JGI IMG/M metagenome (GOLD analysis project Ga0164306, IMG submission 110213) | Soil microbial communities amended with fresh organic matter from upstate New York, USA - Whitman soil sample_242_MG | ecosystem: Environmental > Terrestrial > Soil > Unclassified >... | reverse complement strand
CTCAGCCGGGAACTGGAAGGTTTCGAGTGCACGCTTGAGCCGGGGGATATCCTTTATATACCGATTTTCTGGTGGCACCAGGCCATCTCAGAGAGTTTGGCAATCAACGTGAATATGTGGGTTTATGCCGACGGTGAAATGACGTTCTGGTCAGAGCCGGCGCTTGCAGCGGCCCAAGGATAGTTCCGAAAAACGGAAGTTTTCAGACCGTAGTACCTTCGTTCGACCGGGATTGACCTATTATAGAGGCAATTCTGGTAGATAGATTACAATTCGAGCATCACAAGGCTGGTAGACATATGCTTTTGCAAGATATACGCCTCTCATTGCGCACATTGTTCAAAAATCCTGGCTTTTCGGTCGTGGCGGTTATGACCCTGGCACTCGGTATTGGGGCCAGCGTGGCAATGTTTAGTGTGATCAACGCGGTATTATTGCGCCCGTTACCGTACCAGAATGCTGACCGGCTGGCTGCCATTACCAGCACCGATATCACGCGCAATAACCAGATCAGCCCAGTGTCATATCCAGTGTTTCTGGACTGGAGATCGCAAAACCGAAGCTTTGCAAGCTTGACGGCATGGCATCTTGATGACTTTACCCTTATAACCCCGAGCGAGTCAGTCCACCTCAATGGAGCCATTACTTCCGCGAACCTGCTTTCGACATTGGGAGTAGCTCCAATTCGGGGCAGAGGTTTTACTGCCGACGAGGACCAGCCAGGCCCCAACAGCCTGCCAGTGATTTTGAGTTACAAACTCTGGCAAAACCAATTTAGTTCTGATCCCGGCGTCGTGGGGCGGCCAGTAAACCTGAATAGCCAGTCCTTTACTGTCGTTGGGATTATGCCCTCCGGCTTCCAGTTCCCGGTCCAGAGCGATCCCGTGGACTTCTGGACGACAATCGCTTTCTATGCGCAGCCAACGGCCACGGGCCCGCCTTTGACCACTCAGCGCGGCGTCAGCTTTCTTGATGCGGTGGGCCGGCTGAAACCGGGAATCAGTATTCAGCAGAGCCAGGTCGAGTTGAATGCGATCCAGCAGGCGCTGAACAAGGCGTACCCGGAAAATCGGCCCAGGACCATCACCGTTACTTCTGAAATCGATCGAGTTGTCGGCGACATGCGCGCGCCGTTGCTGTTCCTCTTCGGCGCGGTAACGCTGGTGCTGATGATCGCCTGTGCCAACGTTGCTAACTTGCTGCTGGTCAGGTCTACTTCACGGCAACGTGAAATCGCGCTGCGCTTTGCATTAGGCGCATCCCGGACCAGTGTCGCGCGCCAGTTGCTGACGGAGAGCGTTGTGCTTGGTGTCATCGGCGGATTAGTTGGGCTATTACTGGCGGACCTGGCGCACGGCCTGATGCGACTTGCGCCGAAGTCACTGGGCCGGGTTGCCGATGCCCAGATCGATTTCCGCGTGCTCGGTTTCACGCTGCTGGTTTCTCTGCTTACTGGCTTGATTTTTGGCATGTTCCCCGTCGCACAGAACTGGCACGGACATCTCACCGCCAGCTTGAATGACAGCAGCCGCGGCGGCACTAGCGGCCAGCGCCATAAGCAGGTACGCAGCTCCATCATCATTGCCGAAGTGGCCCTGGCCATGGTGCTTCTATCCGGGGCGGGACTGCTGCTGCAGAGCCTGGTTCGGCTTCTTCATGTGGATCCGGGATTTGCATCCGACCACACTATTACATTCGGCATTGACCTGCCCCCGCTTTATGCGGGTCCGCAGCGTTCGGTGTTTTACGACCGTCTTTTGGAACACATACGGACCTTGCCGGGAGTCAAATCAGCCAGTGCGGTCCGTGGTTTACCCCTGGGGTCTGATCAAGACCAGATTTCTTCGACCTTCGAGGTTGTAGGCCATCCCGTTGCCGAATCAGAACGCCCGATCACTCCGGTGCGAATCAGTTCGCTGGATTACATGCAAACCATGAGAATACGGCTGCTCGCAGGGCGCGATTTTACCCAACGGGACGATGATAAGGCCCCCCAGGTCGTGATTATCAACCAGACTCTCGCCCGCAATTTCTTCGGCGGAGAGAATCCCATCGGCAAACGCATCTTGCTCACCTACAACTTCGCAACCGGTACTCCGACGCGTGAGGTTGTGGGGGTTGTTGGGGACGTGAAGTACAGCGGATTGGGGACGGCGTCGGCGCCGGAAGTCTATCTGCCGGAATCGCAGATCATGACAGGAGCCATGACCGTGGTGGTGCGCACCGTGGGTGAACCTGACGGCCTGGTCCCGGATCTGCGAAACGCAGTAAGATCGCTTGACAAGCAAGTACCGTTGCGCGACGTAAAAACTCTGGATGACTATGTGAGCGATTCCGTGGCAACGCCCCGTTTCGATACTTTGCTGCTCGGAATTTTCGCGGCGGTGGCCCTGTTTCTGACCTCTGTTGGACTCTATGGTGTCGTTTCCTATTCCGTGGCCCAGCGGACGCGCGAGATAGGGATCCGTGTGGCCCTGGGAGCGCAACGGCGCGATATTTCCCGCATGGTGATCCGGCAGGGAATCCTTCTCGGCATCATTGGTTCCGTCGCGGGATTGGCCGGCGCATTTGCGCTCAGGCATCTCATTGCCAGCTGGCTTTATGGAGTAGGCCCGGCGGACATAGGTGTTCTTATAGCCATTGCGTTTCTGTTAATAGGCATTGCGTTTTGTGCCAGTTATGCTCCTGCGATTCGCGCAACCAAGGTTGATCCAATCATCGCGCTGCGTGACGAGTGAGGACCATTCGTCCTTTGACAAACGATGTTTTAACGCCGGCCTTTATTGCATTTGATAGAGGCCGGCGTGCAGAGACACAATCCAATTCCAGGCACAGACCGCATAACTCATCTCGCGCCTCTCGCGTACAGGCATAGCGTTCGCCCTGCGGTGAGACTGCCGCGAAAAAGCGTTCAGTAACACCAACTCGCACTTCCCGGAGCACCGCTACAAGCTGAATCCCGGCTCTAATCCTTGTCTCACCGAAATGACTCGATGAACAAGAGATGAATTGTCGCGTCTGCCAACAGCGCGATCTTTAGGAAAAGACAATGTACAAAATATCTCTGATTAACATGCCGTTCGCAAACCTCGGCTTACCGTCGATCGCGCTCACTCAACTGAAAGCGGTAATTGAGGCTGAGTTTCCAAAGCAAGTCTCAGTTGACTTGTTGTATCTCAGCCACGACTTTGCAAAATATTTCGGTATTGAATTTTATGACTACCTCACCAACTCCATGGAGTCCTTCAATACCGGCCTGGGAGACTGGATATTCAAGCAAGTCGCTTTCCCTGACCTTCCTGACAATAGCGATAAATACTTCACACGGTATTTCCCCATCAAAACGCCGGACGTGTTGCGGCTGAAGCAATCGCTTGCTCAAAAGCGTCCGGGACTCAGTGAGCTGATGGACCAGTTGATTTCGCGGTATGAACTGGATAAGAGCCATATTGTGGGCTTCACTTCAATGTTCATGCAGAACCTTGCCAGCTTTGCCATGGCGCGCAAACTGAAGCAGCGCAATCCGCAGGTCATCACCGTGATCGGCGGCGCCAATTGCGAATTCCCGATGGGCCGGGTGATCGCGGAGCGGGTCGCAAACATTGACTATGTGTTTTCCGGGCCGGCGCTCAAGGGCTTTCCCGCATTTGTTCGCCACTGCATGGAGGGAGACTTCTCAAAATGCCAGGCCATCCGCGGGGTCTTTCATAGGAACTCTGCCTTTCCGAAGTCGGGTGCTGAAACCATCGGTGAGGATCTCCCTATTGATACTCCCATCAAATTGGACTATGAGCCGTTTCTCGACGACTTTGAGCGCTATTTTTCTGACACTGGCGCAAAGCCGGTGTTGCCGTTTGAGACGTCCCGCGGTTGCTGGTGGGGAGAACGGTCGCACTGCACTTTCTGCGGGCTGAACGGAGTGTCCATGGCATATCGGGCCATGAAGCCTGAGTTGGCGCTCGACGTTTTCGCGTCCTTGTTTCGCTACTCGGACAGGATTTCGCGTCTCACCTCAGTCGACAACATTCTGCCCAAAAGCTATCTGAAGGAGGTGTTGCCGCTGCTCGATACTCCTCCGAACCTGGAAATCTTCTATGAAGTGAAGGCTGATCTGAGTGAAGAGGACATCGCCGTTCTGGCAAAAGCCGGGGTCACCCAGATCCAGCCCGGCATTGAGGCGCTTGCCACCTCAACACTGAAGCTGATGAAAAAAGGAACAACAGCTTTCCAGAACCTGAAGTTTCTGAAGCTGTGCGCGCTCTATGGAATCAAGCCGCACTGGAACCTGCTGCTCGGCTTTCCGGGGGAAACCTCCGAGAGCTACCGGCGCTATACTGAAATTCTTCCGCGGCTGGTCCACTTGCAGCCTCCATCCGGCGCTTTTCCCGTCCGCTTTGACCGCTTTAGCCCTTACTTCTATAAGGCGCAGGAGTACAAGCTCGATTTGCATCCGCTGGATTTTTACGCAATGGTTTATCCCTTCGAGAAAGAGGACCTCAAGGACCTTGCATACTATTTCGCTGATCGCAACATTGAGGCCGAATACTTTATTACGCTGGCCAAGTGGATCGGCAAAGTACGGGCCAAAGTGGCTGAGTGGCAGACCCGCTGGTCGGACCCGAAGTACAAAATTCCTCCGCGGCTCCATTTCAACCGCGACTCGCAGACGATCTATGATTCGCGCACCGGCGCGATAGTAGAGCACGTTCTTGACGGGCATGCGCGGGCTGTTCTGGAGTATCTGGCCAAACCCACCCGCATGGAGGACATTGTGAAAGTCTTCTCGCCTGAGAGTGGAATCGATGTTCCACGAGTGATGGCGTTCCTTGAAGAAAAGGGCCTTATTTTCGAGGAAGGAGACCGGTTTTTCAGTCTGGTACTTGATGGCGAACATGGGAGTCACGTTGCAGAAGCAATACCCTACAAGGTCGAAGATGTCCGATATGCGGCCAAAGCTCTCTACGGAGGCGCAGTTACAAGCGCGTGAGACAAACGTTGTAGAACAAAAATAATTCTTAAGGAGATAGCAATGAAGAAAGTGTTAAGTAGTGTCCTGCTGGTCGGCCTGGTGTTCTCAATGGCCGCAGCCAAGAACAATGCGAAAAAAGATGCCAAAGCTCCGGCCGCCCCTGCCGCCAAAGCGCAAGACTTTGATGGCTGGGTCAGCGACGAGAAATGCGGCGCCAAAATAGATGCGGAATGCTCCAAGAAGTGCCAGGCGGCGGGCGCAAAGATGGTCTTTGTTAATCCTGAACGCGCCGTTATACCTGTTTCCAACCAGGAAACGTTAAAGAATTTTGCCGGCCAGCACGTCAACATCAAAGGCAAGCTGGAGAACGGCATTCTGACCGTCGACTCTGTAAAACCCGCGGCCAAGTGAGACAAGCGTCTCGCCGTCGCTCCACCTGCAAGGTCCTGTGAGCCCCGTGAAAACAACTCTCGAAGTCCGGCCGCCATCTTCAAATGGACGCAAGAGGTTCATTGATCTTGGCCACACGGTGGAACATGGGATGGTCACGTACAAAGGCATGCCCGGTCCGGTCATCAGCGATTACCGGAGCCGCGAAATGTCACGAGAATACTATGCGGAAGGAACGGAGTTTCATATTGGCAGGATCGAGCTGGTTGCCAATACCGGCACATATCTGGATGCTCCGTTCCACCGTTTTCCAACCGGCAAAGACCTTTCGGAGTTGCCGCTCGCGTCCCTGGCCGACCTGCCGGGCCTAAGAATAACTGCCGGCCATAATCGTGCCGTCGACGTGCAATCATTTGAAGGGAAAGAGCTGGCAGGCAAGGCTGTGCTGGTCCACACGGGCTGGTCGAGTTGCTGGCGGACCGAGAGGTACTTTGAAGATCCACCTTTTTTGACCCAACAAGCGGCTAAGTTTCTGGTGAAGAGCGGGGCCGCTCTGGTTGGGATAGATTCCATGAATATTGATGATATCCATGACAAGACACGGCCAGTACACACCGTGCTCTTGCAAGCCGACATACCAATCGTTGAACACCTTACTAATCTTGAAGAAACGCCGGTGGAAGGATTCCGGTTCTTTGCCGTGCCGGTAAAAGTGAAGTCATTCGGGAGTTTCCCGGTACGGGCCTTTGCTATCACTGAATAGCTCTACTCGCTGGCCACAAGAGAATACATCATGAGTAACGTTATCATCCAAGGCATCGATTCTCTTCCAGGAAGTTACCTTGCTGCGCGATACCTGCAGACATGCCGTGATCGGATCTTTTATTTTGCTGCCGCAAATCATGGCGCCAGGGAAGAAGCAACAGCCGATGTGGTGATGTACGCCGCACGCAGAATCGATGGGCCGGCTGAAACCACGCTGGCACGGCCAGACGTGGAATCGCGGCTACGGCAGATCGAAGACATTGATCCTGCCACCGCCAATGTTGCGGCAGTCTGGTACTTCGCCGGACCCACATCGACTAGAGATCAGAACGGGACTGTGGAGCGTTTGCTTTCTACCTGTGATCGTCTCGGAGTCAAACAATTCAATGTTGTTCAATTCGATTTCATCGGTATTGGCGATGAGTCGACCAGAAAACGGCCGGCAGCCAGTGGATTAGGGCCACCAGCGATAATATCTGCTCATGAGATCAGGCAACGCTGCAAAGAGCGCCACATTTTTTGCCGCGTGTTTCAGACGTCGCTGGTTGTTGGGAGCGGACATCCCGCCCTGGAACAAAACGGAATCTTTTCCCGGTTTGTTTCCGCCCTGCACTCATTGAAGTCGGAAATCGAGGAACGCTCACCCCAATATTTTGACTTCAGGACACTTCGCTTCTATGCGCCTGCGAATGCTGCCGTGAATCTGGTTCCGGCCGCGAGCGTTGCGGACTTGCTGTTAAGCATCTCAGGAAAAGAGACGGCAAGGGAAGCCAGCTTTTCGATAACCAGTGATGACAACATCGCTCTCTCCGATTTGTGTGAGCGTCTCGGCGTGGCCTATGGCCTTGGTCTGCTTTCCGTGGATGATTTCGCCAGCCTCAATGCGATTGACCGCGCGTTCCATGAGCGGCTGGCGGGGCTTACGGAGTGCTTTGCCAGAGAAGATGTGAAGCTGCCCAATACTCAAGTGAACGTAGATGATTCTTCGCTGGAAGACACAGCATTCGACGAGGATAAGCAGATCGAGCTTTTCACGTTGCTTCGGCAAGACCAACATGAGTTCTTGGCCGCCCGCAGAGCGCAGGCAGCAGAGTTGCTTTCCCGGCTTAGCCGTAAGACGGTCATCGTGAATGGATCTGACCTCAACTACTACGTCGGCGGAAGCAGAGGCGACGCTGTGGTTATCCTGAATGCTCTTGGGCAAGGGCTGGAGTACTGGTACCGGCTGCTGGACAATCTGATTGAGAGCCACCGTGTAATTATCTGGGAGCCGAGAGGTACAACGGCACCGCCGCCACCCTTTGGCCTGGCCGAACAGGTGGACGATCTGGATGCCGTTTTGCAGCAGGAAGGCATTGAGAATGCTCATCTGATTGGCTGGTGCACCGGTCCCAAGGTCGCGATTGATTTTTATCTTCGACGGCCAACAGCCGTTCGCTCCATGGTTTTTCTCAACGGCACGTTCAAGTGCGACGGCAGTCCGGAAGAGTTGAACAGTCCCTATGAACAAAACGTCGAGTCGCTGTTGCGCATGCTGGTGAAGAAACCTGCGATGGCCACCACGGTGAAGAAAACCTTCCAGGCCCCGGCGGAGACAAACGAAATCGAGTTGCTGCAAGGTGTTGATGGCGAAGAGGCGAGCGTAAGCGTGCTGTCTCTGATGAATACTCATCTTAAGGCCAATGTTTTGGCCCCGTTCAAGACCGAGCAGACGACACTCAACTATGCGCATCAACTCATCGATTTTTGGTCGCGCGACGTGCGGCCGCTGGTCAGTGAAGTGACCGTTCCGGTACTCGTGATAGCGGCAGAGTACGACCAGGTTGCTACGCCGGCTGGTTCCAAGGCGGCTTGCGACTTGTTTCCAAACGCCAGCTATTTGTACGTGCGGGGCGCGACACATTATTGCTTGTATGACCGTTCGGAATTTCTTGCCGGCGTGTTGAAGGGTTTCTTCGCGGACCCCGGCAGCTTCTTGATTTCACAATCGGCACAAAGCATAGGCTTGACGCACGCAAATGGTACAGCGGCCGTGGATGCATCACTTTCGGACATGGACGAACCAGCCACGGCCATTGCAAGTCTCTCTTCATTCTAGGAGCATTCGGATGGATTTACGAAAACTGACTCGACATATTGCGGAGCAACGTCACCAGAACGTGATTTTGACGTTGGAGAAAGGCCAGGTAGTCACGCGGACGCATCAAGACGTTTACACAGATGTGGCGCGCGCATGTGAGCAATTGAAGCAATGGGGAATCCAGCAGGGCATGCGTGTAGGCATCCTGGCGTGCAACTGTTATCAGTGGATCATCTACGATCTGGCTCTGCTGGAGTTGCGCGCTCAATCCGTCGCTTTCACGGATGACTTTGCCGGCATGAGCGCCGACGAACTGCTTAACAAGTACTCGCTCTCACTGCTGCTGATTCAGGCGTCGGACCACGTACACAAGGAGAGCCGGTCGAGCGCGGTCGCTCTTATCGATGCGGAGAATAGTGGGATACAGGCCATTGAACGGCCGCGGGGACAAATCGATTGGGAATTTAATAACACGGGCATTGTTTTTTCTTCCGGGTCGTCCGGCCGGCTGAAGGGGCTTACGCTGAGCAGGCGCGGCATCGAGGCCAGTGTTGATGCATTCACGAATACGGCGGAGCCCCGGTCCGATGACCGGCTCCTGCTTTTCCTGCCGATCTCAAACTTTCAACAGCGGCTCATGTACTATTCGGCGCTCTGGTATGGGTTCGATCTGATCGTGACCGATCCACCGCGGCTCTTTCGCGTCTTGAAAGACCTGCATCCGACGATCTTGATTGCCCCACCCATGCTCTATGAAGCTTTTGAGAATCGCTTTTACAGTTTGCCGGCGTGGAAGCAGCGGGCCGCAAAAGTCCTGGGCAAGATCGCAGCCGTGCTCCCTTCAGAATCGTTGCGGCATAAAGTCGCCCGATCGCTTTTCAAGGATGCCTACGAAGCCCTGGGTGGAAAGATGCGCTTCATGGTGACCGGCATGGCCCCCATCAAGCGCGCGACCCTGGAGCTGTTTCAATTGATGCAACTGCCGCTGTTTGAAACTTACGGCATGACCGAATTTGGTGGAATTGCTCTCAATATTCCGGGCGCGAACAAGGTCGGCTCCGTGGGCCGCCCGCTTCCCGGTGTTCGTGTCGAACTGGCGCCAGATGGCGAAGTAATAGCCGTTCGCGAGCACCGTATTGCTTCCGGCTATTGTGAATGTGCCGCCGGCGAAGAGGAGCAAACCTTCATCGGCCCCGACCGTGTTGCCACTGGCGACGTGGGCCGGTTCGATGACGACGGTTACCTTTACCTGGTTGGACGCAAAAGAGAGATGATCATTACCGCCGGTGGAACAAAGATCCATCCTGAGATTCCTGAAGCAGAGATCGATGCTTCGCCTGACGTAGCGCGGTCGGTCGTGTTTGCCGATCCGGAAGCGCCGGGCCTGGTTGCCATCGTGCTGCCCAGGAACCCGGGCGATGAATCTGCCAAAGCGCGAATCCAGCAATTTGCGGATGAAGTGAGAAGCCGCCGGCCCTCCATGGCAGTAGGCAGGATCATTTTTACCGATCTTCCGTTCTCTCGCGAAAACGGATTTCTGCGGCCGAACCTCAAGCTTGATCGGAAGAAAATCGGGGAATACTTCTTGGGCCACACTGCAGATAGAGGCATGGCCACACTCAGGAGTGCGTGATGGAAGTTACAGCAGAACTTGATGACAAGATCATTGCTCTGATTGCCGCGTCTGTTCCCGGTAAATTCAAAAAAACCAAAATTACTGTCGCCACCAACCTGCAGCAGGAACTTGGCTTGGACTCCATTGGAATGCTCGCACTTGTGTTTCGCTTTGAAGAGTCGTTTGGCGTCGATATTGCCCAATTGGGCCTCGATATCAACATTGCGAAACTCAAAACCGTGGGCGACCTGATCCATGTGGGCCACGAAATCCTGGACAAAGCGCAGATCGGCGCAGCATAAGTGAGACGAATATGGACCAACCCATGAAAATTATCGATTCGCATTGCCATATCGCTTCAGAAGAGCATACCCCCCTCTCATTCATTGAGGGCTCGGTCGCGAACATGGTGGTTGCCCTTACTGCGCAAGGTGTTCCCGTATCGGCCAAAAAGCTCATGAACATATTCATGAACAAGATGCAGGACCCGCTGGGAGATTCACTGGTGGCGGAAATGGAAGCGGCCGGCATTAGCAAGAGCGTGCTGCTAATCGCCGACTTTACCTACGCCCTCAAGGATTGCCGGCTTTCCATTGCCGAGTCGTTCAATCGGCATCGTGAGGTGATGCTCAGGCATCCGGGCAAATTTGAAGTCTTTGGCGGAGTTGATCCGCGCTGGGGGAAAGATGGAGTGGATCTCTTCGAGCGTTCGCTCACAGAGTTCGGGTTCAGCGGTTTCAAGATTTATCCGCCTTGTGGCTTCAGCCCCAGTGACCCAGCTCTATTTCCTTACTATGAGCTCTGTGCGCAGCATCATGTTCCCGTGCTGCTTCATATTGGCCCGACCGCGCCAGTCCTGGATTTCACGATTTCCAGCCCGTTTCTGGTTGACACTGCTGCCCGCTTGTTCCCAACGGTGGATTTCATCCTGGCGCACGGGGCGGTTAGCTTTGTTGAAGAGTGCGTCATGCTGTGCCGCTTCAGACCCAATGTATATCTCGACATCAGCGGCTATCAGGCCTGTCTCGGGTTTGATCCAACCGCCGCCGCCGTAAGAAACATTGTTTCTCTGGGGATCAATCACAAGGTGCTGTTTGGCACCGACTTTCCCGTTTTTCGGCTGCAAGGCGAACAGAAAGATTTTGTGCAAGTCGTAACCTCTGAGGACGGTCCGCTTGCGGAATTAAATGAACGGGACAAATCCCTAGTTCTTCATCGGAATGTCGAACGCCTTCTTGAACAACGCGCTGTGGCTGTGGCCGCTTGATATAGCTACCGGAGAAGTACACTCGGTTGCATTGTCGCTGCCAGGCATTATCCGATAGTTTTTCAAACTATAACTTAAAGAGACAATTCTATGCCCGCTCTGAATCCCTGGATTTCTCAGTTGCGTCCGAATCCACGCGCGTCGCTGCGCCTGTTTTGTTTTCCCTATGCAGGCGGCGGGGCGGCGCCTTATCGCCCGTGGGCGGATGTCCTGCCGCGAAATGTGGAAGTCTGTCCCATACAGTTGCCTGGGCGCGAAATGCGCATCAAGCAGGCGGCTTTTTCCAACGTCTTCGCGCTGGTGGATGCTCTTGTCCCAAATATTGTTCCATTGCTGGATAAGCCGTTTGCGCTGTTTGGCCACAGCATGGGCGCGCTTGTTGCTTTCGAACTGGCACGCAGGCTCATGCGAGATCACAATCCGCTTCCTGAGCGTCTGTTCGTGTCAGCCCGAGTTGCTCCGTCGGTCCTATTGAAATCCCCGCCCATTCATAACCTGCCCGACGATGAATTGATTCGGGAGATAGTGCAGCTCAATGGCACAGATAAGGATGTTGTTGGACAGACCGAGCTGATGAAGCTGGTGCTGCCAACTCTGCGGGCCGATCTTGCCCTGCACGAAGAGTACCGATATGCAGAGGGGCCGCTCCTGGAGTGCCCAATCGTCGCTTTTGGCGGCCTGCAGGATTTCAAGGTTAGCGCCGAAGATCTGGACGCGTGGCGCAATCATACAAGTGGTGCGTTTACGAAGCGGATGCTGGCTGGCGACCATTTCTTCATCAGCGCGCCACAATCATCATTCGTGAATCTTTTTGCGCTGGAGCTGCAAAAGTCGGTGGCGAATCTTGGTTCTCGCACCGCGCCCACGCATTGTTCTCTGCAGACAACTTGAGCGCAAATCTCATTGGTATGGAAGAGACGGGCAGAGAGTTCCGGTATCAGGGCTGCTCAGAGCGCGCCTGAGAGCAGCCTTCAGAGTGGCCAAAGTTTAGATGCAGTTCAAATCAAAGTAGGAAAGGACCAAACATAATGCTCAGCAAAGAAGAATTCAGAAAAAAGCTGGAGGAAACGCTGCATAGCAGGTTGACGTTGGATCATCCTGTACTCCAGGAAATGGCAAAACCCAAAAAGAACCTTCCTCTGGTCAGCAAGATGGCGCTCCAGGCATTTCATCTCACCAGAGCATTTACAGGCTATATCGGAGTTCTTTACTACCATTGTCCGATCCAGAAATCCCGGCAGGCCCTTGCCGTGAACCTCTATGAAGAGGAAACGGGGGCGCTTTCAAAGACTGCCAACCACATGGAATTGATGGAGCGGTTTATTTTGGCCCTGGGCCTGACACGCGAGCAGATCGACAATGAAGTGCCGCTCCCAACCACAATTGACCTGGTGGAATACCGGAAAAAGCTTTGTGAAAACCGGGAAACGCTGCATATGGGCGCCGCCGCTGTGATGATCGCCTCAGAAGGTCAAAGCCTGGAGACGAAGGCGGGCAAGACCAAGGACCAGCTGATACCCGAATTGTATGGTTTGAAGCCCGCGGACCTGGCGTTTTTCGCGGTCCATGCGGTGGAAGATGTGTATCACGTGGGCGATGGCCTTGATCTGGTTACCGAGCTCTGCACTACAGAAAAGATGCAGCAGGAAGCAATCGAGGCAGTTCACGGTACCTGCGATCGGTTCTGGCGGTTCTTTGACGGAATTCAGCAGGCCCTTGAAGCGGAAGGATACGCCCTTTCCGAGCCGGCCACGGTCGGCGCGGTAGCCTAGGAGGTTGGTCATGTCGGTGGCAGTTGTTACTCTTCCCGCGGAAAGCGAACAGGAGCGGTTGTCTACGCTCCTGCACCGGATCGGCGACGGCCCCAGGGCCGTTGCCGAAAAGCGGATTGGTTTCTCAGACCTGCACGAGAACGTTATGGAGCTGGAGAATCTTGTGGCACGGCTCGACCAGAACCATGAAAGCGCCAGCACAGTACTTGGGGCGTTGACGCCGGAAATGGTCGCCGGGTTAAACGATGCATATCGTTTTTGGCAAACCAGGTTTGAATCCGAGTTCGCTGATCGTCTCATCAGAGGTGAGGAGTCTCTCTCTGACTATCCCTTCTATGAGAGGTTCGATGCCCTGATTCGGAGCGAAATCGCCCTTCTTGAAGGCGCTCTGCCGCAGAGGATACTGTTCATCGGAAGCGGCCCCTTGCCCATCAGCGCAATTCTTATGCATCTCCAGACCGGATTGCCGGTTGACTGCGTGGCGCTTGATGCCAGCGTGGTGCCAGTATCACGACAAGTTGTAGAGAATTGCGGTTTCGGAAGCTTAGTGCGCATTCAGGGCAGTGCCGATGCGGACTATGACGTGTCCGGCTACGACCTGGTCGTGGTGGGGCTTCTTGCCCGGCGCAAGAAAGCCGTTCTTACGAAACTGCGGAAGCGCTGCCGTCCAGGATGTGAAATCCTTTGCCGGACATCCCATGGACTGAGACAGCTCATTTACGAATCAGCTTCCGATCGAGACTTGCGAGGGTTTCACATCAAAAAGCAGAAGATCGCTGAAGGCGCGCAACCCATCTCGACTTGCCGGCTTGAGCCCGCCGAATACGCCGCCGCTCAAGTCCGATTGGAGTGGCTGCGTGGGGTGGACTCCGAAATGGGAACCAAGATCCTGCGCTTGATGAACCGGACCCTGGAAGAAGAAACAACCATCGGCTTCCCCGGGCCGATCGATGAAGAAACAGGGCTTGCTTTGATGCGGCAATTAGGGGCAGATGTGGAGACCGGCCACCGCCACGTGCTGGTTGCCGAAAAAGATGGCGCGATAGTGGGCCAGCTCATCCTCACGCCAAATTCCTCTCCCAACCACCGGCACATTGTGGAACTCACGCGCGGGACCATTCACCCTTCGTTTCGCGGCGGGGGACTCTCTCTGCGGGCTTTCCAGGAAGTCGCCAGAAAGTGTGATGAACTGGGACGCGAAGTAATCTGTCTCGACGTCCGCGCCGGCACTATGGCTGCAATGTGGTGGCAGCACTTCGGCTTTAAACCCTACGGTCTTTTAACCGATTACTCACGCGTGGGCGACAAGAAATATCAGGGCCTGTACCTGACGCAAACCAACGCCGAACTCAAGCAGCGCCTTAACGAACTTGCAGCCGCGCCCGGCCCTGCTGCATAAGACGAAACAATTCCAGCAATAATCAACCGACTCTCAGATGCGGAGAACAGGCTTGTTCTCCTGAGGATCTGAAGTCATCAGCCATTCCAATTGCAACAAATTCCAACACCCAAGTGCTTGTGACGGTTTTCTGCTTTGATCGCTTCGCCAGGAGAGGGAGCTATGAACAGCCTAATTCACAAGAGCATTGCCGAATGCATTGGCAATACTCCCGTAGTGCAGATCAACGATAGTATGGTTCCAAACGGCAAGAAACTCTTTGTCAAGCTGGAATTTTATAATCCTAGTTTCAGCATTAAAGACCGCACGGCCCTGGGTTTGATCAAGGCGGCCATGGCATCGGGAAAACTGGCCCGAGGCGGCTGCCTGATCGAGTCTACATCAGGAAATCTGGGCAAATCGCTTGCAATGCTGGGCGCGGTATACGGATTTCGCGTGATTGTGGTGATTGATGCGAAAACCAGTCCGGGAGTCATACGGTTGTGTGAAGCCTATGGAGCACAACTGGAGATGGTCCGCGAAACGGATGAGAACGGCGGGTACCAAAAGACGCGTGTGGCCCGGGTGCAGAAGCTTCTCAAGATGCATCCTGACGCCGTGTGGCTGAACCAATACGACAATGGGGACAACCCGGCTTTTCACTACGCCACCACCGGTGAGGAAGTGGCAGCTTTGCAGGTGGACGCAGTGGTCGGCAGCGTAAGCACTGGTGGTCACTTGTGTGGCGTCGGGCGCAAAATCAGGGAGAAGCGTCCGTCCACCACTGTCGTGGCTTGTGATGTGGAAGGCTCCGCTGTTTTCGGCGGACAGTTCCACTCCTATCTTGTGAATGGAGCCGGTTTGAGCTGGCGGAGCAAGAACACTAACCTTGCCGTATTAGACAAAATCTGCATTGTTTCTGATCAGGAGGCGATGTCCGTGTGCCGCCTGTTTGCACGGGAAAACGGCTTGTTGATGGGCGGATCCGGCGGGCTGGTCATATGCGGTTCTTTGGCGTGGCTTAAGCAAAGCTCGGCCCAGAGCGCCTTAGCCATCATTCCCGATACCGGAGCCAACTATCTGGACCAAATCTATAGCGACGCGTGGCTCGCAGAGAAGGGCATTTCACTTTTGAGTCGTGCTGAGCTGGATGAGCACTTGAATGGCAAACGGATTTCTGATGTCGATTGGTTCGATGACGAAGAGCTGGCTGTTCCGGCCACGGCAAATGCCGGTGCCACAGCCTGGTGAGCACGCAATGAGTGAGGTGGCCGGCAGGAGTCCGGAAACAATGCTTACCGCAGAGAGCCCCAACACAACGCTGATCAAAATCGCAGTCAAAGCAGAATTGCCCGAGCGCGGCAGAGTAAGGGAATTCATGGCGTCCGGCAGAATGCTGTGCGTGGCAAACGTAGATGACAACATATATGCCACGGATAATGCCTGCCTGCACTGGGGCGGGCCTCTGGGCCAGGGGAGAATTGAAGATGGCAAGATCGTCTGTCCCTGGCATCGATGGCGATTTGATCCAAGGACAGGAGAAGGGCCGGCGAGATGCTCCGGCCGCCTCGTCCTTCATAAAGTGAGGATCGAGGGAGAAGAGGTGTTTGTGGAGTTACAAGAGCAAAAAACTGCGCCATGCGCTGCTGTTTCCGATCGTGATGCGCGGCAAAGCACTTAGATCGATTTCGGGAGCGTCTTCGCACAGCATCGAGTTTTCCCAATCAACCGCAATCGTGGAGGAGTGATGTCATTTGATAACGTGAAATGGGCGTGGATGAATGGGACAATGGTTCCCTGGCATAAGGCCGTCGTTCATGCTTCAGTCCACGCATTACACTATGGCAGTGGAGTGTTTGAAGGCATACGCTGCTACCAAACAGAGGATGGACCAGCGTTGTTCCGTCTGGAAGAGCATCTCGAACGGTTTGCCTATTCCGCCTCAGTCTACGGAATGGCAATACCGTACACGGCCGACGAGCTGAAGGAAGCGATTTCTGAACTGGTCTCTGTCAATGAGTTCTCCAGTTGCTATGTTCGCCCGCTTTGCTTCAGAGGCAGCGGGGACCTCAAGGTAGACCCGGAGGATTGCCCGGTGGAGCTTAGCATTCTGGCATGGCCATGGGCGCCGCTGCATGGCGACCATTCCGCGGCCAAGGGTCTAAAAGTTTGCGTTTCCCGTCGCAGGAAATTCCATTCTGACATGATGCCCTCCACGGCCAAGGCGAGCGGCCAATATGTCAACTCAATTCTGGCGATCCGCGAAGCCATCGCGGAAGGTTATGATGAGGCGCTACTCCTGAATACAGAAGGCTATCTGGCGGAAGCCGCTTCAGAAAACCTTTTTCTCGTCCGTGGGGGGGAGCTTTGGACCAATGACGAGAAAGACTCAATCCTGCTGGGTATTACGCGGCTTTCAGTGATTGAGATCGCCCAACAATTGAGCTACAAAGTGCGAATTGCCCGCTTGACCATCGATGATCTCATTACTGCGGATGAAGCATTTGTGACCGGGACCGCGGCGGAAGTAGTGCCAATCTGCCAGGTGGATGGAAAAATCATCGGCAACGGCCAGTGCGGACCAATCACGATGCAGATTCAACAAGAATACATGGGTATTGTGTCCGGGCGACGGCCGGGCTACGCACACTGGCTGCGCCCGGTTAGAAAAGCTTTGGCAGTGCAAGGCTGATGACTAGGCCCGGCCCTGTAACTCGATCCGCGCACCATGCAGCCAAAAATTCATGGCAGGGAATTGCGCCGGAAGCCACGACTCTCAGCGTCCGATAAGGACCATACCAGAGCGCTATTGCTTTCTCACTCGCGGGATGTACCAGGGAAAAATCAGTTCAATCACGGGGCCGAATTTCGCAATGGGAATCTCGCGATTCGGCCGCCTGCGGTTGGCTCTCATGCACTTGAGCATTTATTTCAGTGCACACTGCTTGAAACAGATTGCGAACCGTCTCCACTCCTTCGCGCATGTCTGCAGCGCTTATACCCGGGACGGAAAAAATGAAGAAGACGATGTCCTTCGTATCCTTATTAAGGCGGGTGCGGCGGTCCGGGCCCTGGAAGAGAGTGGCGATGATACCCTCTGAATCCCTGAGAACAATTTCACCTTTGCGGCATAGCACTTCAGCCCGCATGCCCCTGAACGTCTCTCCTTCTTTCGCCAGATCGCAAACCAAAGGGCCTTGAATGCCTGCCGCATCCTGCGCGCCCATTAAGGTGCCAGTGCTCATTTCAGACAGTAGAAGAGCTTTTACAAGGGGGCTGCCGTTAGGCAGCCCTTTTTCCTGGACGTGCTTGAGTTGGTCTGCCAACGGAGAGTGAAAACCATTCTGGGTGAAGAAAGATTCAAAAGACTGGATGCGCCGCATCACCGTAGGCCCGGGATCGCTAAAGGAAACGGACCTTTGCGCGGAAGCGAGCGCGGCTTCGAGCGCTGCCGGATCGACTCCCCGGACTGTTACTACTCCGAGCGTAACGGGCCACGAAAGGCGGCGCAGTGGTTCGCTGTATTGAAACTCCAAGTTCATAGTGGTTGCCGGTTTGCAGCCGGCCAAAAAGAATTATTGATTGTTGGCATCTTGCACAAGATCGTCTTTCGTCTTCGGCTGAATGGCCACGGTCGTTGGCCGCTCAGCACCGGCTATAGTGGCGATTACGACATCGCTGCTTACGTCAATGACTGAAACGTCATTACTGTTCAGGTTGGTCACATAGACGCGTTGGCCGTTTTGGGTGATGGCCGCGGTTATCGGATTTGATCCAACCGGAATTGTCGCCGTCACGCTGTTCGTTGTTGTATCAACCACGGAAACCGTCCCGTCGAGATTGTTTGCGCAGTAGAGTTTTCTTCCGTTTGGGATCAGGACCAGCCCATCCGGAAACGAGCCTACGGAGATTGACGCTTTCACTGTGTTGCTTGTGGCGTCAATCACTGAGACTACTTTTTGCGAGCTGAAGTTCGCAACGTATACCAGGCTGCTGTCAGGAGAGACAATGACCGCGATGGGAAATTGGATCACCGGAACCGTGGCGACCACCACATCAGAAGCCGTGTCAATGACTGAAACGTTATTGCTGAAAGTGTTGGCGACGTAGGCGCGCGTGCCGTCCGGCGAAACCGCGACGGCCAATGGAAATATACCAACCGGAATAGTGGCGACAACGCCATTGGTGGCTGTATCAATCACGCTGGCGGTATTGTCCGTGGAATTTACGACGTAGACTTTCTTTCCGTTGGGAGTGACTGCATCAAATATTGGACCGTTGCCGACCTGGATCGTATCCGTGACGGTATTCGTGGCAGCATTAAGAACTAGAACCGTGTTGGCGGCGCCAAACCCGGCGTTGGTCAAATAAACTTTACTTCCGTCAGGAGTTACCGCCGCGCCCACCAGATCAGCTGGACCTGTAATGGGTGGCGCCACTGTTGTTGTGAGGGCGTTGGTTTTCGTATCGATCACTGAAACAGTCGTGATATTTACAACATAGGCGTTGTCGTTTTTTTGTTGCGCCACGGAAGTGGCGGCCAGAGCAGGAAGAAGTCCGACAGTAAGAATTCGAAGGCCGAGGCGTAGTTGCTGGAGATTCAGGAATGTTTTCATGAAAGTCACGCTCCTTTGAACCCAATAAATGTTGGACCTGATTTTCTCGAAACCACCCCCGCTTAAGTGCCGGCCACCCGTCCTAACCATAGGTTCTCCGCGGGAGCGATCCGCGTTCCCGGCCGCGCCCGGAATATTTCCTGGATTTTGGAAGATCCGCCGAAGATCTCTTCAATCAGGGCAAAATCAGGTTCCGTATCGTCAAACAAACTTTGCCGGAAGAATTTTTGCAGGTAAGAAGGCCCTGCCGTGCCGCCCGTTCCGAGCGCTTCCGGAGGCAAATAACGAAGAGCAAAACTCAGATGGAGCCCGCGCCAGGAGAGCAGGTGGCGGTCAAGCAACCGGGCCAGTTCGAGCACCCGTTCTTCCAGCCCGTCGCGCTGAGGCAGAGCATTCAGCAGAGATCGAAGCGAAGCAAACTCGCGGCTGGAATACTGCAGCAGGCTGCTGAGATGCGGGACACGCTGAAATATACTGACTTTCTCAGGACTTAGCCCGAACAAAGCAATATCAAGCCGCTGATAATTGAAGGATTGAACGGCGCTGGCCTGGCCGGTAACTTCACGGAAGTCAAGAAAATGCTCGGGTGGCATGGACTGCAGCACACGGAAAGATTCGTGGAGCATGGAGGCAAAAGCGGTTGCCTGTGTCAGGAAGCAAGCTGCGGCCTCCGGTAATTCTCTTTCCAAGGCTTCTCCCGCCTGGCGTACCGCAAGATACATTGCCTTGAAGCACAGCTCGTCTTCGGCGATCGTTCTCAGGAACAGGACCTCATCATGCGAGCAAGAACTTGGAATGCAGGTAAACTGGACGACCGCGCTCAGCGGATGCGCCTCATTGCAATATGCTTCCAGCCTGGGATAGATGCGCGGGACCGGCGCGTGCAGAGGTTGCGGCGTAAGGTGCAGCATGCCGGCCAGATCTTCCAGCGACTGGAACTGGCGTTTCATCAATCGCAGCCTGCGCGAGATCACGTCAGCATCCAGTTTCTGGGTTGACCACGGCTCAATTCCGGCGAGGCTATACGATTCAAAGCGCAGCAGGTCGAGCATGAGGCCGCGTATTCCCTCAACGCACAGCGCTTTCTGCATGTCCAGATCGAGCCGGCTGCCGTCAACGTATTCATCCAGAACGTTCACGCCAGTATAGGAGTAATAGCGCGGAATCGGGTCAGCGCGGAGTGCGGCCAGCGGAGCTGTGATCGCTTCCAACATGCGTGCAAGAGCAACGTCCTGCGCGGAGAGGCGGCACTCGGCCAGAAGCGCGGCTACGCGGTCGTGCTCCTCCGCATACCGCGCAATGGTGGCGGATGAAAGACCGGACCGGCCGTGTTCCCGCTGCTCCTGCAGAAAATCAACCGTATTCCAATTCCTAAGCCATTCGCGAACGTTGCTGCTCGTCATTTTTTCACCTATAGGGCCAGTCCCAGGCGCTCCCTGACCAGCGTCAGCGTGGCGCCCACCTCGGTTGAAACAACCTGGGCCCCGTTACGCAAGATGTCGCGGATGTCATCTGGCCGTTTCTTCCAGTCTTCAAAAAGCTCCGTTGGTTGTGTAAAGCGCTCCGCGATGGCTATGGCCAACTCGCTCTTTGCTTCCTCGTATCCAATCTTTCCTTTTCGATAGCGGTCTGCCATTTCCTCAACCCGGGAAGGCGCAGCCACCAGGGAGTAGAGACGGAAGACTGTGCAGGCATCCGGGTCCTTTGGATCATGCACGCCGCGAGAATCGGTCTGGATCTGCTGCACGCGGCGGCGAAGCTCGCGCAGGTTGAGAAACATGGAAATGTGATTGTTGTTGGAGACGTCCATCCTGCAGCCGTCAAGGCCCGGAACGTCGCCTCCGCGCACCACCGCCACGGGAACCGGGAACAGCGGCTCGCCCAGCATGCGGTTGGCTGCCACGGCAATCTGCCGCACCTTGCGCGAGTTTGGGACCTGGTCGCGCGGCACCACCACCTTGGTGCCGCGCAAGGAGAGAACGTCCGCGGCCATCAGCACCGGATAAAGGATGGCGCCGATGTTGTTCTTATTGAGTGTCGAGCTATGCGAGACCGGGTTCCGTAACAGGAGCGATTCCGGCGTCATGCAACTCAGGAGCCATGCCATATCTCCCAGGCCGGCCACGTGAGACTGCGCGAACAGCAGCGTCTTATATGGATTGACTCCAAGGGCCAGCAGGGCTGCGGCGGTGGTGAGCGTAGCCTGCTGCAAGTTCCGCCCGCCGGACCACATGGTGGTGGCGTGCCAGTCGGCAATCAGGCAGTAGCTGCCTCCGGGATGGCGGTTCTGTTCCGAAACGATGTGTTGCAGCACACCGAAATACAGCGCGAGATGGGGCTCAATCACCGGACGAAAGCCGCTGATCACACGCGGCTCATACCGCAGTTCCGCCGGATAGTTTTGCGGAGCGCTGGTGATTGACGGCGTATTCAAAACAGGTTCTCCATCAAAATTTCTTTCTTCGTTCAATCCAAGTCATGCGAAAAACGTTCACGACGCGGGGCATTGCTCCTGGTCATTCATGGTGTAACGCCACAATAGGGCTCACCGAAGCCGCGCGCCGGGCGGGAATGTAGCTGGCCAGCAGTCCCACCAGAGCCAGAAGCACGGCCATTCCCATAAATGCTCCCGGAGAGCTGGCGCTCACGCCGTACAGCAAACTCACAATCGCGCGTGCCAGCCAGAATGAAAAGCCCAGCCCGACCACGACGCCAATGGCGAGCATGGCTGCGCTCTGCCTGAGGACCATCAGCAGCACGTCACGCCGTTGCGCTCCAAGGGCCATGCGGATTCCGATCTCGCGAACGCGCTGTCCCACTGAGTACCCGATTACGCCGTAGATGCCGATGGAGCAGAGCACCAGCGCCAGCAAAGCAAAGATCGCCAAAAGGCTTGCTCCAAAGCGCGCGGACCAGAGCGCCTGGGAAATCACCTGGCCAATGGGCCACACGTTCGTGAGCGGAAGGTTGCGGTCCTGGGCCTGCATCTGGCCGCGAACCGTGTTGAGCATTGCGCCGGGATCTGTGCTGGTGCGGAAAAAGAGCGTCACCGCGGGACTCGGCGTCTGAATAAGCGGAAGATAAATGTAGGGCGTCGGGTCCTCTCCCAGGGTGACATATTTCGAATCCTGGCTGACTCCCATCACCTGGATCCAATCATTGGTGCCATAAAACTTGAATCGTTTTCCCACCGCCGGCTGGTCCGGCCAGAAGCGGCGGGCGGCCGTTTGATTGATGATGGCCACTTTAGGACTGTCTTCGCGTACCGTGCTGTCAAAATCATTCCCTTGCATCAAGGGAATGCCCATGGTCCGCAGGTAGTTCTCAGAGACGCTGTCAATGCTTACCAGCACTCCGTTTCGATTGGAACTGTCTTCCTGGCCTTCTGGGAAGATGCTGCGGGCAAAAGCTCCGCCGAACAAAGGCACATTGGTGGCCAGCGTGGCCGATTTAACGCCGGGCAGCGCTTGCACCATCTCCAGTGAGCGGCGGTCGAACTCTTTAACGCGTGCCGGATCATAGTTCAGGGAGCCCAGGTTGAAAGACAGCATGGCAAGATTACGAGTGTCAAAGCCGGGATCGATTTGTTGCGCGTTGCGCAAGCTGATAAGGAACAATCCCGCGCCGACCAAAGCGATCAGTGAGAATGCAACCTGCGCCATTACGAACACGCTGCTCACGCCGAATCGCCGTCCCGAGAATGTCTCTCCTCCGGTCCGCTCCTTTAGTTCGGAAACCAAGTTAGGCCGTGACGCCCGGAGCGCGGGAACCAGGCCGAAGAGCAATCCGGTCAAGACCGTTATAGCCAGCGTGAACCCAAGCACCCTGGCATCGAGCCCCAGATCGAGATAGGCCTGCTGCAAAAATGGGGGACGAAATTTCCAAAGCAGATTGCGGGCAACCACGGCCAGTCCGATGCCAAGGATCGCGCCGGTCATCGCCAGGATGATCGCTTCTGTCAGCAATTGCGCGACGATCCGCGAGCGGGTAGCGCCCAGCGCCAGCCTCACGGAGATTTCGCGTTTTCGTCCTGCGGCCCGCGCCAGCAGCAGGTTGGCGATGTTGGCGCACGCAATCAACAGCACCAGACCTACAACGGTCATCATCAATTGTCCGGCGCGGGTGAACAAGCTGCGCAAAGCGGGGTTGATGGTGGATTCCAGCAGTGGCCTGACGGTGAAGCTTCTTCCTTTATTAGCCAGGGGAAAATCGTGTTCCAGCGCGGAGCCCATCGCCTGCAGCTCTGAGCGGACACGATCCTGAGTCACGCCATCCTTCAACCGGCCGATGGCCAGAAAACCGAGAAACCGCCGTTCATTGAAGTAGGTCTTGAACAGCCCGGAAAAAATCTGGTCGTGCATTGACATGGGTACCCACATGTCAGGACCGCCCAGCACCGTCGCTCCTTGAAAGCCCCGCGGAGCCACGCCGATAATGTTGAATCCCTGTCCATTGAGCAACACGGACTTGCCGATCACGCTGCGATCCGCGGCAAATTTGCGCTCCCACAGGCCATGGTTCAGTACGATCATCGGATTGGCGCCCGGTTGGCTGTCGTCGGTGGCATGGAATGTGCGGCCCAGCGCGGCCTGCACGCCCAGCACGTCAAAGTAATCACCCGAAACCGCTTCCGCCGTGAGGTTTTCCGGCTGGCCGTCAATCGTCATGCTTACAGCGGTGGTAGCGTATAGGGCCAATCCGGAAAAGGATTGCGAGCGGTGTTGGATGTCGTCGCCATTGGGGAATGATACTGGCAGGATGTTGCTCACCGCGCTGCGGTTTCTTTCGTCCGTGGTGAAGAGTGAAACCAGGCTCGCAGGATCTCGCACCGGAATGGGACGGAAGAAGACCGCATTCACCAAGGTAAAGATGGCTGTGTTCGCCCCAATTCCCAGAGCCAGTGTCATGACCGCGACCAGGGTGAACCCCGGTGATTTGCGCATGGTGCGAAGCGCATAATAAATGTCCTGCCTCAGGTTGATCATCCACGCCTCCTCGTAATGGCAATCGTGCTGCTGCATGAAACCAGCAGTTTGCCTTGCCTCTCGAATTTTCTCAAATGCACCAGTCGCCTCTTTCCATAATTTCCAGTGGCCGTGCTTTCGCGCAGTTGCTGCAAAGAGCACGAGAGCTAAAAAGTTACTGCATCAATCTCATTCCATCGTCCCTTTCGTCGTAACAATTCCGAAAGTGGAAAATCCAAAGACCTCCATTACCCGGACCTCCCCACGGAAGAGCGATGGCCGCCGCTATGGTATTCAAGTCTCGACTCAAGGGCCTCTTCAATGCGACGCTGCAATTCCGCCCCTGCTACGCTCACATTCGGTTCCATGTTCATCCGCGCGTGATCTCCCGGCACCCAGCGGACCACCGCCGGCTGGGCGCAATAAGCCTGCCACCCAAAAGCCGGATCATCACACAATTCGGCAGCCGTTTCTTTCATGTTGGGAGACACCTCGGTCGCGCGCAGGATTGCGACTGGCCCGCCATAGCGCCGGGGCTCGTACCTTTCCAGCGCATTCAGGTTTTTCGTAAACGTCGCCAAAGCCTGCTGCAAGGAAGAGACACCTAGATTGGCGGGGACCAGTTGCTGTTCCCGAAGTTTCTGGAGCACACACTCAATCTGTTCCGCCGGGGCAAGCTGGTCCAGATCTTTCAACTTCATTTTGAATTCCTTGCCCTGGCCGGACGCAATAATGGAAGCCATCAGGTTCAGCTCGACCGCCAGAGCGGAGTACGTCTCCAAGCCGCGCAGGTGAGGGATGACCCGCGCCGGTGTATCGAGCATCGCTACCAATGCGACCTCCTGGCCTTGCGCGCTGAGCTGGCGCGCCATTTCAAAAGCCACCGTGCCTCCCATGGAGGAGCCACCCAGAAGGTAAGGCGCGTCAGGCCGGACGGAGCAAAGGGCTGCAACGTAGCGTGCCGCCATGTCCTCGATGGTGAGAGAGTTGGTTTCTGCGCTGCCAGAGTCATGGTTTTGCAGAGCGTACACCGGCAGCTCCGGCGACAGATACTTTGCGAGATCATGGTAAGCCGTTACGCCTCCGCCAACCGGATGCACGAGGAACAGTGGCGGGAGTGTTCCTTCTTCGCGAATGGGGACCAAAGGTGAAGGGACCTGATCGCCTGCATCCGATGAAGGTGCGGCGATACTTTTTCGCTTCTTCATTTCGCCGGCAATCGTTCGCGCCAGGCCCGCGATGGTGGGGGACTGATACAACCTGGCAACTGAAAATTCAATTTCAAACAAATCGCGGATACGGGTTGCAACTTGAATGGCCAGCAGCGAGTGCCCGCCGAGAGTGACAAAGTTGTCGTTGACTCCCGGCGATTGTATACCCAGGGAATCTTGCCAGATTCCTTCCAATGCGCGCTCCAGATCGTTTTGCGGCGCAACGTACGGAGTGGGCAACTTCGGCCGCGCGTGCCTGGCCGCTAACAACGCCGGCGAATAGGCTCCGTTGGAGCGCGCTGGCTCGTACAATGGCTGCGCCGGTTGGGCGCCGATCTCATCTTGAGCAGGCTGCCTGCGCGTTCGTCCAGCCGTGAGCTGATAGCGCTGCCGTTCAAAGGGATAGGTGGGAAGCGGAATGCGATGCGGCTTTTCCCCATCGTGAAATGCCGTCCAATCGAGCGTCACACCCTCAAGCCATAGCTGTCCTGCAGTCGAAAGCAGAAATTCCAGGTCACTTCGCTGGTCTTCCTTGGGGTGAGGCAGTGAGCAAAGCGCCACATGGTCCGCGCTTAGTAGCGGATGCTGGGCCGCCAGGCTGGTTAACATCCGTGCCGGACCAACTTCCAGCAGAATGCAACCATGCTCTTGCAGCAATTGCGCGATGCCCTCTGAAAAGCGGACGGTTTGGCGAACATGACGGACCCAGTACTCGGGATCGGTAACGTCCGCAGGCTCGATCCATGTCCCGGACACGCAGGAGACATAGCGCATTGAAGGCGCGTTGAATTTTGTCTTCTCCAACTCCTTGCGAAAATCATCCAGCATGGGGGCCATCATCTCGGAATGGGCGGCGCAGGAAACATGCAGCCGCCGGTGCAGAACTCCCCGTTCGGCCAGCATGCGCTCCAGTTCCACCATGGCAGTTTCACAACCGGACACCACGCAGGCAGACGGACTGTTGATTGCCGCGAGAGAAATGCGACCGACAGCCGCGAGCAGCGGAGCTAACTCTTTCTCTGGGAGCAACACTCCTGTCATGCAGCCTTCCGGCGCCTGTTGCATGAGGCGGCCACGGGCTGAGACAAGTCGCAACGCATCCTCCAGCGAAAAGACTCCGGCCACGCAGGCTGCGGCATATTCTCCCGTGCTGTGCCCGATCATGCCCGCGGGCTTCAGGCCCCACTCCAACCAGAGCTTTGCCAGCGCGTATTCAACTGTAAAAAGGATGGGCGTGGTGTATTTGATCTGGTCGAGCAGCGCGGCGGCCTGTTCATTGCCGCTTGGCGCCGGATACAAAACGTCACGCGGATCAAGATCGAGATGCGCTTTGAGAATTTCCGCGCATCGGTCCACCTGCTCGCGGAAGACGCTCTCATGCAGATAAAGCTGCCGCCCCATGTTGACGTACTGCGGCCCTTGTCCGGGAAAAAGAAATGCCACCGGCCCCGGCTCCTGTTCGCGATAGCCGGACATCAGTCTCTCGGGCGAGCTTGCTTCCAGGGCAGCGATTGCATCGGGGGCATCCTGGCAAACCACGGCCCGCCGGTGCGGAAAAAGCTTGCGGCCCACCTGCAGAGTGTACGCGGTATCGCTCAGGGAATCGCCGGGATGGAGTGTGAGATGCTTAGCCAGATTTGCCGCCATTTTTTCTACGGCGGACTCCGTCTTGGCCGACCACACCAGCAAATTCCAGGGGCGATTGGCCTGCGACGGCTCCTGCTCTGGCGCCTCTTCCAGAACAACGTGGGCATTCGTGCCGCCCAGGCCAAACGAACTCACACCCGCTCGTCGCGGCGACCCGCTGGTTTTCCACTCCTGCAGCTCTGTATTGACGTAAAACGGGCTGTTGGCAAAATCGATCTCCGGATTCGGTTTGCGAAAATGCAGGCTGGGCGGAATCAACTTGTTGCTAAGCGCGAGGACAGCTTTCGTAAATCCGGCCACTCCTGACGCCGCGTCCGTATGTCCAACATTGGTCTTGACCGAGCCCACGGCGCAAAAATTCTTTTTCTCCGTATAGGCGCGAAAGGACTTGGTAAGCGCCGCGATCTCAATAGGATCGCCCATCGGCGTTGCCGTACCGTGACATTCCACGTACTGGATGGTTTCAGGATTGATCCCGGCCATAGCGATAGCGTCCGAAGAGACCTCCGCCTGCCCGTTCACACCCGGCGCCGAATAGCCGACCCGCGCTGAGCCATCATTATTAATACCCATTCCAACGATCACCGCGCGGATGGTATCTCTGTCAGCTAGGGCATCTTCGAGGCGCTTGAGAACGACAACTCCCGCTCCCGCGCCGCCCACAATGCCCCGTGCATCGGCATCGAATGCCCGGCAGTGCCCATCCGGCGAATGGATTCCGCCTTCCTGGTATAGATAGCCTCCGGTCTCCTGCGTAATCAAGGTAACGCCGCCACCAATGGCAATGTCAGACTGGAAGCTCAACAGACTCTGGCAGGCCATCACGATACTTACCAGCGACGTGGAACAAGCGGTCTGCACGGAAATACAGGGGCCGCGCAGATTCAATTTGTAGCCTACGCGTGTGGCCAGGAAATCCTTGTCGTTGTATGTGGCGAGCGTGAAGGCGTCCGCGAGCTTGTGAATTCCTGGGACGTTCATCAGTTGAGCCAGGTAGTGTGTGGCGCCGCAGCCGGCAAACAGGCCGATACGTCCCGGATAAGCCGAAGCATCGTAGCCCGCATCCTCCAGCGCCTCCCACGCGCATTCCAGAAAGACTCGTTGTTGCGGATCAAGAAACTCTGCTTCGCGGGGCGTATAGCTGAAGAAGGAAGCATCGAACAAAAATGTGCCGGGGCAGACTCCCTGCGCTTTTACGTAATTCGAACGTGACAACAGATCCGGGCTTATGCCGGCTGCGCTCAACTCGTCGTCACTAAAGAAGGTAATGCACTCTTTTCCTTCGACCAGATTGTTCCAGAACTCAGCGATATTCCAGGCCTGGGGATAGCGGCCGGCCATCCCCACCACGGCGATCTTCCCGAACGAATCTCCCACCTGAAAGTCTGCCATTATGCCGGCTCCTTCGCGGTTTTAGACTTGAGGGCAATTTGGCGATGCCGCAGAGCGCCGGCTTTCTGGCGCGCAGCGCGGAGCTGGCTGTCGGAAACGTTCAGGGGATTCTTTTCCGAGGCCTCTTCCAGCCGCTGGGCCAGCGTGCGGACAGTTGGATAGGTGAAGAAATCCACCAGCGCAACGTCGCGTCCAAGTTTTTCCCGCAGAGTAAAGCGCACGCGGGCCACCAGCAATGAATGCCCGCCAAGGTCAAAGAAGTTGTCATCCAGCCCCACACGCTCCACCGCGAGCGCCTCTTGCCAGATCTTTGCGATCAACTGCTGTATCGCAGTCCGCGGAGCTACGTAAACGGCTGCCGCCGGCTGCTCAGGATTGGGAAGCGCCTTGCGGTCGAGCTTGCCGTTGGCAGTGAGAGGCAGCCGGTCCAGAAAAACGTAATTCGCAGGCGACATATGGTCCGGCAGTTTGCCTTTCAGATAATCGCGCAATGTCCGGGCGCTTTCTTGCTGCCGCCCGCGGGCAACAACGTACGCGGTCAGCCGTCTTTCGCCGGAGCCATCTTCACGCGCCAAAACCACCGCGTGCTCCACTTCAGCATGCTGTTGCAGCACCGCTTCAATCTCTCCCAGCTCAATACGGAATCCGCGAATCTTCACCTGATGGTCGGCGCGTCCCAGGAACTCCAGGTTCCCATCGGCGTTCCACTTAACCAGGTCGCCTGTGCGATACAGTCGTCCTCCAGCACTCATGCCGAATGGATCAGGAATGAAGGATTCCGCGGTCAATCCAGGCCGGTTTAAATACCCGCGCGCCAGCCCTGCTCCCGCGACATAGAGTTGGCCAACCACTCCCACCGGCACAACCTGCATCCACTCATCCAGCACGTAGACCTGTGAATTGGCGATGGGTTTGCCAATTGGCGCTGCGATTCCTTGATGCCCGCGCGGCACCAAAGCAAAAGTCGAATAAGTTGTGTCTTCCGAGGGGCCGTAAAGGTTGAATACCTTCTCTACCTTGGTGGCCTCATAGATTTCGCGTACCAGCGCCCCGCTCAGGGCCTCTCCGGCCAGGTTGATGACCCGCACCGACTCCGGAATACCTTTCATCCTGATCAATTCACGCATGGCCGAAGGAACGGTGTTTACCAGGGTTACATCAGTAGCCTTCGTTGCTTCTGCCAGCTCCAGCGCGTTGCCGACCACCACTGTGGAACCGCCGCAACTGAGAGGCGCAAAGATCTCAAACACCGAAAGATCGAAGCAGATTGAGGTTGAAGCCAATACCCGGTACAGCTCTTCAGGCAAGAAAGTTTCCCGGCACCAGTGCAGGAACGCGACCGCACTGGAATGGCAGATAGCCACGCCTTTGGGTTTTCCGGTTGAGCCGGAGGTATAGATCACGTAAGCCAGATTCGCAGGCGATATGCTCACCGCGGGGTTCTGCGAGCTCATGGCAGCAATTTCAGCCCGCTGCGAATCCAGCTCGACCACAGCTCCCGCAAACGGCGGCAGGTGCTGGAGCAGAAAAGTTTCGGTGATCAACACCTTCGCCTGTGAGTCTCCCAGCATGTAGCTGAGCCGCTCCGCCGGATATTTAGGATCAAGCGGCACGTACGCGCCGCCGGCTTTCAGTACGGCCAGCATAGCTGCAATCGTTTCCGTGCCGCGCTCAAGACATACTCCAACCCGGGTCTCCGGCCCAATGCCCAGCTTCGTCAAGTAGCGTGCCAGGCGGTTAGCGCGTTCATTCAAATCCTGGTAGCTCAGTGATTCGCTGCCGCAGATCACCGCCGGCGCTTCTGGAGTTCGTGCCACCTGTGTCTCGAATGCCGTGTGAAGCGCATCCTGGGCCGCGTACTCTCTCTGGGTGTTGTTCCATTCAACAAGAATCTGCCGCTCTTCAGTTGCCTCCAGCATTTCCAGTCGGTGGAGCGGCAGGTTCGGCCCCGCGATCGCGGCATCCACAAGTCGTTTGTAATGCCGGGCCATTTGCTCGATGCGCCACCGGTCAAACAGGTCGCGGTTGTACACCCAGAAAAGACCCATGGTGTCGCCGCGCTCCATGGCTTGCAATTCCATGTCAAAGTGGGTGTGCAGGCCTTCGCCCGGCAGGTATTCCATTTCCAGTCCCTGGAGCGCCGGCGCCTGCATGGGAGCGTTTTGCAAGAGGAACAGGACCTGATAAAGCGGCGTCTTGTTGAGACTGCGCTGCGGTGACAACTCCTCCACCAGCCGCTCAAAGGGCAGGTCCTGATGCCGGTACGCATCCAGCGCCATCTTCCGCACGCCGCTGAGCAACTCACTGAAGGTCTGCGCCGGGTTCAAGCGGACACGCAACACGAGCGAGTTCACAAAGAACCCGATCAACTGCTCCAGTTGTTCTTCCTGACGGTTGGCGATCGGCGAACCCAGGACCACGTCATCCTGCCCGCTGTAACGCTGCAGCAGCGTAGCGAAAAGCGCAAGCAGGGTCATGAACAAAGTTGCCTGGCTGCCCTGGCTGAGCCGCTTCAACGCCGCCGTCTGCTCGGGCGACAGAGTGATCTGGCATGCTCCCGCAGCAAAGGTCTGCCGTGGCGGCCTGGGGCGGTCCTTTGGCAGCGCCAGCTCTTCCGGTATTCCGGTCAGCTGTTGCTTCCAGTACGCAAGCTGGTCTGCCAGGGTTTCATCCAGCCACTTGCGCTGCCATAGCGCAAAGTCAGCGTACTGGATGGAAAGAGGCTGCAGCGGGTCCGCCTGGTTTTGGTGAAACGCCTCATAGAGAAGCATGAACTCACGATTGAACGTGCCTTGTGACCAGCCATCGGTAACAATGTGGTGGAACGTCCGCAGCAAAACGTGATCACGTTCATCCAGCTTGAAAAGTTTCATGCGCAAAAGCGGCCCGCGCGCCAGGTCGAACGGCTGCTCCTGCTCGTTCTTCTTGGCCGCCGCGATTTGACGTTGCCTTGAGCCTTCATCCAGCCCGCTCAAGTCTTCTATCTGCAAAAACACGAGCGATTCCGGCTCGATAATCTGGACCGGCTGCCCATCCTCGGCTTCGGCAAAACGCGTGCGAAGAATTTCATGTCTCTGCACGATGGCCGAGAGCGCGCGTTCAAGCGCCGGGTAATCCAGCTCTCCCCGCAGGCGCAACGCCTCCGGAACGTTGTATTCGGTGCTCTTGCCCTGGAGTTGGTCAAGGAACCACAACCGCTGCTGCGCGTAAGACATCGGCAGACGCTCAGGCCTTGGCTCTGCCACCAGGGGCGCACGCGCTTTTTCAGCCTGGCGCAGATGCGGACGCAGGCCGGCGACGGTGGGTGACTCAAACAGGGTCCGCAGAGGCAGCTCCACTCCCAGCATGGAACGCACACGGCTCGCCAGGCGCGTGGCCATAAGCGAGTGGCCGCCTGAATCAAAGAAGTTGTCGTCAATGCCGACTCGCTCTAGTCCCAGCACTTCGGCAAATATCTGGCATAAGACTTCTTCTTCCGGCGTCCGTGGGGCACGTCCTTCGCCTGCGCCGGCTTCCACTTCGGGCAGCGCGTGGCGGTCCACCTTGCCGCTGGAATTTAGCGGCAGCTCCGGCAACAAAACGAACTGCGCCGGCGTCATGTAGTCCGGCAGCTTGTTCTTCAAATGAGTACGCAACTCCGCGGTCGCAGCCGTCTGGCCGGGGTTCAGCACCACGTATGCGACCAGCCGCGTCTCACGTTCGTCGGACTTACGCACCAAAACGGCAGACTGCAGCACTGCCGGGTGTTGCCCGAGAACGGACTCGATCTCTCCCAGTTCCACGCGATGTCCGCGGATCTTGACCTGCTCATCTTTTCGTCCCAGCAGGTTGATGCGCCCGTCGGGAAGCCACAGCGCCCAGTCGCCGGTTCGATACATGCGCGCGTCCGCTTGTTCTATGAACGGATCGGAAACGAATTTCTCCGCTGTCAGAGCATGGTCCAGGTATCCCCGGCCTACACCATTGCCGCCAATGTAGAGTTCTCCGGCCACGCCCGTTGGGACAGGTTTTCTTTCTTCATCCAGCAAATAGATTCGCGCATTGAGGATGGGGCGCCCGATAGATGGCTTGCCTTCACCCGCGCGGCATTCACCCACAGTCGCCTGAACGGTCGTCTCTGTTGGCCCATAAGAATTGAAGAACCGTCTGCCCTTGCCCCAGGTCTTCAGCAGGTCCTCGCTCCACGGTTCGCCGCCTACGATGATCTGCCGGAGTTTCGGCAACCTAGCTTCCGGCAAATGGTCCAGCACAACCGGCGGCAATACGCCCACCGTAACTTCTTCTGACTCCAGCAACCTCAGCAAGCCAGGTCCAGGGAGCAGTTCCTCACGCGAACCCAGCACCAGCCTGGCTCCTGCGCACAGCGCCATCAACGTGGCAAAGACCGAAACGTCAAAACTGAATGAGAAGAACTGAAGGACGGTGTCACTTTCCCTGACGCCAAATGCCTCGCGCTGCGCGCGCACCATGTGCAGCACGTTGCGATGCTCGATCACCACTCCCTTCGGACGCCCGGTGGAGCCCGAGGTATAGATCACGTAAGCGGCGTTGTTTGGTCCTGCTGAATACGGCGGAGTATCCGTGCCAGCGCCAGCAATCTTTTCCTGATCTTCATCGATTGCCACCATTTGAAGCTGTTGCGGGAATATGGTGCGCGATTTTTTCTCGGCCAGCACCACGCGGCACGCGGCATCCTGCGCCATATAAGCAAGCCGGTCCGCGGGGAAGTCCACGTCCAATGGAACATATGTTCCACCGGCTTTCATGATTGCGAGCAGGGCAATCACCATCTCCGGCCCGCGTTCAAAACATGCGCCGACGCGGACTTCAGGGCCAACACCCAATTCCTTCAAATAATGCCCTAACTGGTTGGATTGGCGGTGCAACTCGGCGTAGGTCATCGATTGCGCGGCAAAGGTCAGGGCCGCCGCATCCGGCGCTCGCAGTACGTGCTGCTGGAACAACTCCACGATGGTGCGTTCCGGCCCGCATGCCGCGGATTTGCCGTTCCATTCCACCAGAATCTGGTGTTTCTCTGCGGCGGTAAGCGGATCAAACTGATGGATCGGCCAGTCTGGATTGGCCAGCACAAGCTCCAGCATGCGCACATAGTGGCGCGACATCTGCTCAATGCGCCAGCGATCGAACAGATCGCGCTTGTACAGCCAGTAAAAGGTGATCTGCCCCGCGTGTTCATAGGCGTGCACTTCGAGATCAGTCCGGACCGTACTATGCCCTCCACGTACCGGCTCAAATGCGAGGTTATGCAAGCGATGTATGGTGACGGGAGCATTTTGCATCGCAAAAAGCACCTGGAAAATCGGCGTGACGTTCAGGCTGCGCTGGGGGGACAGTTCCTCTACCAGTTTCTCGAACGGAACGTCCTGATGCAGGTACGCTTCCAGCGCTGAGCGCCGCACGCCGGCCAGAAACTCCCTGAACGTCTCTTTCTTGTCAATCTGCATCCGCATCACCAGCGAATTCACGAACAGGCCGATCAGCTGTTCAAGCCGTGAATCCTGGCGGTTGGCTACGGGCGAGCCCACCACGATGTCATCCTGACCGCTATAGCGGCGCAACAGCAAAGCAAAGACCGCCAGCAGCGTCATATAGAGCGTCGCCTGTTTTTCCTGGCCCAGATGTCTCAGGGCGGCCACGGTTTCCGCCGGCAATGTAGCCTGGCTCAGTTCCGCTGCAAAGGTTTGCCGCGGCGGCCGCGGACGATCGTGTGCAAGAGTCAATTGTTCCGGAATCCCCTTCAGCTTTTGCTTCCAGTACTCCAGTTCACGCTCGACAGCCACTTCGTCCAGGAACTCGCGTTGCCACAGCGCAAAGTCTGCATACTGAAGGGCCAATGGCTCCAGCGTATTTTCCCGGCCTTCATGGAAAGCTTCATAGAGCACCATCAATTCCCTGGTGAAGATGCCGTGGGACCAGCCATCGGAGACGATGTGGTGGAAAGTGCGGAACAAGACGTACTCTTGATCTCGCAACTTCAGCAGCTTTACGCGCAGCAATGGTCCAGTCGTCAAATTGAATGACTGGGCCAGTTCGTTGCGCGCCGCCTCCGCAACTTTTTCCTCTTGCGCCGCCTCATTCATGGCGCTGCAGTCTTCCAGGGAAAGGGCAATACGCAACTCTGGCTCAATGATCTGGACCGGGTCACCGTCGATTTCAGCGAACCGCGTGCGCAGGATCTCATGGCGGGCGACAATGACGTTGATGGCACGCTCCAGCGATTCGAGGTCCAGTTCTCCGCGCAGACGCAAGGCCTCCGGTATGTTGTATTGGGTGCTGCTTTCTTCCAGCTGGGTAATGAACCACAACCGCTGTTGTGCGTGTGAGAGCGGCAACCGCAGTGGCCGCTGCCTCGGCTCCAGCGGCATCAGGGGCTTCAAGTTCGCATCTGCGTTCTTGAGCAGTGGAACCAATCCGGCAATCGTGGGCGTTTCAAAGAGAGCGCGGATGGGCAACTCCGCTCCCATCATTGCCCGTACACGGCTCACCAGGCGCATGGCCAGGAGCGAATGACCGCCGAGCGCGAAAAAGTTGTCGTCGATTCCCACGCTTTCCAGTGACAAGACGCTGGCGACGATTTCGCAGAGCATTTGTTCAAGAGGCCCGCGTGGCCCGCGATACTTCTCATTCTGCCGCTCCGGCAGTGGCAGGGCCAAGCGGTCAATCTTGCCGCTGGGCGTGCGCGGCCATGAAGGAACGATGATCACCTCTGACGGGACCATGTAGCCCGGCAGGAATTTCCGCAGATGCGCCTGAAGATTTTCAGGCAGATCAGGAGAACGGCCCAATCCATTCGCCAGGGACTCGCTCTCGCGAACGATCACGTAAGCCAGCAACTGTTTCTGGCCGGAGCGGTCGCGCAACGTGACTAGCGCATCCCGTACCTGTTCCTGGCTCCGGAGCGCTGCCTCAATCTCACCCAGTTCAACACGGTATCCGCGGATCTTTACCTGATGGTCCACGCGGCCGTCAAATTGCAGGTTTCCGTCCGGCAGCCATCGCACCAGGTCTCCGGTTTTGTACAGCCGCTCACCGGGGTGTGACGAGAACGGGTTTGGCACAAACTTCTCCGCCGTCAATTCCGGACGTTGCAAGTACCCGCGCGCCACTCCCGCGCCGCCGATGTAGAGTTCGCCGGCCACGCCTATGGGCGCAGGTTCCATTCGCCGGTCCAATACGTATGTCTGCGTATTGGCCACGGGTCTGCCAATCGGAACACGTTGTCCCGCTTGCAGCCGGGGAGCGAAAGTGGCTTGCACTGTGGCTTCAGTGGGGCCATAGGTGTTCCATAAGCTTGCGGTGGGCAGGGCCTGACGGAATGCGCTCACCAATTCCGGCTGCAGTGTCTCCGCGCCGCTGCTCATCACGCGCAATGACGTCCAGCGATGGATTGCGGGATGTTCAAGCAAGGCTTCCAGCAGAGAGGGGACCAGGTCAACGTACGTGACCGCTTTTTCGATTACAAGATGGACCAGATAGTCGGCGTCCATCTCTGCTTCGGGTTTGGCCACAACGATTCCCGCGCCCCACGTCAGTGGCAGGAAAATCTCCAGCATGGAGGCATCGAAGCTGAAAGACGCTTTCTGCAAAACACGATCAGCCGTTGTCAGATGCAGGGCTTCTCCGGCCCAGATCAATTGATTGCAGAGCTGTCGATGTTCCACCGCCACTCCCTTGGGCTTTCCAGTAGAGCCCGAGGTATAAATCACATAAGCCGCGTTCTCCGCGTGCACCTTTACGTCAAGGCTTTGAGGACTTTCCTGCGAAACCTGCGCCCACTCCCGATCCAGCTCAACCTGCACGCCCTGGAAGCCGGCCACGCGGCCACGCAGACTGGACAACGTCAGCAAAACTTTCATGCCGGAATCCTGCGCTACGTACCCAAGGCGATCATCGGGATATGCCGGATCAAGCGGTACGTAAGCTCCTCCTGCTTTCAACACGCTGAGCAGGGCCACGATCATTTCGGGACCGCGCTCCAGGCAAACTCCAACTTTTACTTCGTGCGTGCCCCCCAATTTCCTGATGAAACGCGCCAGCCGGTTCGCCCGTTGGTCCAGTTCAGCATAGGTGAGGCGCGTATTCTCGCATTCCAACGCCGGCGCGTCCGGATTCTCCGCAGCCTGCGCCTCGAACATCTGATGGACCAGTTTTCCCGGCGGTATTTCGCTGGCAGTCTGGTTCCATTCCTCCAGCAACTGCATGCGTTCGGATTGGGTCAAAAAGCCGATCTGCGTCAAGGGCGCGCGAGGCGCGGCGGTGATCGACGCAAGCAATGCCTGGTATTGCCGCGACATCTGTTCCATCCGCCAACGATCAAATAGCTCTCGGTTGTAGAGCCAGCAGAGCTCATATTCATTTGCTTCGCTGGAAATCACCACTTCCAGATCGAAGCGGACCTGCAACATGGCGGCCTTCATAGGCTCCACTTCCAGCCCCTCCATGCGGTGCGCCTTGATGGGCACGTTCTGGTTAGCAAACATCACTTGAAAGACAGGCGGAGTATTCAAGCTGCGTTGCGGCGGCAGTATCTCTTTTAGCTGCTCAAAAGGAATTTCGCGATGGCGAAAAGCTTCCAATGCCGTGGCGCGCACGGAGGCCAGCAAATCAGCAAAGCTATTTTCCGGCGCTATCCGCGTACGCATGACCAGCGCGTTCACGAAGTAACCGATCAGGCCTTCCAGTTGGTGGTCCTGCCGGTTGGCAATGGGAGTGCCCACAACGATGTCATCCTGGCCGCTATAGCGGTGCAGCAGAATGGCAAATGCCGCAAGCAGCGTCATATATAAGGTGGATCTTTCGCTGTTGCTCAGACGCTGAAGCGAATCCATCAACTCAGCAGGGAACTTGAAACGGCACAAGTCACCCGCGAAACTCTGGCGGGTTCCGCGAGGATGGTCCGTCGGAAGGTTTAGAACGTCGGGAATCCCCGAAAGCTGTTCTTGCCAATATTGAAGATGCCGCGCCAGTGCCTCGTCATCCATCAGGCCGCGCTGCCACAGGGCGAAATCGGCATATTGTACGGCCAGCGGTTCCAGAGGAATTTTTCGCCCGTAATGGAATGCTTCGTAGAGCGTAGTAAGCTCGTGGTTGAAAATTCCCTGTGACCAGCCATCCGAGACAATGTGATGGAAGTTTCGCAGCAGGACGTGCTCCCGTTCGTTCAACCTGAGCAGTCTTATACGCAGCAGGGGACCGCGGACCAGATCAAAGGGATGCTCGGATTCCCGAATCTGTGCCGCCCTCACACGGGCTTCCTGCTCCGCCTGGTCGAATGCGCTCAGGTCCTCCAATGGGACATGAATCGGCGCGGGAGGATCGATGATCTGTTCCGGCTCGCCATCTGTTTCTACGAACCGGGTGCGCAGAATTTCATGCCGCTCCACCACGGCGGAGATCGCCCGGTCCAGCGCTTCAAGATCCAGCTCTCCCCGCAGCCGCATTGCTTCCGGCAGATTGTATTGTGGCGTCGCACCTTCCAGCTGATTGATGAACCACAACCGTTGTTGCGTGAATGATAGAGGCAAGCGCTCCGGCCGAATCTGGCGCGCGAGAGGAGACTGAACTTTCTCTCTGGCCGCGTCTTCCAGACGAATGACGGGTTCGGCGATGACTGGCGCTGCGTGGATTTGTTCCCTGGCGGCCGCAGCTCGTTTATAGGCAGTCAGTGCTTTAGCTAGCTGCCCGATCGTTGGGTTGTCGAAGACCGTTTCCAGCGGGATCGCCAAACTGAAGGCCTGCCGCAGCCGGGAAAGGAGCTGCGTTGCCATCAGGGAGTTTCCGCCCATCTCAAAAAAATTGTCGTAGATGCCGATCTGGCCAATTCCCAAAAGCTCTTGCCAGATTTTGCCGATGCGAATTTCAGTCTCGCTTGCCGGCGCCACATAGACAGTCCCCAGGGCAGGCCTGGAGTGTAAGGATTCCGAAGCGTTGTCTTGCTTCAGCTCCGGACGTTCCGATTGCGGGCCGTGGACCAACTGCTTGAAACGAGCATCCAGGTCTCCGGTGGAAACCAGGAGCTGGGCGACTGGATCGAGCCACAAAATGCGATGGAACGCTTCCACTCCCTGCGATGGCGTCATGCTCAGGAGGGCAGTCTCGCTGCCCGAGGCAGCGAAACTGACGCTGTCGTCCGTGAAACTCCATCCGTCCCAATTCACGCTGGTCCAGGCCAGTGCCGAGTGGTGCTGGCGGCACTGGACGAGAGAGTCCATGAAAAAGTTGGCGGCGGAATAGGCGCAATATCCCGCGCCGCCGAGAATGGAGGCAAGCGAGGAAAACAAGATGCAGAAATCCAGCGGCTCCTGCCGCAGCACCTGCTCCAGCACCAGCAGGCCCCGTGCCTTGGATTGGAAATGGAGATCACAGTCAACCGGCTCCGTTTCCTGCATCAGTCGCATCGACCGCACTCGACCGGCGGCATGAATCGCGCCTTGAATGGGACCAAAGCGCTCACGCGCGGCGTTGACGATCTTCTGCATCTGTGGCAGGTTGCCGGCGTCGCCCTGTGCGAGCAGTATCTCGGCGCCAAGGCCACGCATGGATTGCAGCTTTCTGATCTTCCGGCACACTTCGTCCTGATCGTTATGGCTCGCCAGCCACTCGTCCCATTGCTCTTGCGGGGGGAAAGCTGACGTTCCCACCAATACCAGCCGCGCGCGCACGCTGCGAGCCAGGTACTCTCCCAACTCCAGGCCAATTCGTCCCAGGCCGCCCGTGATCAGGTACACTCCTTTTTCCCGCAGCCGCGGCGGACGTCCCTCTTGCTTTTGCAGGCGGGCAGGTTCAAATTTCTTTACCCACCGGGTCTGTCCGCGATACGCAATCATGGGATCAGGAGATTCCGCCGCCAGCTCGGCCATCAACTGCTTCAGCACGCGCTCGCCCTGCCACGTTCCCGACGGCGCCGGCATGAAATCCACACTGCGGCAGCTCACGCTGGGATATTCATACGGCATGGCGAGGCATGGTCCCAGCAGTGTGGCTTTTTCCGGCGACGCGTGTTCCTGCCCGGTAACCGTCTGCACATTGTTCGAGACCACCACAATCTCCGCGGGCTCCATCAGAGCCTGTTTGTGCAAAGTCTTGGCGAGAAAAAGCAGGCTATAGAAACCCGAATGCTGTGACTGGTTGGAAAAGCGCCAGTATCCCGGCGCAGTAGTTTCCGCGTTCACATTCCACAGATGAACGATTCGGTGAGGCCATCTCTTCTGCTCACGCAGTGTAGCCAGCAGCTCTTCATAGTCGGCCAGTTGCTGCGGGCGTATGCCGTAGGTGCTCTCGTCAAGCTCCAGAAACCGTTCGGCCGGCTGTACGGTGACAACGTTCTCTCCAGTGGCAGCCAGCTCTCTTGCCAGGTCAAGTCCCAAGCCCTCTTCGCCGGCAAAGACCAGCCAATTCTGCTTTGCTTCCGTTTTCCGCGAACTCGGCCCAAGTACGGAAGGCTTCCAGAATGGAAGATAGAACCAATCACCGAGGTCGGCCTTTTTGCCGGACGATGCTTGCTTGCCGCTTGCTTCACTCGCGTGGGGCAAGGGATCAACCCAATAGCGCTGCCGTTCAAAGGGATAGCTCGGCAGCGGCACGCGATTACGTCTTTCTCCGGCATGAACGCCGCGCCAGTTCACCGTCACTCCTGCCAGCCACAGCTTGCCCATGGTGTCCAACAGGAATGTTCGTTCGCTCTGCTCTTTTTTAGGCGGCGGCAGGGAAGCGAGCACTCTTGCCCCGGATTGCGAATCCAGGATTCTCCGCACCAGCCCGCTCAGCGCTTGTCCCGGCCCCACTTCCAGGAACACGCGCTCGCCCGGGGTCTTCATAATCTCCTGTATTCCTGGGCCAAAACGCACTGCTTCGCGAAGATGCTTGACCCAATATTCAGGATCGATTGCTTCACCCGGCGTTATCCACGTGCCGGTTAGATTTGAAAGATAAGGAATGGATGGTGGCCGCAGTTGGACCGTGCCGGCTTCGCGGAAGAAATGCGCCAGCATGGGATCCATCATGTGCGAATGAAACGCGTGAGACGTTTGCAATCGCCGGCAGACGATCTCTTCCGCGTTCAGTTGTTTTTCCAGCGCATCGACCGCGGAGGAGGGACCTGACACCACGGTTTGCCGGGGGCCGTTGATTCCCGCCAGACACAGCTCAGCATTTAACCGGGGGAGCAACTCTTCTTCCGATAGCTCCGCTGCAAGCATGCTGCTGCGCGGCATCTTCTGCATCAGTTGCCCGCGCGCAGCCACCAGGTTCAGTGCATCTTCTTCAGTAATCACTCGCGCAATCGTTGCCGCCACATACTCGCCCAGGCTGTGGCCGATCATAGCTTGAGGACGTACTCCCCACTTCATCCACAACCTGGCCAGCGCGTATTCAATGACAAATGTTGCCGGTTGCGTTATCCCAGTCTGGCGGAGTTGTTCGGCGGCGCTCTCCCTCTGGTCCGCCGTAGGATGGATGATGTGCCGCAGGTCTAATCCCAAAACAGGCTTCAGCCGCTCACTGCACTCATCCACGATCTTGCGGAAAGCGGATTCAGATTCGTACAACTGCCGTCCCATATCGACGAACTGCGATCCCTGCCCGGGAAACATGAAGACCACGCCTGGTTCGCTTTGCGGGGCGACCCCGCTTCTCACGAACTCAGGTTCCACGCCTTTGAGAGCGCGGATGGCTTGTTCACGGTCTTCGCACACGATTGCCTGACGATGAGCAAAGCTCTTGCGGCCTGTTTGCAGCGTGTAGGCAACGTCCGCCAGGCATACATCTTCGTGCTTTTTGAGATGCTCAGCCAGATTCATGCCGGCGTTCTTCAATGCCCCGGCAGTCTTCGCGGAGAGCACCAGCAGGCTGGGGCCGGATTTGCCGGCGAGGCGTCTTTCCGGCGCTTCTTCCAGAATCACGTGAGCATTCGTTCCACCCATGCCGAACGAACTCACTCCCGCGCGCAATGGAAGCGGTCCACTCCAGTCCTGAAGCTTTCTGTTCACGTAGACGGGGCCGTCAAAATCGATCTTAGGATTAGGTTCGTCAAAATGCAGGCTGGGGGGAATCTGCCTGTGTTCCAGCGCCAGGATTGTCTTGATCAGACCGACAACTCCAGCGGCCGTATTCAAATGGCCGAGGTTGGTCTTTACCGATCCGATGGCGCAGAAGCGCTTCTTTTCCGTACTGGAGCGAAACGCCTCAGTGAGCGCCGCAATTTCGATGGGATCACCGATGGAGGTACCCGTGCCATGCGCCTCGACATAGCTGATGCTCTCCGCTTCCACCTCCGCCAGGGCTTGCGCCGCCCGAATCACCCTGGCCTGGCCCTCAATGCTGGGCGCGGTATAGCCAACCTTGGAAGATCCATCATTATTAATAGCGGAGCCCCGAATCACGGCATGCATGTAGTCGCCATCGGCCACGGCATCTTCCAGCCGCTTCAACAAGACCACGCCTACGCCGCTGCCGGGGACAGTGCCTTGCGCCCTGGCATCAAAGGCGCGACAGTGGCCATCGGGAGAGAGGATGTCGCCTTCTTTATGAAGGTATCCGCCCTTCTGCGGCACGTCCATGGACACGCCCCCGGCCAGCGCCATATCGCATTCACCGGAGAATATGCTCTGGCAGGCTGCATGAACTGCAACCAGTGACGTGGAACATGCTGTTTGTACGGTGACGCTCGGTCCCCTCAAGTTGAGTTTGTAAGAAACATTCGTGGCCAGAAAATCCTTGTCATTGGCCATGGAGATGGAAAACCTGCCCAGCGATTCCGCCAGGCCGTCATGAGAAAGAACTCCGGCAACGTAGTTGTTTGTTCCGATCCCGGCATAGACACCGATGAGATCTTCGGCGCCCGGAGCGCCATGACCCGCGCGCTCCAGCAGTTCCCAGGCGCATTCCAGGAAGAGACGATGTTGCGGGTCAAGGGACTCCGCTTCGCGGGGGCTGAACCCGAAGAATGCAGCGTCAAACAGATCAATGTTATCGAGCGTCGCCCGCGCTTTTACGTAATGCGGATCGTCCAGTGTTTCCTCGGGCACTCCTGCCGCGCGCAATTCCTGATCGCAAAAAAATACGACGGATTCCCTGCCCGCCTTCAAGTTTTCCCAGAACTCCTCGGGGTTTTTTGCGCCAGGAACGCGGCAGTTCATGCCGATGACGGCGATGTCCGAACTACGGATTTCTCTTTCGTTTGACATCCTCACAACTCCTCATGGATTGACTGTGGCGCGCGCGCTCTACGAGCACGCATTTCAATCCGCGTTTTGCCCAGCTGGAGCTTTCGCAACTCGGCATTGTCTCTGGCGATTTCAGGTTTCTGCTGGTCAGCGCCTTCCGTCAAACGTTGAGCCAGGGCGGCGACAGTCGGATACTTGAACAAATCGGTCAGCAGCAGAGGTTGTCCGGTGGACTCGCGCAGGGCAGCATGGACACGCACCGCCAGCAACGAATGTCCGCCCAGATCGAAGAAATTGTCGAAGATTCCTACCTTCTCCACTTGAAGCAGGTCTTGCCACAGGGCGGCAATGGATCTTTCCGTTTCGCTTTGCGGCGCGACAAAGATGTTTTCCCGCTCGGCCATCCCTGAATTCGGCAACGCCTTGCGGTCGAGCTTGCCGTTCGCGGTCAAGGGCCAGGACGGCAGCACCGCGATGCTGGAGGGCACCATGTATTCTGGCAAGCCCTGGCGAAGGCTGCGGCGAAGCTCGGCGCCATCCACTGTTGACCCCGCGGAGCGCACCACGTATCCCACCAGACTCTGATTACCCGACGCGTCTTCGCGGGCCATCACAAGGCTGTCTTCAACGCCCTCATGGTTCTTGAGGGCCGACTCAATCTCTCCCAGCTCAATGCGGAACCCGCGAATCTTGACTTGATGGTCGCGCCGGCCGAGGAAATCCAACTGCCCGTCCACGCGATAGCGCACAAGATCGCCGGTGGAGTAGAGCCGGCCGCCGGCGGTGGCGCTGAAAGGATCAGGAACAAAACGCTCCGCCGTGAGGTCCGGCCGGTTAAGGTACCCGCGCGCCAGCCCGCCTCCGCCGAGATAAAGCTCTCCCACCACCCCGACGGGCGCCAACCCCATCTCATCATCGAGAACGTAGGCCCGCGTGTTGGCAATCGGACTTCCAATGGTCACGTTGCCATCTGCTTCATCCTTGCGCATCCGGGCATAGGTGGAATAGGTGGTATCTTCCGTGGGACCGTATAGGTTACGCACAAGCTCGACATTGGATTGCCGGTAAATCTGCTTGACCAAGCTGCCTTGCAGCGCCTCACCCGCCAGATTCACGGTGCGCACCGTTTCCGGAATCGCATTCGTGCGGAGCAATTCCGTGATGGCTGAGGGCACGGTGTTAACAAGAGTTACACCGCTGTCCGCGCTCAATCCCGCCAGTTCCAGCGCGTTTTCCACCAAGATGACTTTTCCGCCGCGACTTAGGGGGACGAAGATCTCAAACACGGAAAGATCGAAACAGATTGACGTAGATGCCAATACTCCCTTGAATTCCTCGCTGCTGAAGACTTCTTGCGCCCAGGAGAGGAACGCAACGGCACTGCGATGGCAGATGGCCACTCCCTTCGGCCTGCCGGTTGACCCGGAGGTGTAGATCACGTAAGCGAGATTTTCCTGGTCCATTTGCACTTGGGGGTTCTCGCGGCTTTCGCCGGAAATCCGTGGCCGCTCATCGTCCAGAAGCACCGCCCGTCCGGTGAAGGACTGGCCCAGTCGAGCGAATTTGCTTTCAGTAATCAGGAGAGACGCATCGGAGTCGCTCAGCATGTAAGCGAGCCGGTCCGGCGGATAAGCCGGATCCAACGGAACGTAAGCGGACCCGGCTTTTAAAACACCCAGTAGCGCTACCACCGTATGCAACGACCGCTCCAGGCAAATAGCTACTCGCGCTTCGGGGAGCGCTCCCAGCGTTTTTAAATAATGAGCGAGCTGATTTGCCTGCTGATTCAACTCCGAATAGGTAAGCTGCCGGCCGCCACATGTCACCGCGACTTGTTCCGGTGTGAGTGCTGCCTGCTCCTCCAGAAAATGATGCAGGCATCTATCGCGGTCATATCCGGCCTCGGTCGCATTCCAGACAACCAGAAGCTGCCGTCTCTCTTCTTCGGCCAGTATTTCCAGATCGCGAATCTGTGTTTCGGGCGCGGCCAGCACCGCCTGCAAGAGCCGGTTGTAATGGCGCGCCATCTGCTCGACCCGCCACGAATCGAACAAATCGGGGTTGTACACCCAATGCAGCTCCAGGCGTCCATTGCGCTCCCAGGCATGAAGTTCCAGATCAAAATGCAGCAGCAACCCGCCAACCTTGAGAGGTTCAACCTCAAGCCCTTTCAATTGCTGCGCGCCCATGGGAGCGTTCTGCAGAGCGAACATGACCTGGAAAATGGGAGAAACATTCAAGCTCCGCCGCGGCGAGAGCTTTTCCACCAGCCGCTCGAAGGGAAAATCCTGGTGCGCATACGCTTCCAGCGTGGCGCTCCTGACGGCCTGCACCAGTTGATCGAAGTTCTCTTCGGTCCTGACCTGTATTCGCATGACCAGCGAGTTCACAAAAAACCCGATCAACTGTTCCAACTGAACGTCCAGCCGGTTGGCAATTGGAGATCCGACGACAATGTCATTTTGTCCGCTATAGCGCTGTAGTAAAACGGCGAATGCTCCCAGCAGCGTCATGTAGAGGGTCGCCTGGTTATTTTGGCTGATCCGTTTCAGGGCCGTGAGCGACTCCGAAGGGAGATTCATGCGCAACAATTCAGCGGGGAAGGTCTGCATGGCCGGACGCGGACGATCTCGTGGCAGCGACAATTGCTCTGGAATGCCGGAGAGCTGTTTCTTCCAATATTCCAGGTGCGCGTTCAGGACGTCTTCCTTGAGCCAGTTGCGCTGCCACAAAGCGAAGTCCGCATACTGGATGGGCAAGGCTTCCAGCGCGATCCCCCGCCCCTCATGGCACGATTCATAAAGAGAGAAAAATTCCCGGTTGAAAACGCCTTGCGACCATCCATCGCAAATAATGTGGTGGAAAGAGCGCAACAGAACGTGCTCTTCGTCGCCCATCCTGAGCAGCTTCATGCGCATCAGCGGCCCACGCGAGAGATCAAAAGGCTGCTCGCGTTCCCGGCGCATCGCTGCCATGAGATGGTCATTGCGTGAGGCAATATCTAATTGGCGCAGGTCTTCCACCGGCAACGGCAGGTCCATCGCGGGATCGATGATCTGTACCGGCTCGCCGTTGAATTCGGCAAAACGAGTCCGCAAACTCTCGTGCCGGTCAATCAGTCCAGCGACTGTCTGCTGGAGAGCCGCCAAATCCAGCTTGCCGTGGAGACGCAGCGCCTCGCACAGGTTGTATTCAGCGCTGGTGCCTTGCAATTTATCCAGAAACCAAAGACGCTGCTGAGCATAAGAGAGCGGCACATGCGCTGGACGCGGATTGGCCGCAGCCAACGGAGGCCGGGACTTGGCCGCCGTATCCAGATGGGGCACAAGCTGGGCAACGGTGGGGCACTCGAAAAGCGTGCGCAACATCAGTTCCACACCCAGCGTGGCGCGCACTCGGCTCACCAGCCGCGTGGCCATCAGGGAGTGCCCACCCAGATCGAAGAAGTTGTCGGTGATTCCTACCCGCGCCAGGGCCAGCACGTCGGCAAAAATGTCGCACAGGATTTCCTCCTGCGGCGTGCGTGGAGGACGATAGTCTTCCGCCCCTCGTTCAGGCGCGGGCAGCGCTTTGCGGTCGATCTTTCCATTCTCGTTGAGCGGCCAGGAAGGGAGCACCATGATGGCCGCAGGCACCATGTAGGCCGGCAAGCGTTGCCGCAACAGGTCTTGCAGGGTCTTGCCCAGCCGGGAAATTTCCGCCGCCTGCGCGGGCGCATTTGCGTATCGGCGATAGTGGTTTGGCGGCACATCTTCGATCCCCGCCGCGGCTTCCCATCGCGGATTGAAAATAACGTCGTAAATTCCGTCGCCGCCAAAACCCCGCCAGCAATACTCCGCGTTCAAACGTCGCGCCAGCTCAACAACGGCGGCCGGGTCTTCTCCCTCCCGAGAATCGGACGCCTTCAATTGCTCAACGCTGGAAACGCCGGCCCGATCTGCGCGCAGCAGATGGACTGCTTCCACGGCCGCCGCTACTCGGCGGTCGCGCATGCCACGCACGCCCACTGCTGCGCCAGGCCGTTTGGCCAGAACCTGTTCAAGTTCTTGCCGCCAATTTCCGGCTTCGTCCCAGGGCAGCCAGCGCTTCGGTTCCGCCACGTTCTGCCTGTCGCCCAGGGCCAATGTGACGTCATAGCGGAACCGGCTCAGTTCGTTGTCGTATGCGCCTGATTTCAAGGCCGCGTCCGCCCTGCCGATTTTCGGCCGGCGTTGCGCCATTTCCGCGAAAAGCACCGGGTCTACCAGCAGCTCGTCTTCCGCGTTCATCTCCTGCGCGATGCGCCGCCGCAGGTCCGGCAGCTGGGTTTCTTCTCCCGCCTTATATAGCTGTACGGAAGTGTGATATGCCTCCAGCAATGGGTAGCTGCGCACGTCACCGATAAAGATGTGTCCGCCTCTGCGCGTTACGCGCTCCGCCTCCGCCAGAACTTCCATCATGTAATCGACGTTGGGAAAGTACTGCACCACAGAGTTCAAGATCACCAGATCAACGCTGTCGTTTTCCAGGAAGCCAAGCTCGTTCGCGAGGCCCTGGCGCAGCACGACGTGGTCCAAATCCGGACGTGTGGCCAGATACTGGCCAAGCTGGGCCAGTACCTCCGAGGAGAAATCCAATCCAACGTAGCTTTCGCAATCCGCCGCGAGGCGGGTCAGCAGCAAACCGGTCCCGCAGCCAATCTCAAGCACACGGCGCGGCTGCAACCGGCGAAGACGCCCGACCGTATCTTCCACCCAAATGCGCATCTCTTCCGCGGGAAGAGGATCGCCCGTATAACTGCTGTTCCACCCCACAATGTTGAAATCACCGGCTGCGGATGCGGCTTTTTTGTAGGTTGATTCATAGAGCTGGCGCCAGTGAACGATGTGCGAACCTTGCGCACTCTCCTGTTGTCCCGCGTCCGGCCTGGCAATAACGTAGCCCAGCAACTGCTTGTCATTTTCTATTTTGCGCACCAGGACGAGCGCATCCTGAACCGAGTTATGCTCCTTGAGCGCCGACTCAATCTCGCCCAGCTCGATGCGAAAGCCGAGAATCTTTACCTGTTCATCATTGCGGCCTACGAACTCGATTGCGCCGTCAGGGCGCCAGTGCACCAGGTCACCGGTGCGGTACATCCGCTCTCCGGGTGCGCCGTGCGGACTAGGCAGGAAACGGTCCGCAGTGAGGTCTGGCCGGTCCAGATATCCGCGGGCCAGCCCTGCACCAGCCGCGTACAACTCGCCTGTGACTCCCACAGGAGCCGGCTTCAGGTCCGCATCGAGAACATAGACGCGGGTATTGTTGATGGGAAACCCAATCGGCACCGTGTCCGCGACGGCAACTGAACGTGAAACCCGATAGCAACAGGTGAAGGTCGTATTTTCGGTGGGGCCATAGCCGTTGATCACCTGGCATTGTGGATGGGCCAGCAGAACCCTCTTCACGTGCTCGACAGAGAGAACGTCTCCACCGGCCAGCAACTGCCGTACGCCGGTGAATGCATCGAGTTCATGGTCCACCACTTCATGAAAGAGTCCTGCGGTCAGCCACACGGTGTTGACTTCAAAGCGGCGGATGACCTCACCGATTTCCTGCACTGACACTTGGCCGGCCGGCATGACGACGAGCGAACCGCCGTTCAACAATGCTCCCCAGATTTCCAGGGTCGCGGCGTCAAAACTCAGGGGCGCCATCTGCAGCAGGCGGGTGGAGGAGTCCAGCCGCACGTAATTGGGATCGCATACCAGCCGCATGATGCTCGAGTGAGGAACCAGCACTCCCTTCGGCTTTCCAGTTGATCCGGAGGTGTAATTCACGTATGCGGGGCTTTCAGCAAATTGAAGGGTTGCTGGGTTCGCGGACCTTTCCCGCGACAACTCCGCCACATCTTTACCCACAGCCACCACGTGCTCGACCAGACCCTGGTACTGCTCGACGTCAGAGCTGCCGGTTATGAGATGGCGCACGCCGGAACCGGCGAACATGCTGGTGCGCCGAACAGCGGGTAAATCGGCGGCCACAGGTGTGTAAACGCCGCCGGCTTTCAAAATGCCGAGTACCGCCACAATCATTTCAGGAGAACGTTCCAGACAGATGCCGACCAGCGTTTCCGGCTTGACTCCCAGACTCAGCAGATGGTGCGCGAGCTTGTTGGCCCGCTCATTCAGTTCGCGATACGTGAGCGAGCCTCCTTGATAGAAGACCGCCGCGGCATTCGGGGTACGCGCTACCTGCTCCTCAAAACGTTCATGCACCAGACAGTCGGGAAAAGCGATTGCGGTGCGGTTCCAGTCGACGAGGAGCTGCCGTTTTTCGGCCGCACTCAGCATCTCCAGGTCGCGAATGGGACTTTCCAGCGCAGCCACCGCTGCTTCCAGCAGCTTTTGATAATGGCGGGCCATCTGCTCTACGCGCCAGGAATCAAATATGTCGCGGTTGTAGACCCAAAGGAGGTCCAGGCCCGTCTCCAGTTCCCATGCGTGCAATTCCAGATCAAAGCGGGTCCTGAGGCCTTCATTGCGGATGCGTTCGGTTTCCACTTCGAGATTTTTCAGCTTCTGCTTGCCCATGGGCGCATTCTGCATGGCAAACATCACCTGGAAAAGCGGAGTGGTGCTGAGGCTGCGCTGCGGCGACAACTCCTCTACCAGCCGTTCAAACGGCAGGTCCTGATGCGCATAGGCATCCAAGGTGGTTTTTTGCACCGCTGCCAGCAGGCTGGAAAAACTTGCCGCCGGGTCGATCTGAACGCGCATCACCAGCGAGTTGACGAAGAAGCCAATCAATTGCTCCAACTGCGCTTCCTGGCGATTGGCAATGGGTGAGCCGACAACGATGTCATGCTGGTTGCTATAGCGCTGCAGCAAGATGGCAATGCCGGAGAGCAGCGACATGTACAGCGTGGCATGACGCATCTGGCTGATTCGCCGCAATGACGATTCCAGTTCGGCGGGAAAATGCAGAGTGTAAAGGCCCGCAGCAAAGGTTTGCCGGGTGCCACGAGGGTGATCGTGGGGAAGCTCAAGTTGTTCGGGGACCCCCGCAAGTTGCTTTCGCCAGTAATCCAGATGGTCTTTGATCGCCTGCTCATCCAGGCAGCTCCGTTGCCAGAGGGTGAAATCCGCATACTGGATGGGAAGCGGCTGCAGCGGATTCGGCCGACCCTCATGGAAGTTCTCGTACAGCAACATGAATTCGCGATTGAAAACGCCGACCGACCAGCCGTCAAAAACAATGTGGTGAAAGCTGCGTAGCAGCACGTGCTCGTGCTTGCCCAGCTTCAGTAACTTCATTCGCAGGAGAGGACCGCGGGCCAGATCAAAGGGCAAGGTCCATTCCCGACGCTGCGCATCGGCCACGACCTCTCGCTGCGTGGATTCATCCAAATGGCTGAGATCTTCCACCGGCAAATCAACGGACAGGGTGGGCAGGATCACCTGGACTGGATGGCCGCCAATGATGGCAAAATGCGTGCGCAAGCTCTCATGGCGTTCCACCAGGGCCTCAACGGTCTTCTTCAGCGCTTCCAGATCAAGTTCGCCGCGCAGCCTCACGGATTCCGGCAAGTTGTATTCGGTGCTGGAGCCTTCCAGTTGATCGATCAGCCAGAGCCGGCTTTGCGCGAAGGACAGCGGAAGATGGGACGGTCGGGCTTGCGGAACCAGCGGACGAGTCGAAGGCTGACCGTTTTCTTGCGGCAGTCCGTTCACATCCAGCACGGCAACCGGCTTGGTGTAAGCCCATCCGTAACCGTCCCACCACACACTTCTGCCGGTTTCGGTATCCAGCGCTTCTTCGCCAAAAATTGGTAGCGTTTCCACCATAGACATTGGGCCGCCTCACCTTCTCTGCACGGCGGCAGGGTTGGCATAAACCTTGCCATTGAATGCTGTCTGCTGATCAAGTCCCAGATGGCGGCTCATTTCGCCTACGGTGGGCGCGGCAAATATCGTGCGCAGGGAAAGTTCCACGCCCAACGCCGCTCTTACCTGGCTGATCACTCGCGTAGCCATGAGCGAGTGCCCGCCCAGAGCGAAGAAGTCATCATCCAGGCTGATCTTCTCCATGGAGAGGACTTCCGCAAGGATCCCGCATAATTTTTCTTCTCGTGGAGTGCGCGGCGGGCGATGCGCTCCCACAGGCCGCTGCGGGGCCGGCAGGGCTTCGCGGTTCAACTTGCCGTTTGCCGTGAGCGGAAGCTCCTGCAACTCCACCCAGGAACTTGGCACCATGTAAGCCGGCAGCTTTCCCTGCAAGTACGTCCGCAGTTCATTCGTGTCGGGCGGGGCCGCAGGGTCCTGTGGCACAACGTAGGCGACAAGCCGCTTTTCGGCGGCGCCTTCATCCCGTACCATCGCCACCGCATGCTTGACCTGTGAATGGCTGGCCAGAGCGTT